>Ga0170475_109387209_pt1 | contig 46148 bp, 38 predicted proteins | sample Soicark_Litter_5_FD_111474 | JGI IMG/M metagenome (GOLD analysis project Ga0170475, IMG submission 111474) | Avena fatua rhizosphere microbial communities from Hopland, California, USA. Combined Assembly of 48 SPs
CAAGCTGCCGCTGCTCATCGGCGGCGCCACCACCAGCAAGGCCCACACGGCGGTCAAGATCGCGCCTCACTACAGCGAGCCGGTGGTGCACGTGCTCGATGCGAGCCGTGCGGTTCCGGTAGCGACTAAACTGCTGAGCGAAGAGAGTAAAACGGACTTTTTACGGCAGCACCAGGCCGAGTACGAGTCCCTCCGGAGGTCTCAGGCCACACCCCGTCTGCAGGCCGTACCCATCAAAACCGCGCGCGCCAGGCGAACGCCGATCGAATGGCGGGCCGAAGACCTCGCGGTGCCCTCGTTCACCGGTGTCCGGATACTGGATGCTTTTCCGCTGGCTGAACTGCGGGAGTTCATCGACTGGTCGCCGTTCTTTCATACCTGGGGCCTGAAGGGAGTCTATCCGCGCATCTTCGAACACGAAGCGCATGGCACACAGGCGCGCCAACTCTTCACGGAGGCGAATGCTCTTCTGGATCGAATCATCGACGACCGGCTGCTCACTGCACGCGGAGTGTACGGCTTCTTCCCCGCCAATTCTACCGTCGACGATGTCGAATTGTATGCGGACGAGAGCCGGGCGAAAGTTGTCGCGCGATTCCATTTTCTGCGGCAGCAATCAAACAGGGAAGGCAGCGAGCCATGCCGGTGCCTGGCCGATTTCATCGCGCCGCAGGAGAGCGGTCTTACCGACTACATCGGTGGTTTCGCGGTTACCAGCGGCATCCGCCTGACGGAAGTATGCGAGCGATTCAGAGCCGAACATGACGACTATAGTGCCATCATGGCCGAAGCGCTCGCCGACCGGCTGGCCGAAGCGTTTGCCGAATGCCTGCACAAGCGTGTGCGCTGTGAATGGGGTTATGGCTGCGGCGAACGTTTGACGAACGAAGAGCTACTTGACGAGAAGTACCGCGGCATCCGTCCGGCTCCGGGCTATCCCGCGTGTCCGGACCACACCGAAAAAGGCACGCTCTGGCGTCTACTCGACGTGGAAGCGAATACGGGCATTCGGATTACCGAATCGTTCGCCATGTGGCCTGGCTCGAGTATAAGTGGCTTGTATTTTGCACACCCGCAGGCGCGGTACTTCAACGTCGGCAAGGTTGAACGTGACCAGGTGTCCGACTACAGCGAACGCAAGGGGATGACGGTGGGCGAGGTAGAGCGCTGGCTCGGCGCAAATCTTAATTATGATCCCGCGGAAACGCAGACTTTGCCGGCCCTTGCTTCACGATGACCCGGGAAAGGGAAGTGTCGCGTAAGGTACACGTCTGAATCCGGAACAAGAGGCGTATATTCCGTTCTTCAGTTCGTAACAAACGCTTTCAACTTCATAAGTGATTCGCCGCATTTTCGAACAAGTAAGAAGCAATAAAAGTAATAAGAAGAAAACTCTCGTGACGGCGAAAAGCTCTTGACCCGTAACGCGGGCCATGGCACAATTTTTTTGCTCTCTAGGCCGATACGCACTTGCCATTCGTGAGCAAAAATGGCGGCAGCCTGCTCCGGTTCAATGGAACGCGCTCAGTCACAGTGGTTTGCCGTTCAGGTTCGCGGCGGATGCGAGCAACGGCTGGTCCACACGATCAGGAACATTGGGTATAAAGTATTTTGCCCGACTTACGTGACGGGCCGGACGGGCGCAGAGGCGAGCAGAAAAGTAGAAAAACCGCTTTTTCGCGGATATCTGTTCTGCCAGATCGACGGGCAGCTGAATCTGCCCCGTCTTGTGGCGCGGCCGGGAGTGATTCGGATTCTTGGAGATCCGAGGCGGGAATCCCCCCTTGATCCCGCGGAACTCGATTACATCCGTACATTGGCGAGCGCGGGGCAAGCGCTTCTTCCGTGTCCGTTCCTGCGGGTAGGACAGCAGGTCAAAGTTGTTAACGGATGCCTCAAGGGCGTCGAGGGTAAGCTGGTCGCACTGCGCAGCGGACACCGGCTGGTACTGTCGATCACCCTGCTCCAGCGTTCGGTGTGTCTCGAAGTCGAGCACAGTTCTGTCGCGGAAATCTGATTCCCCGGCCATCGTCCCGTCAACGAAAGTATCAGGAAAGGAAGTCTGTCGTATGTTGTACGTTTATTCCTCGAATATTCGAACTGGTCACTTCGCAGATCTCCAGAAGTGGATCACGGAAAATCACAATGGCTTTGGGTCAGCTCAGCCGAAAAGCTGGAAGCTGCTCGGGATTTACTTTACGGCATTCGGTTTGGGCGATGCTCACGTCGAAATTCACTGGGAAATCGAGAAATACGGTTCGCTGGATGTTGCCAGAGACAGCGCGCACCCGGAGAGCCCGTTCAACACATTCCTTACCAAGCTGCACTCGTTCCTCGATCCGGCTACCGGACGAGGCCGGCTGCTTAAGGCTGTCGGCGGCAGTGAGGAGTCGATCAATGCCTTGGCCCGCCGCGATGCAGCGCTGGTCGTCGGCTGCTGAGCACTTGCCCGCCGGTAGCTGTTCTGGCAACTCGTGGACAGATCATCCTCATTACCGTCCGGTCCGACTGTCGACGCCCTATTCCAGGCTTCAGTAGATCGATTTCGCCATGCAACTGCGGTGGTCTGCGATGGGCGATTCGTTTCGTACGGACAGCTGAACGATCGTGCGAACGAACTCGCACAACAGCTGCGTCTTGCAGGTATCGCGCGCGGAAGCATCGTTGGTCTGCTGCTGAGGCGTTCGACTGACCTGGTGGCCGGAATCCTGGCGGTTCTCAAAGCCGGCGCCGCTTACCTGCCTCTCGAGATCCACAGTCCGCCGAAGCGGCTCGACTACATGCTGCGGCAGAGCGGTGCCGCGCTGGTGTTGTGTGACGGTCGTGAACACTTGACGAGACTGTCTGGTGAAACGCCCGGGCTAAATATTCTCGACCGCGCGCCGTCTGAAAACGGCAGCGGGTCTCAACTGCCCCAACATGCGGCAGAAGATCTCGCGTACGTGATCTATACGTCAGGCACGACCGGGAATCCGAAGGGCGTCATGATCGAACACCGGAGCGTCGTGAATGTGGTGGACGCTCTCGCCGAACGAATCGACTACACTCCCGGGAAAACCATGCTGTCCGCCACGTCAGTGTCGTTTGACATCTTCGTGGCGGAAGCACTGCTGCCGCTTGCCAGGGGCATGACAGTGATCCTTGCAACAGAGCGCGAACAACGGGATCCCGTGCTGCTGCGGGAAGGTCTGCGCTCGTCGCGCGCGCAGATGTTTCAGGCAACCCCGTCGCGGCTGCGTTTGCTGCTGGGCGATGAAGAGGGGCTCGGGTGTCTTCGTCAACTCGACGAAATACTCGTTGGCGGCGAGCCTTTTCCGGAGACTCTGTTTCAGCAGGTAAGCACCCTCGGCCCGAAGATCCATAATCTGTACGGGCCTACGGAAACCACGGTCTACTCGCTCACGAAACTGCTCACGGCGGGAGAGAGGATCACGATCGGAACACCGGTTCGTAATACTTCGGTCTATGTCGTGGGTCCCAACTGCCAACCGTGTGAGGAGGGTATCGAGGGGGAATTATGGATCGGCGGCTGCGGCGTTGCACGCGGCTACATAGGCGAGCCGCAGCTTACGGCCGACAAATTCGTGACCGCGCCATTTCCACCGTACGAACGTGTGTATCGTACGGGAGATCTGGTCAAAAAGCTGCCTTCGGGCGAACTGGAATTCCTCGGCCGCATCGATCGTCAACGCAAGTTGCGTGGGCACCGTGTCGAGCTCGAGGAAATAGAGAGCCTGTTGCTCGTCAGACCGGAGATTCAGGCCGCCGTAGTGGAGGTGCTGACCGGTGAACGCACGGGTCAGTACCTCTGTGCTTACCTGGTGTTGAGATCGGGCGGCACTTTCGACGTTTCCGCGGTTCGAGAGGATCTGAAGGCGCATTTGCCGGACTACATGGTGCCGGCCTTCTTTGTGCAGGTGCCGGAATTACCTCTCACAACGAACGGAAAAATCGATTTCTCTGCACTGCCGAAGCCCGTACCCGATCCGACCGCCGGCCGTATCCCGCCGCGCAATGAGACCGACCGGCGCCTCGCGGCAATCTGGTCGGAACTGTTGGGATTACCCGCTGCCGTGATCGGAATCGATTCCAGCTTCTTCGAACATGGCGGCGACTCGTTGAATGCGGCGCTGCTGGCGGGACGCATTCATCGCGAGTTCGGTGTCCGAATCCCGATGGCGGCACTGTTCGCCAATGCAACCATCCGGGAACTGGCAGCGTGTGTCGCCTCCAGCGAAACGGCACCGCTGGCCATTATTGCCCGCGCCGATCAGTGCGATGTTTATCCGCTGTCGTCCGAGCAGTCGCGGATATTCCTGTTGCAGACCCTGTGCCCCGAGACAACAGCCTATAACCTGCCCGAAGTGTACCGGTCGGAAGGCACGCTGGATGTTCAGCGCATCGAGCGGGTATTCGCGGCATTGATCCAACGGAACGAGAGCCTGCGGACATCCTTCCTGTTCCGGAACGGCACCCCGGTTCAGCGGCTCCACACGCACGTGCCCTTCCGTGTCGAGGTTCAGGAAACATCCGAGCAGCGAGTGCCGCAGATGATCGCAGCATTCATCCGGCCATTCGCACTGGATAGAGTGCCTTTACTTCGAGTCTCATTGCTGCGAACGGATGGTCCGTGGACTTACTTCATGTTCGACTGGCATCACGTCATCTCGGATGGCTTCTCACGGGATGTGTTGTTACGGGATTTCCGGGAGATCTACAGCGGCGGCAGTCCTTCCGAGCTTCGGATTCAGTATAAAGACTACGTTACGTGGCAGACGCGTAACAGTACGTCGGACCAGATGCTGCAGCAAAAGCGTTTCTGGTGCAATATGTTCGAACAGCCTTCGATACGTCTGGCGCTGACCACGGATTATCCGCGGCCGGAGGTCCGGAAATTTAGCGGAGGGACAGTGGCATTCGAAATCCAAGCGGAAGTCGTCCAAAGGTTGAGAGCGCTGGCCCGCCGGGAGGATGCGAGCCTGTTCATGGTTCTGTTTGCGGTAGTCAGCGCATTTGTTGGCAGGATTTGCAAACAGGAAGACGTCGTTATCGGCACGCCAATCGCCGGACGAAATCACCCGGATCTCGAACGTGTAGTAGGGATGTTCGTGAACACCTTCGCCATACGAACTCACCCAGAGGAAAACAAACCCTTCCGGCAGCATTTGCGCGAAGTGCGAAACACGTTTCTGGATGCATTCGAAAACCAGAACTACCAGTTCGATCAGCTGGTACAGGCGCTGCGTGTCAAACGTGAGCCGGGACGGAACCCCTTGTTCGACGTGATGTTCGTACTGCAGGACACGGAAACACAGCCGTTTGTCATTCCCGGTGTCCGCTTGATACCCTGTGCCGTCGAGTCCGCCTCTTCGAAGATGGATCTGACGGTTCACATGCGGGAACACCGGGGCGTTCTGACGTGCACGCTCGAATACGACGATGAGCTTTTCCGCCCGGCGACGATCCAGCTCATGAGCGGCCGGCTCCTCGTGTTTCTCGAATCTGCCGTCGATGATCCGAACAGCCGGATTGCCGAACTGAACCTGTGCACCGAACAGGAGCGGCTTCTCAACCGGTACTCCGGTGCGGTATTCGCTTTCCAAACCCCGATACACACATGCTGACAGCCACCGATCAGCAGACCAGAGCGATTCTCGAAGAATACTGGTTTCGGACTCTGCCTGAAGCCGTCTCGCCGGTTCGTCTGCCTCAATGCGAACTCGCGGACAGGCAGTCACAGGACGAAAGGGGTAGCTGTCGTTTCGAAGTAGGCGAAGCCGAGTCGGCTGATCTGCGCGACATCAGCCAGAACTCAGACGTGCTCCTGTTTGTTTTGACGGCCGCGAGCGCCGCGGTCCTGCTGGAGCGCTACACGGGACAGAGCGATCTGATTGCCGGGACGGAACTGCCTGACTGTCCGGGTGAACCGTTGCTGCTCCGCATGACCGTGAACGCGCGCCAGACAGTCGCGGAAGTGGTCGAACGCGTACGGCGTGCGACGGTCGGAGCATTCAATCACGGCAGTTATCCGTCCGCGGAGCTGTTTCACGCTATTACGACGCGGCTGGGGTGGAATCCGCTCGAGTCCGTGCGCATCGGCTGTGCCAGCGACGCGCTTCATGGCCGGGCGCCGAGCCTCAGTCGTTATGAGATGGCCATCCTGCTCGAAACGCGGAGTCCTTCGCTTGCGGTGAGCATCGCATTTGACGCTCGCGCATACGATGCGGCGGACATCCGGCATTTTGGTGAAAACCTTGCGTGGGTGATGAGCCAGCTTCCGCGACGGCTGAGCACCACCGTCGAAGCACTGCCGGTCGTATGTCCAAGGCAGGAGTCCGCGCTGCATGAATACAATCGAACCGCGTCGGCGTACCCCCGCGCCACGATACATGAGCTGTTCGAGAGCGAAGTTCGTGACCATCCGGAGTCGATCGCAATCCTCGATGCGGGCCGTTCGATTACGTACGCGGGGTTGAACTCCACTGCAAACTCCGTCGCCTGTGCTCTGGTCGAGAGCGGCATTCGTCGTGAGGACCGGGTTGCGTTGCTCGGCGAGTGTTCGGCTGATGCTGTCGCAGGAATCGTGGGGATTGCCAAAGCAGGCGCATGCTACGTGCCGTTGTCCCCGCACGATCCCGAAGACCGGCTGCAGTCGATTATGAAAGCTGCGGAATGCGTGGTGATTGTGACCACTGCGGGCCTGCGGAAGAAGGCATCGGCCGCCGGCGCGGTCGTTATATGCATCGATGACCTTCGCGCCGAAGTTCCGCGGCCGCGAGACACCCGGTCGCAGAACGATCTCGCATACGTGATGTATACGTCCGGCACCTCCGGCGTTCCCAAAGGAGTCATGGTTGAGCACAAGAGCATTGTGCGGCTGGTGCGCAACACGAACTATATCCAGTTCCGGCCGGATGACCGCATGCTCCTGAGCAGTCCGCTGGAATTCGATGCTTCGACGTTTGAACTATGGGGAGCTCTGCTGAATGGTCTGACTCTGGTGGTCTGCAGCAAGCCGGAGCTGCTGGACACGGAACGCCTGAAAGCGCTCATTGCGGAGTCAGGCGTCACGATGGCCTGGCTGACAGCCCCGCTGTACGCACGTCACGTCGAAACGGATCCTTCCGTTTTTCGAGGGTTGCGGTATTTGCTGACGGGAGGCGATGTTGTCTCCCCGGAGCACGTCGGTCTCGCGAGAACGCATTGTCCGGGCCTGACCATTATCAATGGCTACGGGCCAACGGAGAACACGACCTTTTCAACCGCATTCGCGGTAGATCGCGACTACGTGGAACGAGTTCCCATCGGCCGGCCGATCGCGAATTCCACCGCATACGTTCTGAATGCGTGCGGAGAATTGCAGCCGTTCTCCGTGACCGGCGATTTGTACGTGGGCGGCGATGGCCTCGCACGCGGGTACCTTGACGACCCGGAACGGACGCGCGAGAAGTTCATAGCGTGGCCCGGGCGGGAGCGGCTCTACAGAACAGGCGACCTGGCCCGGTGGCGTAACGACGGGCAACTCGAGTTCCTCGGACGAATCGATGATCAGGTCAAGATCCGCGGGCATCGGGTAGAACCGTCGGAGATCGAGCAGCGGTTGCGGCAACACCCGGACATTCGTCAGGCCGTTGTCGTGCCTTGTAGCAATGCTCCCGGCGAGACGGAACTGTGCGCGTACATCGTTGGCAATCCGGGAGTGGATCACGGGTTGGCGGAGTATCTGAAACGATTTCTGCCCGGCTATATGATTCCCGCCCATTTTGTGGCGGTGGATCGGCTGCCGCTCACATACAACGGCAAGGTGGACCGGAACCGGCTGCCGTCGGCTCTGGAGCGCACACCGGAACCTTCCGCAGACGCACCGGCCGGCGTCGTCGAATCGAAATTGGCAGACATCTGGAAGAAGCTTCTTGACCTGCCTCATGTCGGCATTCACGACGACTTCTTCGATCTGGGCGGGCATTCCATGAAGGCGATTCAGCTGGTAGGTCAGATTCAGCTGGAATTCGGTGTGAAGCTGGGCCTGCAGCATGTGCTTCGGTCGATTACGATCGCCGATCTTGCCCAGTTGCTGCGATCCGCCACAGCATCGGCATACTCGACCATCGAGCGCTCTGCTGCAGCGCCGTTTACCGAGTTGACCGTGTCGCAGACGCGTCTCGCCGATCTGTATCGCCGCGAACCCGATAACCCGGCCTTCAATATCTGCAGCAGCTACCACTGGAACCAGAGACTGGATCCCGCGATCGTCGGACGCGTCATCAGGGCTCTGGTGGAGCGGCATGAGAACTTGCGCGCCTGCCTCGAGCCTCATGAAGACAGATTTGTACAGACCACAAATCCGTCCGTGGAAGCGGACCTGACTGTCCACGATTTGAGAGGACTGTCTGATCCGGCGCAGACGCGCGAACGTGCAGCGTTACACGAAACAGAAGAAAAGATTCCGTTCCGGCTGGAAACGCCTCCGCTACATCGGCTGCGTTTAATTCTCTACGGAGAACATGAGTCCGAGCTGCTCTGGACGGCGCATCACATCATTTCAGACGGCTGGTCGATGAACGTTCTCGAAAACGAGTTTCGCCGGCTCTACCGCCGCTATGAAGAAAACAAGCCGAACGATCTGGAGCCGGTCCTGCTCCAATTCCGAGACTTCGCCGCATGGCAGCACCAGCTGCTCCGGGATGAGGAGCGCATTCGGCCCGCCAAGACTTATTGGTCGAACCTGCTGCGACCGCCATTGCGGGCGCTGGACCTTCCCTACGATTTCCCACATCCCGAATCAAGCGTCGGACGGAGCAGTGCCGGTTATCGTGCCGTTATTCCTGAAAGTACGATGGAAGCTCTGCATCAGGTGGCCCGGCGCGAGAAGACCGGCCTGTTCATGGTTCTGTTTGCCGGTTTCCATCGCCTGCTGGCGGAATGGACCGGTTGTGAGGACATCGTCACCGGTATTCCCAGCGCGAACCGGTATCAGCATGAATTGAAAAATACGGTCGGGTTTTTGGTGGATTCGATTATTGTGAGAAATCGGATTCGCGCCGGTATGCCCGTTCGGGAGCTGGTGAGGGCGGTGACGGAAAGCACGCTGCGCTCCATGGATCATGCCTACTATCCGATCGAGCTGGCGTGCCAGACCGTGGGCCGCACGTGGCCGGAGATTCTGTCGACCTTCTTCAACATGTCGACATTTGGGGAGACGAACCGTACAGCGCTTGCAGACACTGCCTGGTATGCCATCGAGCAGGTGCAGAACGCGAAGCTGGAGGTCGTTTTCTATCTGACGGAGTACAAAAACGGCGTCGAAGTTCGCGCTCACTATTACAAGGACCTGTTCCGGCCCGGGACGATCGAGAACCTCGTACGCCGGTACACCGAAGTTCTTCGGGAATTGTCTGCGGCGCCGGTGTGGACGGAAGCGGAACTGGAAGAACACCGGGTGTAGGTCCGAATGGCGGATACCCGAAAAACGGTTGTGTTAACGGGAGGACCCGGCAGCACAATCGGTTCTGCCCTGATGGAGAGGCTGGCCGGCGAAAGCTATAACGTGGTCGCCACCTGGAGTTCCAGCGGACCAACAGACGGAAAGAACGCGGAAAACGGTTCGGTTCAGCAGCTGGACGTGACAGACACAACACAGGCCGAGGCTTTCGTTTCACGTGTCATCGAGCAGTTCGGTTCCATTGACGTGCTGATCAATAATGCGGGAATTTCCATGGGCGGCACTCTCGCGCAGACGTCCTACGACGAGTGGAAGCGAGTGGTGGACGTGAACCTCACGGGCGTATTTGCGATGTGTAAGGCGGTGGCTCCCGTCATGACTCGCAACATGAGCGGACAAATCATTAATATTTCATCGATTACGGGTCTGGTGGGCGCGCCGGGTGCCTCGGCTTATGCGGCTTCGAAAGGAGGCGTCATTGCGTTTACCAGAAGTATCGCTCGCGAACTGGCGGAATCGGGCACGATGGTAAACGCCGTCTGCCCAGGGTTTGTCAGTTCGCGACTGAATCGCTTCGACCCGTTGCTCCGGTCGAGGGAAGCGCGTCGTGCCCTGCTGAATATCGATAACAACCTCAGCGACCTCGTAAATTTCGTGAGTTTCCTTTGTGCCGGACACTTCCGGAGCGTTACCGGTCAGGTGTTTCATATCGACAGCAGAATCCATTAGCCCATGCTTGACACCGAGCTGTACGACATCCTGCATCCGATCAAAACGTTCCCAAGCCAGGAACTGAATAAGGCGACCAGGCTCATCGACGATCTCGGATTTACGTCGCTGGACATCATGAACCTCATTCTGGCGCTCGAGGAGAAGTACCGGATCACCTTCAACGACGAAGATCTCGAACTCGAGTCGTTCGCGACGGTGGGTGCCGTCGTGAGCACCGTGAATCACTACCATGCTGGTGTCTGATTGTCTTGCCGTGTGGGACACGAGTACCTGGGCCTGCGTCGTGCATGGAAGCGGCCCAGCGACTGACTACGCATCGATGAATCAGATCGCACGGCGCAATGCCGAGACACTGGCCGAGTGGACAGGCGGTCCGGAAAACGTGACGCTGTATGCGTTCAACTCGCTCGATGTCGTCACCGGGTACTGGAGTCTGATGTTTGGCGGACACACGGTGGTACTCGGCGATCCGAGAGCAGCTTACAGCGAGGCTGTGCGTCTGGTGTGTCACTGCGACTGCAGCTGGATCGTGTGTGATCAACGGTCGCTCGCGGCGGCAGAGGAAGTGGCGCAGGGCAGTGAAGCGGGAGTAATCGCGGTGTGCGAAGAGCGGCTGAAGTTGTGCCGCACTCCCGTTCACCGCAGGACGCGGACCAACACGCCGGAAGTTGCGGTACTCGCACCGACTTCCGGATCGACGGACGTGCCGCGAGTGGCCATGCTCACTCACGAGAACGTGATGGCCAATGTATCGGCACATATCGAAGCCTTGAGACTGCGGCATGACGATGTGGCGTTGATCGTGCTGCCCATGTCGTACAGCTACGCGCACACCGCGCAGTTCCTCACGCATACCCGGCTCGGGGGGACCATCGTTCTGTATAGCCAGCCGGTGTTCTTCCCGCGGCTCTTCTGCGAACTGATCGAGAAGCATCGGGTGACGGTCACCTGTCTGGTGCCGCCGCTGCTGCGTATGCTTGCCGAGTACCCGTACCTGTCGCGGCATGATCTCCGCAGCCTTCGGTATCTATGCTGCGGAGGCGCGCCGTTGCCGCTCGACGCGGCGTGGGGTGTGATCGAAAAACTGAGCAATACGCGGCTGGTCCATACGTACGGGTTAACGGAGGCCGCTCCTCGCGTCGCCACTCTCGGGCCTGACGGCGACCTCCGGAAGCTGCCCTCCATCGGCAAACCGCTTCCGGGCATCGAGGCTCGCATCCAGAGCGAGGCAGGGCAGCCGGGTGAACTTCTGGTGCGCGGCAGGAGTGTGATGAGCGGGTATTACAAGGCGCCGGAGGAAACGGCAAGAGTGCTCCGCAACGGGTGGCTGCATACCGGCGACTTGGCGTACCGCGATCAGGACGGGTACATCCACCTGAACGGCAGAAAGAAGAACCTGATTGTGACCGGCGGACAGAACGTAAGTCCGGAAGAGGTGGAGAACGTGTTGCGGGCGCACCCGCAGATTGATGATGCGGTGGTTCGCGGCGAGCCGAACACGACGTGGGGAGAAGTGCCAGTCGCATTCCTCGTGTTGAAGAAGCCCGAAAGCCCCATGTCACTCGAACAGCTTCACGGCTTCCTGCGGGGCAGGCTTGCGGACTGGAAGTGGCCAAAGTCCGTGTACTTTCGTCCCGAGATCACGCGGACGGCATCCGGGAAAGTGAGGCGGCAGAGTGTCTGCTAGTCAAACGGCTGCTCCCGTAGTGACGGACCGTACTGCCGCGCGCCTTCAGCAGCTGTTGCAACACGCTGTCGACACGGTGCCGTTCTACTCGGCGCTCCGGGGTCGCGCGCTTAACCTCGCTCAGTTTCCGGTGATCGGGAAGAAGCGGTATATCGACAATCTCGAACATCTGATGTCGACGGGGTACCGGGACTTCGCGCGAATGTACGAGGGCAACGGCGAGCCGGATGCACATACGCTCATCGGCGAGTTCACCTCCGGGTCGAGTGGTTACCCGCTCACCTGCTACAAGACGGTCGCCGAGCGAACACAACTGGCGCTGTCGCTGTTTCGGAAACGATGCGCCGTTCTGCGGACGTTTTCGAACGACAGGATGTTTGGCTTCATTCACAACACGGAGTTTACGGCTGGTTCCTACGTCGAAAGCCTGGGTAATCTGTCGGAAGAAAACATCGGCCGCGTGCTGACGTATCTGAGAGACGCTCGACGCCCCGCTGTCCTGCATGGCAACACGATGCTGCTGGAGCGTTATGCGGACTTCATCCGGAAGCACCAGTTCCCACTGGGCTCGTGGCGGATCGAGTTCATCGAATCCGTCTCCGAGAGCATGTCCGGCGAACAGAAGCGCCACATCGAACAGCAATTCAGGACGACGGTATTCAACTGCTACGGATGTCTGGAGTGCTACAACGTCGCGTACGACTGTCGTCACCACCGGCTGCATGTCAACGAGAACGTCGTCCTCGAAATCACCGATCCGGACAGCGGCGCGGAAATTACGGACTCGGGGGAAGAAGGCGAAGTCGTCCTGACCGCCCTGATCAACCGCGCGCAACCGTTCATTCGATACAAGACCGGCGATCTCGGGCGTATCGAGACCGGATGTCCTTGCGGCAGCGCGGCCCCTGTGATTGTTCTGAGCGGGCACCGAAAGATCGACTACATCAAGCTGCTGTACCGGACCGATAACCCGAGCCTCACCATCTGCGGATACGATATCTTCGCCACGGCAATGCACCGTATGGTTGTCGCTGGGCACGATTGCCTGAGCTGGTACAACATCGTGCAGACGGAACTCGACCGGTTCGAGGTACTGTATTCGCCGAAGCAGAACTTCCCGGACAGTTTCTTTCCTCTCTTTACGGAATACGTCGCCGAGGAACTCGGCATGCGGCCTCGCCTTGACTTCATCCGGATGAATGAACAGGAGATTCTCTCCATCAATAAAAAGGCTCGTGTATTCCGATCGTTGCTGCAGACCGACTAGCGAACGCTGCCGGAAGGGGTGTCATGCATATAGCCTCGAATTTCGTAGCCGTCGAGTCACTCGTCGCTCGTCCTGCGCTCCGGCGGTTGCCGGACAAGGACTTCAAGACGCTCGAACTGTCCCATGACCCGAAGTTCGTCTTAACCGGTCTCGAAATCGGTCTGTCATCGAACTGCAACTTTCACTGCGATTACTGCTGTGCGTACGAGTTGAACGACAGAAGCCTGATGACGTCGCGCAGAGCCATCGAGATTCTCGAGAGTGTAGATACGCTTCAGCGGGTGAAGCTGTCGGGCGGCGAAGTACTGATCTACTTCGACGAATGTGTTCGTCTGATCGAGTACTGCACGGAACGCGGTCTGCAAACGCAGGTGAACAGCAACGGAAGCCTGCTGAATGCGGAAAAGATCGCACGGCTCGAAACGGCAGGGCTCGGCTGCCTCCATGTCTCGTACAACTTCACGCGCGCAGCGGAGTTCGGTGCCTATTACAAGCAGCCGGAAGCGATGTTTCACCGGATTGAAGAGAATATTCGCATTGCTGCCGCGAGCAGGCTGGAAGTGGTTACGGAAACCGTGATGTTCCGGAGCACGCAGTACCGGCTGCCGGAGATTCATCATCGCGTACATGCGCTGGGTGTCCGCAAACACGAGATTCAGAACGGAATTCCCATTGAAAAGAACGACTGGGCCGAGGTTCTCTCCGGCAGTGAGGTGGAGCAGGCAATCGAGAACCTTGTCGCGAACCGGCATCCTGGGGTAGCGCTGTACTTCAGCTGCATAGACATCGACCCTGCGGGAAACTTTTATCCGAGGGTGATGGAGCTTCTGACGACGCAGCAGATCCATTTTCCGTCGTGTATTGAAGGCCGGAATCAGTTACACATACACAGCAACGGAGATGTTCTGATCTGCGAACTCGGTCACGCGAAAGTGATCGGAAATGTGAATAGCGGTACGGAACTCAAAAAGCTCCTGGACGATAAGCCTCCCGCGCTGGTGGATTTTCTCGAACGCCGGAACAACGATGCGTGCTCCTGTGTCATCCGGACGCTCGCACAGCCCGCGGCGGCTCATTAGCGACCTATGCCGGCATACGCGATCTCCAGCCTCTGTGAACTCGTGAAGATTCCGGCAGGCACATTTCTCATGGGAGATACGACCGGCCAGGGCTACCCGCAGGAGCGGCCCGTTCGCGAAGTGACAGTCAACGCGTTCAAGGCAGCGAAATACGCAGTCACAGCGGCGGAGTATTTTCACTTTATCGAGGGGACGTGCCGTGATTTCGACGAACTGTGGTGCGACTTCATCGACCCGTGCTTTATTCTGAAGCGGGGCAGCGCCTACCGGATCGCGGAGGGATGTGAGCACTACCCGATGATTCAGGTTAGCTGGGTGGGTGCAATCGCGTACGCAAACTGGCTTTCGTGTGAATACGGATTCGAGCGGGTGTACGACCTCAGTACACTGCAGGGCGACCTGTCAAAAAACGGATTCCGGTTGCTGACGGAAGCCGAGTGGGAATATGCGTGCGGCGGCACGGCGTTCGAGTCCGTTCGGTTCTGTTGGCGGGACTTCTCGGGCCCGGAAAAACATCTTCGCGCCAGCCATGCAAGGCGTGGTGGCTTCGGTCTGTACGAATACTCTCCAATACCTGTTGGTTCGCTGCCGCCGAACGGCTTCGGCCTGTACGAAATGCTCGGAAACGTGAACGAGTGGTGCCATGACCGGTACGGTGCGTACGGCACAACAGATTCAGGCGGCCCGCGGCACGGTTCGTTCCGGGTGATTCGGGGCGGGTGCTTTCTGGATGGCGCGGACAAGCTTCGCAAGTCGTACCGGCACGGAATTCACTACCAGTCCAAGTGCATGATCGATGGGTTCCGCCTGGCACGGAACGCTTAACGACTATGAAATCCGAGTACACCACCAACACTCCGCAATCGCAGATTGTCGAGGACATCGTCCGGTTTTTCCGGACCGACATCCTCAACGATGAAACGGCGGAACTGGATCCGCGTGACGAGATCGTTTCGATGGGCCTCATCGACTCGATGGGCATTGTTCGCCTGCTAACCCATCTGCAGAATGCCCTCGGCATTCGTGAGTTTGCGCGCCACGATTTGACGCTGGACAACTTTCGATCGATTGAGAAGATTGCCGCAATGATTGCCCGCTACTGCGTGCCCGCCGTCGCAGGCGGCAAACGGGTGAGTCATGGAAGAGGAGCGACATAACCCATGCCCAGGGCCGTCAAGTTCAGAGAACGACTGACAAACTTCTACCGTTATCCGCGGATTTGCGGGTTTCAGGATCAGATTACGGACAAGAATACGTTTTGCTCGTTTCTGAATACTCCGCACCCGGGTACCAAACGCGCCTACATCTACATCCACATCCCGTGGTGTACGAGTATGTGCAATTACTGTCCCTTCTACCACACGTATTATCACCACACGGATGAGGAGACCCGGAGCCGGTTCGTCTCGGCAGTGTGTGCGGAACTCACCCGGTACGCCAGTGAGGCATTCTATTGCCGCACTCCCATCGTAAACGTTAACTTCGGCGGGGGAACTCCGTTCCTGCTCGACATCGGCCACCTCGAAAAGATCCTCACGACGATCTACGACCGGTTTACTGTGGCGGAGCACCCGGTCGTATCGATCGAGGGTGATCCCATCGCTCTGCAGAATCGGGACAAACTGTCGGCTCTCAAGGAACTCGGAGTCACGCGAGCCTCGTTCGGATTGCAGACATTCAATGAGCGGCTCCGAAAGAAACTGACCGTGCAATCGACCGGTTACGACGTGTACAAGGCCGTCGAGGCGCTCCACCGCTGCGGGTATGAGGAATGGGGCTGCGACATGCTCTATAACTGCCCGGAACAGAACGTGACAGAGATCCGGTTCAACGTGGACCGGATCTGTGAGCTGGAGCCTTCGATCATCGACGTCTACGATCTGAATATCTCGCCGAATACCCATCTGGCGAGGCTGGTGCTCGAGAACAAGTTCAGCTCCAATCCCAGCAATCAGAAAGAAATCGAACAATTCAAGGCCATTCAGGAGACGTTTGCCGAGCACGGTTTCGAGCAGGTGCGGAGCGTGAACTTCAAACCGCCCGGCGTGGTGACGGACCGCAACGGCATTCTGCACCAGTTCAGCGAAGACGTCCTCGGCGTCGGCCCTTCCGCGAGAACGTTCCTGTACAGCGGCGGCCGCAACTACCGGAACCGGTGCTCCACTGACGACTACATACGGGATGTGGAGAGCGGGCAGTACCCTATCGAAGCGGGCAACATCGTCTCTTCCCAAATCCTCGAAGAGCGCGACATGATGTTGTTTCCGTATTACCTGGAGGTCCCGAAGGCGAGCATTAATTACCTCCGTTTCCGCGAACAAATCGAAGACATGTGCTTCAGCGGGTACGTTGAGGACACAGGCGCGACCATCCGGCTCACCGAACTCGGAAAGCTGTGGGCGGGCAATGTGCAGTACTACTTCCACAGCGAAGAAGAGAAGCGCGCGATTGGAAACAGCACGTTTCTGAGCCTGCAAAACAGGAAGAATCTTTTCAATCAGGACTTCGTCAATGTCCACCCCTCGGCGCAGCGTGCATGAATCGGATCTGGTGCAGATCGCGCCGCGCCGGAACTCGATTTCTCCGGGGCCGCGGCCGACGAAGATTCTGCTGATCGATCCCACCGATCCCTGGATTACCAATAACCGGGTGCTCAAACATCACGACCAGGTGATGCTCCCGATTGGCCTGATGTATCTCAGCGCCTATCTGAAGCGGCACCTGCCCGGCCGGGTGGAGATCAGAATCATCAGCACCATCGTGGATCTCTCCAGCCCGGAAGAACTCGACAGCATGATGCGCGAGTTCCGCCCCGATATCGTCGGCGTGCGGTGCGTCATATTCTACGCGGAGCAGATTCGAGAGATCGTCGCGCTCGCGCGGAGAACGCTGCCCGAAGCGACGATTGTCGCCGGCGGCCCGAATGTAACTTTCGACAACGCAAACCTCCAGGCCAACACCGACATCGACATCCTGGTGGACGGCGAAGGCGAAGAGACGTTCCTCGAGATCGTTGCTCTCCTAAACAGTGCCGGCAAGCAGGAACTGATGCGGTCGCTTCCGCAGATGGACGGCATCATGTTCCGGCAGGGTGGGGAAGTGATCCGGCGTCCTCCGCGAAGAGAAATTCATGACCTCGACGCGCTTCCGATTCCGGACTACGAGGCCGTGGATCTCCAACATTATCGCCAGTTCCTCAACTACGGCTACAACCGGCGGCCGATGGGGATTCTGTTTACTTCCCGCGGCTGCCCGTTTCATTGCACCTATTGTCATGAGGTATTCGGAAAGGGCTTTCGCGCGAGGACGCCGGAGAACGTGGTCGCGGAAATCACGTATCTGCACAACCGGTACGGAATCAGCGACTTCAGCATCATCGACGATAACTTCACGGTTCGCAAGCCGCGCGTTGAGGAGTTTACTCGGCTGCTCATCGAGAACGGGCCGAAGGTGCGGCTCTATTTCCCCAACGGCGTGCGAGCAGATTCGCTCGATGACGAACTGCTCAGGAAAATGCATCGCGCGGGCACGATTTACATGACGTTCTCGCTCGAAACGGCGTCGCCGCGACTGCAGAAGCTGACAAAGAAGCACGCCAATATCGAAAAGCTCGCACATATCGTGAACCTTGCGTGCGATCTGAAGATCATCACGAACCTGTGCGTGATGGTGGGCTTCCCCTCGGAGACTCTGCAAGAAGCAAGAAACACGCTCGCGTACTACGCGCAGTTCGACCGCATTGTGCTGCCTTATTACTTCTCGGTGAAGTACTATCCGGGAACGGAGATCTTCCGCACCGCCGGTCAGTTTGGAATCGACATCGCGGAGGAAACGTACAAGGCGCCGTATCACGGATATGAGTTTCAGGAGACGCCGGACATCTCGGCGCGCGACTTCGAGCGGCTGAATCAGTGGTATCTGCGGAAGATCTATCTGGACCGTAACCGCATCACCAACGCGATCGAAATCCTGCGGGAGCACTTTACCGAGGCGGAGATCCGGGATATGTTCACCGTGTTTTTCCGGCGGCCGGTCGAGGACGTGGAACGGAACATTCTCAGCGCCGCTGTTCCTGCGTGACACGGAGTTCATGGGATGAAACACGCGTGCCCCGAGTTCGTCGAGATCCCAGCCGGTACCTTTCGGATGGGTGATATCTGGGGCGACGGGCGACCTGACGAGTACCCGGTTCGGGAATGCTCGATGCCGCGATTTCTGTTGAGCAGGTACACCATCGCAAACCGGGAATACGTTGCATTCCTCAATGACAGCACGGTCGGACATACGTGGGTGGACGCGGAGAACCCGCGCAGCCCGTTCGTTCGCAGCGGCAGCGGGTTCGTCTGCCGCGAAGAGTATCTGGACCATCCCGCAACGTTCGTCAGTTGCGCAGGCGCTGTTGCGTACTGCGAGTGGCTGGCCCGTTCGTTGCCCGCGCTCCGGCCACGATTGCCGCGCGAGGCGGAATGGCAATACGCAGCGCTGGGGCCGGAACGCTACAAGTGGGGCCTCGGGGACGTTTTTGAACCGGAGCGTTACGTCACCGGGCGCGACGGTCCCGAACGCGTCCGTACAGGCGAGCCCACAGCGTGGGGGCTCTACAACATCACCGGCAATGTGTTCGAGTGGTGCGACGACGAATACACGTTCTCTCTATCGCCCGATCGCGAGGCGCTAACCGGGCACCGCGTCATCAAGGGAGGCGCTTTCATCCTGAACGACTCGGCGAACTTCCGCAGTGCGCAGCGGTTCTCGTGCCACGAGGACAGTTGTTTGGCCTCTATCGGATTCCGCATCGCCGCCACCATTGGGTGTCATCATGTGCACGACACGTTATGACGAGGTGTGCCGGGAGCTGCTCGAGTATGTCTCTCGCGCGAACTTCAACAGCTACAGGGGCGAAATCAGCACCGACACACCGCTTCTCAAAAGCGGCATTATTGACTCACTGTCGATGATGACGTGCATCCTGTTTCTGGAACGAACGTACGGTCTCGACTTCTTTACAACTGAGATCACCCGCCAGGATTTCACGAGCATCGCGACTCTGGCGGCATTGGTGACAAGACAGCTGACGCTATCCGAAGTATCCCCATGAGCACAGTCGGAATTGCCGGAGCGGCATTTCGGCTGCCGGCGCACTATATATCGATTGAAGAAATGCGTGCGGAGGCACGCCCGCAGCGGACGGCGGGTTTGCAGATACCGAAATTGCGGGACCTGACCTTCGAAGAAGTGCATGGCGTTCACGCGTTCCGGGAAGAGGATGAGGGGGCGCTGGCCGTTGCCGCTATCCGGGAGCTGCTCGACGCGCGCGGCATCGCGCCTCAGGACATCGATATGCTCGTCGATTACAGCACCGTTTCCCGTGCTTCGAACGGGCTCTCGCTCTGCTACAAGGTGCAGCACCAGGTGGGCGCCGCCCGGGCGTTGCCCATCGCCGTCGGTAATGGAAGCTGTATCGCACTGCAGCTTGCGTTGCGCCTTGGTGGCGCGATGCTGGCAACCCAGCCTGGTGCGAGATTCGCTGTCCTGTTTGCGGAAGACAGAGTGCGCGGAGAGCGATTGAATCCTCCTGCGAACGTGCTGGGTGACGGAAGCAGCGCGCTGTTACTGGAGAACGATGCGCGCGGATCGATCGTTTCCGAGACGGCCATCGTCAGCATCGGCGCGTTCTCCGACATTCTCGGGATCCACCACTGGGATGACAACAACTTCGATGTGGCCGAGTTTGAAAACAGAATCGTTCCATTGCATCACCGGATCATTCGCGATCTCGTCATGGGCCTGCTCGGGCGGCACGGACTGGACATGGAGCAAATCGACCTTATTCTATACCAGAACATGAGCGTCAACGACTGCCGCGGACTGGCATTCGCGCTCGATGTGCCGCTCGGGAAGGTGCAGACCTGCGGGTTGCGCGGCCGCGGTCACATCTTCGGCTCGGACCTGGTGATCAATTTCCGTGACGCCACGGATGCGGGCAAGTTGCCACCGGGCAGCCGAGCCCTGATGATCAGCAGCGGCGCCGGCTTTTCGTGGGGCGCAACACTGGTGACAACTTAGTGAACACGCACAAAATCCTGCTGATTGACTACGTCGGCGAGCTGTTCTCGAATGATCAGAAAGCTGAGAACAGCCAGCTGGTGCTCCCGGTCGGCCTGTTGTATCTGGCCTCATACCTGAAGTCGAAGTTGCACGGGATCGACGTCCGGCTGATCAAGTCGTATGTGGACTTTGAGGGGGACGACCAGATGCTCGGGCTCGTCACGGCATTTCAGCCGGACGTCATCGGGATCCGCTGTCTGTCGCTCGACATGATAGCTCTGTTCGAGTCGGTTGCGCGGCTGCGGGCGAGTTACGACAAAGAAAATCACATCGTGGTGATCGGGGGGCCGATCACGAACGCCCAGACCGCCCGCGTCTTCAATTCAGGGCTGTTCGATTACATGGTGGTCAACGAAGGCGAGCGCGCCATGCACGAAATCGTGGAGGCGCACATGCAGGGACGCCCCGTGAAGCCTGCCTTCCCCGGGCTCGTCTATGATCTGACGAACTACTCCGGAGATTTCATCCAGGATCTCGACGAGCTCCCGTTTCCCGAGTACAGCCTCATCGATTTCGGCAAGTACGACAACTTTCTGAACTACGGCTACAACCGCGCGCGGCAGGGGGTGCTGGTCACATCCCGAGGTTGTCCGTTCCGCTGCACTTTCTGCCACAACATCATGGGGCGTCAGGCGCGCCTGCGCTCCGCGGCAAACGTGTACGAGGAGATGGCGTACCTGCACCGGGAGTACGACATCCTCGATTTCTTTATCGTCGATGACATCTTCAACATCAACCGGCAGCGCGCGATGGATATCTTCGATCTGATCCTGCGCAACCGCCTGAAGGTCAACCTGTATTTCCCGAATGGCATTCGCGGCGACATGCTGGATCGCGAGTACATTGACAGGATGGTGGAAGCGGGCACGAAATATGTGAGTTATGCCGTGGAAACCGCTTCGCCCAGGCTGCAGAAGGAAATTCGCAAGCATGTGAAGCTCGAGCGGCTCAAGGAGCTGATTCAGTACACCTGCAGCAAGGACGTGATGGTGAACGCGTTTTTCCTCTTCGGCATTCCCACCGAGACCGAAGAGGAAGCTCTCGCGACGCTCCGGTATGCAGAAGATCTGGACCAGCTGCACTTTCCCTATATCTTCTTTGCCCGTTATTACGAAGGCACCGAAATGTACGAGCGTGCCGTGGAGCTGGGCTATACGGACGAGATGCTGTCGAATTCGATCAGCCAGATGTATCACGACATCGAGAATTACAGCACTCCGACGCTCTCCAAAGCGTTCGTACGATACCTGAAGGACTACTTCCTGTACAAGATCATCTTCAACCCCCGGCGCATCGAACACGTGCTCCGGATCGAGCGGAAATTCCATACGGAAAAGCAGACGCTCGACATGTTGCACTCCATGTATAGCAGCCGTGTATCCTCGGTGGACGAGTTTCGCGCGTATGTGAGTCAGCTGTCGCACTCGAGCTTTGTCCGGCAGGTCTCGGTTCCCTGGCAGGCGAGACCGGCGGCCGGGCCCACGAATCTGGTCGAGATTCAGCCCGCAGCAGCAAGCCGAGCGTCATGACCAGAGCGCTGTTTTATCACCCCCGGATTGAAAACATTCCGCTCCTGACGGCGCCGCTCGCATACTTGCATCTCGCCACGGCACTCGGGGACACGGATCACACTCTCGAGCTTCTGGATGGACGCGTCGAGGCGAATCCTGTAGAACGGCTGCGCCGGGAGGCGGGGCGTTTCGACGTCTTGTTAGTTTCGACGATGCCGGGGTCGCAGATCACTTCGGCCGTTCAGGGGGCCAGAGCCGTCCGGCAGCAGTTTCCGGACATGCCGATCTTCTGGGGCGGGCCGCACCCCAGTGTGGACCCGCACCGGACGGCCGCTTCCTCGTGCGTATCGGGTGTCATCGCCGGACGGGGTGAATTCACGATCGGCGAACTGATGAACGCCCGTGCAGACGAGGATGCACTCGGCCGGATACCCAACTTTCATTTCCGCAATCCCGCCGGTTGCATCGTTCGTGGTCCGTTTTCGAACTTTAATACGCGCAAGCCGAACCCGCCGAACTTCGGGCTGCTTCCGAATCCCGAGCCATATTTCTTTCAAACGCGGCGTTCGACGAAGATGATCGACTACATCTCGAGTTTCGGTTGCCCCCATCGCTGCACATTCTGCAGCGAGCCGGTCACCTCCGGGTCGCAGTGGAGCGCGATGGATGCCGATGTTCTCGTCGGCGAAATCCGGGGTCTGATCGAGCGGTATGCCATCGACGGCGTGCTCTTTCAGGATGCGAAGTTCGTAACGGACAGAGACCGGCTCTCGAAGTTCTGTACGTCGCTGATCGAGACCGGAACCCGCATCAACTGGATTGCCACCGCATGCAGCACGGATATCGCCGGTCTGCATCGCAACGCTCTGCTGGGCTTGATGCGGGATTCCGGCTGTGAGCAGCTGTTCCTTGGCGCCGAGGCTGCCAGTACCGAGACACTGAGCAAGTACAGGAAGTCAATCGATGGCGACGGAAATTACCGGATTGCAAAGCTGCTCTGGCAGGAGTACGGCATCCTGCCGCACTTCTCTTATGTGATCAGCTACCCGATCGAGGATCTGGATCAGGTAAGAAAGACGCTGTTCCTTCACCAATCGGTTTGTGAACTGGTGCAGGCGCCCACCGGTGAACTCGGCCTCTATAACCCAGTGCCGCAGACGGCGTTCTTGCATACGTATCAGAATCACTTTCGCGAGCCCGAAACGCTGGAGGGCTGGTCGGAGTTCAACTACTTCTCACAGAAGCTCTACAGGGAGCCGTCGCGGGAACTCGACAAGCTGCTGTTCCAGCATCACGTGAAGATCCGGCGTATGTTCCCGGATGTGGAAAGTCACAAGACCTTCGACGTGTGGCAGACAAAGCAGTGACGGAAAAGCTGATAGCTCCCGGAGAGCTGAGATCCGCGAGTATCGACCCGGAATACTTCTATGCTGCGATCTCTCACGCGAGTACGCGGGTCCGCTCGCTCTCGTGGGATGTGCACCGCGAAGGGTTTCGTGTCACTTTCGACGGCTCCTCACAAGAGCTCGAGAACCTGATCGAGAGCGTGAGGACGAAAATCGGCAGCCCTCTCGCGCGACATCGCGGTCGTGTCCTTTACGAGCACCATGGACATGTCGAGCCGCAGCCGCCCGTATGGGAGCAGCTTGTCCGCTCGGGCGCAGTGTGGGACCTCGGAGGCGGCCATGTCGCATATACCGGCCTGTTTCTGGAACTGGTCGAAGCCTTCGATGCGATCTTTCGAGGCGCAGCCGCCAGGCTGCGCGCCCACGCAGTACAACTGCCGGCGTTCATACCCCTTCGCATTGCTGCACGCCTGAACGCGTTCGAGCATTACCCGCACCATCTGTTCTTCGTCACTCCTCTGGTCTCCGACCATTCGATGACGGAAGCTTTCCAGAAGACGGGCACGCCCGATGCGGAGCAGCTCGAACGGTGTGCATATTGCCTCAAGATGTCGGCGTGCTCTCTGCTGTATCCCATGCTGGAGGGCGCAGACCTCCCCGGCGTCAGGCATTACACAATGCTCGGGTCCTGTTCGCGCAATGAATCGAAAACCGCGAGCACTTTCGAGCGGCTCGTCGAGTTTCAGATGCGGGAGATCGTCTGCGCCGGCGACGAAGACGATGTGAGTGTCTTCGAGGAGTATTCAATCCAATTGTTCCGCGACCTGATCGAGGCGCTCAGGCTGAAAGCGAGCATCGCAACCGCGACGGACTCGTTCTTCCTCTCCGATTACGGCAAATACCGGATTTCGCAACTCATAGGAAACGACAAGCTCGAATTGCGCATGTGGGTACCCGAACTGAACACCGCCATCGCCGTGGGATCGTTCAACCACCACCGGCAGTTCTTCAGCAGGCGATTTCACTTCTCCTGCCGTAGCGAGCCGGCGGCGAGTGCGTGCATCGGCTTCGGATTGGAGCGCCTCGTTTACGCATTTCTGAGCCAGCGCGGTACCGATCGAGCCCAGCTTTTCGACGCTCTCGAACAGTTTCGAGCGAGGCGCGCCGCTAGGGCGTGAAGGAGGTCGATACAGTGGACTCCGGCCTGAACATTACGGCGAATTCAGACGGCACGTTTTCCCTGCGCTGCTCTTCCGGAGCCGAATTCAGCCTGGCTGATCCGCGAATTGTCGCAGATCCGTATCCCGTTTATCGTCAGATGCGCGCCGCGAGTCCGGTTTTCCGGTCGCTGGAGCTCTTCGGCGGCGCATGGGTGTTCTTCGATTACAAAGACATCGCGGCCCTTTTCCAGGACTACGAACATTTGTCGAATTGCAAATCAAGGGCGCTCGTCGATGACCTGCCCGCAATCCGTCAGCGTGAATTCGAAAAGCTCATAACGTTGCACTCGCGCTGGATGGTCTTCTTTGACCCTCCGAAACATACCCGGCTGCGGGCACTGGTCGCGCGCGGGTTCGGGTCCGTGCCCCGGAGCCGGCTTGTGGAGATCATCCGGCAGCACGTGAACCGGCTGATCGATTCTCTGCAGCACCGGCAGCAATTTGACGTCGTGACCGACTACGCCTCACGCATTCCGCTGGGTATCATCGCGGGTCTTCTTGGCGTGTCGGGGGACGGCATTGCGCTGTTCTCCCGCTGGACGGCCGATATCGCGGAGTACATGGGACTTGAGAAGCCGGATACCGGCCGCATGGCGAAGGCACAGACGAGTCTGGCCGAATTCGAGGCATACTTCACCACGTTGATCGCCGAACGGCGCAGCAATCCAGTTGCCGGCGATTTGTTGAGCGCTCTGATCGCCGCCGAAGAACATGAGGATGTCCTGTCCTCGGAGGAGATTTTTGCGCAATGTGCTTTTCTCGGCTTCACAGGTACTGAAACGACCAAAAATCTGATCAGTCTTGGGATCTACCGGCTGATACTCAATCAATCCCAGCGCACATTGTTGATGGACGATCCATCGCTTCTCGGAAATGCAATACAGGAGGTTCTCCGGTTCGATTCGCCTGTGCAGTTCATCGGCCGTGTTGTTAGGAAGCCGATCGTGTACAAGTCAGCACGGATGGAAGCCGGGCAATACGTCATCTTCATGATCGGAGCGGCAAATCGTGACCCCGAGGTGTTCCACGATCCCGACCTGCTAAATATTCGCCGCGAAGACAGCCGTCACCTCTCGTTCGGAGCAGGTCCTCATACCTGCATCGGGCAGGGACTCGCACGAATGGAGGCAGAAATCGCGGTGTCGGAGTTTCTCCGAAGCTTCCGCGCGGGCATCACGGGTCCCGCACAGGATGTGGAGTGGCAAGAGAACCCCGGGCTGCGAGGTTTGAAACGACTTCCCGTTGTGTTGTCAAATGGTGCGGAAGTGGTGAATGCGTGAGGGCCCGGATTGCGGCCGTGACTCAGTCCAGTTGCTTTGCCCGGACTGTGGCCGGAAATCGCGACTTTCTCTTCAGGATCGCCGACTCAGCCGGAAAGACATCTCCGGATCTCATCTGTCTTCCCGAAGCGTTTACAGCGAAAGGTGTTGCGATCAGAGATTGCGCCGACATCGCTGAATCGGTTCCGGGGCCGACAACGGATCTGTTCGCGGCGATCGCGAAACGCTATTCCTGTTACATCGTTTGTCCGATATACAGGCGTTCGGAACCGGAGAGCGCCGACACACCATCTTTCCACAATTCGGCCGTGCTCTTGGACCGAAACGGGGGCATCGCGGGTATTTACGACAAAATGCGGCCCTGCACATCCACTCCCGATTACACGGTGCTCGAGAATGGAGTCGAACCGGGCGACGGCGGCGGGTACTTCGATGTGGACTTTGGCCGCATCGGCATCCGGATTTGCATGGACGTCCACTTCGCCCGCGACTGGGACATTCTTGCATCCGCGGGTGTGCGACTGGTTCTCTGGCCATCCGCGTATGGCGGCGGCCTCCTGTTGCAGGCCCGCGCCCTCATCCACAACTGCTTCATCATTGCGGCGGTAAGGCAGGGGTGTGCTCGAGTCGTCGACCCATGCGGTCACGTGACCGCCGAAACCGCACCCGGCGAATCATTCATTACCGCCGGCATAAATCTCGATTTTGCCATCGTGCGGCGCGATTTTCACCAATCCATTGCAAGCGGCATCAAGGCGGCCTACGGTGACCGAGTCAATGTTCACGACTATCCCGAAGAAAATATGTTGCTGATCGAGCCTGAGGAGAATGCAATCCTGACATCTGACTTGAAACAGGAGTTTGGGTTTGAGACCGCCCAGGAATCCATACGGCGCCTCGCGGCCGTTCATGAACGTCTCAGAGCGGATCACAACTGCAAAACAGTCTGACCTGAGAGCGTGTTTCATAAAATTAACGGCGGTTTCAGGAACTTGCAAGACTTTGCCTGACACTGCAACGTGGCAACCTCGATTCGACGGTCTCAACGCTGCTGCGTGGGCGCTTGTCTCGCCCGTGTTGCCGCCCTCCGGTACCAGTGGCCGACGTCGCACGACTGAGGTGTGTGCGCGCGTGTCTTCGACACGGTCTGCTTCTACTCGTTGCGCACCGGTTGCCAGTGGCGCCTGCGTTCGCAAGACTTCCCGGCAGGGGGGCGCCGTATGCCACTACTTCCGAACTTGTTAAACAACGGCGTGTGGACCTGCGTGCGACGAAGCATCTATGAGTCCCTGTGTGCCATCGATCACCGGAAGAGGACTCGCGTCCGTATGTCCGTTAACGCGCCGTCGGTGGCAGAGCGGGTGCGAGCACAGCCGGGCCGATGCGAGTGCTCGTCAGACGTGATCATGGATGGCCAGTCGGTAAAGACAACCGAACTCGGTGGAGTTCAGATCCGGCGTGAGCCTAACCCCTCGCGCGAAACTCAGCGATCCACTGCCGCTCGACGTCACCAATCCGCGGCGGCAGGCGTGGTCTTAGGCCTCCGCGACTTCTTGGTAACACGTGGGCTGAGATCGCCGAAGGCCTGGGCCAGAAGCTCCTACATCCCTACGACGCGATTACTATCAGGTTCGATTCACCGGGGCGCGCCCAAGGTGCTCCCTACGATCACGACTGGAAAGATGAAAGCGACCAGCCGGCTGTAACCCGTTTATACCGCGGGTACTTCGATTGGTGCTCAACTCAATAATGCTGTCCACAACACCACAACAGCTCGTGGACAGGGCGGCGCACTTTTTTAGGGCTGATCAGCACGAAGCGAGACACCGCCGGCATCACTTGGTCGAGTTTCGCACCGATCCCTCCGCCTGACCGTTTCGGCAATTCGACGTAGTAGGCTATTGCCAGCCTACATCTGCTGACTACCGAGGCCAGAGCCCGCTGCGCCGCTTTTCGTTGGCGGGTGTCCTCGGGATGCTGGGTTTTGGCCTGTGCCGGCGGCGGCGTTGAGCGCTCCGAGCCGAGTGCTTGCATTCCATAACAGGAACATCCCGGAGCCGGTTGGCATGCCTTGGCCGAGCCGTACAAAACCTCACAGAGTTTCTACGGGCCGAACGGTGGACCCCGCAAGGTTGTGGAGTTCCGCGAAGGACGAACGGTTCCGCCCCACGTTCCCGGTACAAAATGGACCGCAGTCCTTCCCTGATCGCGGTTGCGGACTGGGTTAGATCCACAGTGACGAAGGTGATGGGGTGCCCCTACATGACAGCATGTTCGGAAACGGTTCGATGAACAGACGGATGCGGGAACAACCAAGAAGCCTTCATCCAGTCAATGCAGCGCCTTCTTGGGACCGAACGAACGCGTACATCTGAGAACTGTATTCGCTTTTCAACAGATTGTTGCCAAACCTGCCGGCCGAACAATCGCCAAAAACTTTATATCAAGGACCATCCGTCAACCACGAGGCGCCTCCAGAATGATGTCGGTAGGAAAGTGTTGCAGCATCGGTGGGGACGAGGTCTCTGGTAAGTTGTGGCCCGAAATTTCTGCAAAAGCTCGTTTGGGCCATGAAGTCCTACTCACGAGTTTTGCTAGCTGCCGAAGGCGTAACCCGAAGGCAGCTTAGCAAAACTCAGGCGACATTTCCGAGGTGCTGACGCTGCTTTTGTTGTTCTCGCGGCAGGTCCATGCGAGGTACCTCGTCGCTTCGATCCAATCTTCGTGAACTCAACCGCCAGTGCCCTGGTCAGTCGCAGACAGCTCGCCGTGTTGGGAAAGAAATGCGAATGACCAATGTCCGCCGCTTCAGCTCTTCGTTGAGCCGCTCCAGCAGGTTGGTCGACTTCAGGTGTTTGTGATGCGCCAGCGGCAGCGCGTAGAACGTAAGCGTTTCTTCGATGTTTTCCTCCACCCCAGCGACACAGCTTCGGATACCGAGCCGCCCAGCGCGCCACCCACCCCGCAAGATCCTGTCGCGCTTCCTGACCCGTTCGTCGCTCGTAGATCCAGCGCAGCTCCGTCAGACAGTCGTCATCGCCTTTGCCTTTGCGCGGCAGATAATCCAGTGCATTCCGAAGAAAATGCACATAGCAGCGTCGCCATAGCGCTTGCGGCAGCACCTCACGAAGGGCTTTCCTCAGGCCGCTGTGATCGTCACTCACAACCAGTTGCACGCCTCGGAGTCCCCGGTCAAGCAGTTTCTCAAGGAGTTCTTTCCAGCTGGTCTGGCTCTCGCGGTTGGCCATCTCGACACCCAGAACGCAGCGCCGACCCTCCCAGTTGATCCCGATCGCCACCAGAACCGCCTGGCTCCGGATCACCCCATCTTCACGGATCCGCTCGTAGCGCGCGTCTACGATCAGGTACGCGTACTCTTCCTCCAGCGTCCGGCTCGCGATTTTCGCCAGTTCCTCGTCCAGGCTCGCGTAATACGGCTAATCGCCGAAGCCGAAAATTCATGCCCGCATAACTCTTCGGTGATGGCCTTGACCTTGCGCGTCGAAACGCCCTGCACGTACATCTCGGCAGTGCCGCCACCAGTGCCCGCTCACTCCTTTGGTTCCGCTCGAACACCTCAGTGCGGAACCGGCCCTGCCGGTCCTGTGGCACCCGCAATTCCAGCTTGTCGACCCGCGTCACCAGCGTCCGGTTGTAATATCCCGAACGGTACCCCAGCCGGTTTGCTGTCCGTTGTCCCTTCTCGGCGCCGAGCGCCTCTTCCATCTCACTCTCCAGTACCTGCTGTACTACCTGCTGGATCAGCCCACGCAGAAACTCCTCCTACTCGGCAAACACCTGTTTTAGATCCAGCTCCTTCGCGCTATCCTTGCTTCGGGTCATCGATGTTCCTTTCCCTCCCCCTCAGGGGAGCGGTTATTCGCTTGGAGCATCATGACCCAAATCTGTTTATGCTGAACTTTCGGTACACAATCTCTGGTAGCGTGTTTGCATGGACACCCACCAAGTGGGGACTTGTGCCGCCGCCATGATGTCCTCGTTATCACCGACGAGGTACACGAGCACCGACCTATGATGGTGTCAGACATACGCCGATGGCTACGTGGCCGGGCATGCGGGATCGTACCCTGACGATTTCGAGCACGGGCAAGCTATTCGCCATGACCGGCTGGAAGATCGGGTGGACCACTGGCCGTGCAGAGATGCTAGCGGCCGTGCAGTCCACGTACCAGTACCTCACGTTCTGCATGTCCCGTCCCTTGCAGGTGCCAATGGGCCAGGCGCTTCTTCAGCTCACACCTGAATACGAAACGACTCTCATCCGCGAATATCGGGAGCACCGGACCTTGCTTACAGATGTTCTGCGTGCCTGCCAGTTCCAGATACGCGTCCCGCGTCGCGCGTATTTCATGGTCGCGGATTATTCCGCTATCGCAACCACCGATGATCGTTCATTTGCTCTGAATCCTTTGAATCGCAGCAGGGTAGCTGCGATTCCGATGAGCGTCTTCCTATCGCCGGGATGCCCTGCGTTGCGGACGGATGCTTCGGATGGCTTCTGCAAACAGGTCGACACACTTTGGACGGCGGCAGCCCGCCTCCATGCTGCTCGCCTGGAGCGCCGCCGCTGATCGAGTGCGCTCCTGAATAGCGCAGGTCGCACGTGAAAACAGGCTTCTCAGAATGCATGATCGGGCCAAAGTCGCTGCGTCAGAGTCCAGTTCGTGCCTTCCACGACTACTGTGCCTGTGTAGTTATCGCAAGGTGCAAAAGTCGCGAACGTCCATCGGCCGATGTCATCGGGTTCCCAATCAACCCGAGTCAGCCTCGGGGTCGCGGCGGCCAAAATTGCGAAAGTATCGAGCTCGACGGAAAAACCCAAACCGCAGGCTTTCAGATACGCTTCTTTCCGTGTCCAGCATGCGAAAAACCCTTGCTCTTTCTGCTCGTGCGGCATAGCGGCCAGCTCCACCTGCTCTTCCGGTGCGAAAAACTGGCGGGAAATCCCGACGCTATCTTGTAGTGTTCGAATTCGCTCAATATCAATCCCGATTCGGCGCGTGTTGGCGATTGCGTACGCAGCGAAGGCCTCGCAGTGCGAAACGTTGAAGTGGATAGCGCAAGGGTACGGACAGGCAATCTCAGGCTTCCCGTTCGGGCCGATGGTCAGGCGGATCGCCTCCGGACTTTGCTCGACATACCTCGCCAGTATCCGCCTGAGAAGGCCCCGGGCCGCGACAAAACGATTGCGGTGCAGAGGAAATCGAAACAGCAGGGCCCGGTGCCGTTCTTCTTCTGTCAGCAGACGCCAGAGGCGCCCGACATCCTCGGCATCGAGGTCGAGCCCGGCGATCCACAGATGTACGTCATGCGCAGTCACTGTCTCGCATACTCCTGATATAAGAGAGTGGCTGCTGATGTGTCGAGGGTCTTCGCTCATTTACGATCTGTCCTCTTGTTGCACGGTTTTCAGAAGGGCGGCTCCGAGTTTCCCTGAACCCATGGCGTCTCGTAAATGATGGTGGACGAGTACTAGTGTGGCGTCCCGCCTAGTTCTTTACAACGGCGGACCTTTTCGATAATGATGTCCGCGGTCGCCGTCCATGTAAATGGTTTCGGTGAGGAGTTCCATCCTGCGAGCCACTCGTAAATCGCCGCTTGCAGTTCGTCGACGCTGCGAAAGGTTCCACGCCGGATCATTCGCTCGGTGATGATGCCGAATAGGCGTTCCACCTGGTTGAGCCACGAGCTGCTGGTTCGGATGAAGTGAAAGTGAAAGCGAGCATGTCTTTTGGCAGCCAGCCAGCGTTGGACTTCGGCACTCTTGTGGCTGCTGGCGTTGTCGACAATTAGATGGATCTGTAAATCGCCCGGCACCTGTCGTTCCAACTCGCGAAGAAACTTCAGAAACTCTTCCGAGCGGTGTCGCTGCACGCACGCCCCGACCACCTTTCCATTCAGTATCTTCATGGCCGCGAACAGCGTTGGTCGTGCCATGCCGGTTGTAATCGTGCGTTTGCCGTTCGGGAATGTTTGGTCGTAGTGGCAGCAGCGGAGCCGTCCGATCCAACGCCTGAATCTGGCTCTTCTCATCGACGCTCAACACCAGTGCTCTTTCTGGCGGGTTCATATACAGCCCCACAACATCGCGGACCTTGTCCTCAAAGTGCGGATCATTGGAGATCTTCAACTTCTCAACACGATGTGGCTGAATGCGGTGCTTCTGCCACACCCGCTGCACCATCATACGCGATAATCCGAGTTCCTTGGCCAGCCCACGTACGCTCCAATGCGTTGCGTCTGCAGGTTTCGTTTTCAGCGTGGTCTCGAGAATCTTCTGCTCGACTGTCGCGGTCAAAATCGAAGCTTTCCGGTTGCGCTCCTGTCGTCCGATAACCGCGGAGACCCCGTCGCGAGAGAATGCCGAACGTACCGCAAGAATCGTTGGTCGTGACACTCCGGTCTGCTGCGCGATCGAGTTGTTGGGAACACCATAAGCGGCACCAGAGCCTGTTTGCAAGCCGTGTGGGCGTTGCTCTCACGGGTTGCAACGAAACGCTTGCCAAGCATAGCTGCGGAGGCTCCGGACAGGAGCACTTTGTGCACGCCTGCTCCGTCGTTGAAGACGAGCAACAGGAACTGTTTCTTAGGCCTGACGTGTTCGTGGCAACGGCTCCCGGGCGAGCGGTTTCGATATCGCCAGTGACTACGTCGGGCGCCGGTTGAATACGTTTCCGTGTTTGTTTTGGCGTCGCCCCGCATTTCGGTCGTCGTCTCCCGCGCCGCTCAGTCTTACGGGACCCGGCAGCTGCATCCACGAAGATTAGCGACAAGAAGTGTTGGTCATCCGACGCCTATACTGGAAGGCTTGGCTCTCTCTTCCTCATTCCAAGCCCGTGCCGCTGCCCCAATCTGATTGAAAACATCGCCGTGCGCCTCCCCGCAGTACCTGAGCCATAGCGGGTCCCTGGGCAACTCCATTTCAAGCGCGTCGCACCGGACGCGAACTTTCGGCACACCATAAACTTGGAATCCTGTGTCCGCCCAGACGTTGTTCGCAAGCTGGATCGCATCTCCGGCACGGTATTCGAATGCAATCATTCTCCGAGGCAAGCCGGATCGAGTTGGCGGCGAAAAGTGGAGCAGCAGGCAGTGGTGGAGACTCACCCCACCAGCATCAGCCATTAGCGGCACTACCTTCTCAGGCGACCTCTCCCACAAATCCCGCTCGTAACACGGCCCGATCATCCACCCGTCGCGTATATGGTTCCGTAAACCCAATTTATGACTGCCCTTTAACGCATACATTCCACCGTTCTCCGGGGTCGCATCATCCAGCATCACCGTTAGAGCAACCAAATCGTGATTCGTGTGCGGAAAACGTGCGAAATCCTGATGCCAGGGAAACTCACCAGCGCCTTGCACCTGAGGTTTGGTGGCGAGCTTTGAGTGCTGAAGCTGGATGTCGTCGCCGATCAGTTTCGCGACGCGATGAGTCAATCGGGGGTCTCTTGCCAGTTCCTTCAGAACCGCGTGCTTCGTAGTAACTTCGAGTACATGCGCAATGCGCTTCTCCGCTTCACGGATCCGCAACTCCTCTTGAATCGCAGGATCATCGAGAGTTCGCCGAAGGCAGTCCACCTCCGAGCGGTCGAAGATCCCGTTGAGGATTAGGAATCCGTCCTGAAAGAAACGCTCCACTTCCGTGTCGGTTAACATACTTGTTCCGTAGCAATTCGTTTAGTTGCCCCCAGCCAGATATTTACGTGGCGCGTACGTGACGGTCTTGTGCTGTCGCTGGTCGTACGAGCAGGATGCCGCCGACGAACCCGAGTGCTCCACGCGATGCTACGAACGTCCGAAATCTCATCGTCCCGGTGGCCAACCGGCGGTGGGTTACTGCGAATTCGAATCTAATTTCGCGGCCTGTCGGCGCGGTGCCGCGAAACTGGGCACTTGAGCCGTCCACGATCTCGCCTGCTCCAACTAGGGAGGCCCCGGCGGCTAGTTCACGGGAATCCGGACCGCTGTTGTATATGGCAACAATCCCTCGGAGAGTTCTGCCGGCCCAGTGAACGGATGACGGGTCAAGCTTGATCACGAGGGGCCAATCCGGCATGTCTGCGATAATTCCGCAGCATGAACATGTGCGGGTCGTCCGTATGATCTTCGGATGAACCATGTCGGTGCGCCTTGCAACCAGTGTTGCGGCACCGCAGTTTCCGCACGCATCTGGTTCTGGGGAGTGGTCCGCGCGCGAGCGGCTTTCATATTCCTCGAGCAGTTCCCAGCGCGTACGCGAGCGCAGAAGCGCACACTCAATGAGCAGTTTGTCGAACTGGTGTGATTCAAGGCCGTCCGCACCGTGTGCTATTCGAGCCAAGGTGCGGACCCGTGAGTAGTCCTCGCGCTCGTGCCCAATCCGCCGGATTGCGATGAGCTTCTCCTCCAGCGTTGACTCCGCGCCGCTTAACGTCGCCTTGAAGGCGGGCAGACTGGCCAACCACCTTATGTTGTCAATCGCCTCGGCAACTTTTCTCCCCGCGTTTCCGTTGCTGCGCGCGTTCGATTTCCGCAACGTGATACTAAGCGTAGTGTCGTCGACGTTCGATGTTCGCGGCACTGCCAGCAGGATCGAGAAGTCCGACCATGGGTCAGGAACGACGGAAACCTGCAAATTCGTTTCATGCGGTACCTCAACCTCCGCCAGGTCCTCTGAGGTGAGCTCTGCCCATAGTCGTCCAGGGAGCTTGGCCGCAAACACTGAGCCCATCGTCGGCCAATACACCTGGACCTCAGTGCCGGTCTCCGTTACGCCTCCGGTAACCGCATCGCCGCATGGCCATGAGTGATTCACCGCGTCACCAAAGTACACGCACGAGGTGACGACCTCCCGTCCGGCGAGTGCCCTGGCATAATCCATGACCTGCACGCACTCGGCTGGCGAGTACCCCAGTGCGGACAATCCGAGCAGCCAGTACACATCCGCACTGCCGAATGTGCAAGCGTGCATGTTTCCGATGAACTCGCGGGCTGCGCTTCGAATGACGGCGTGGCTTAGCATCGCTTCGCGCGGGAGGCCAAACACGCCGGTGCGGCTGCCCCCAACCCTGGCCGTCGAACAGCCGTCATAGTAAACCCGAGCGGCCCGAAACTCTTGCGCGGCGAAACGAGGCCGTTCACTAAAATGGCAAACGACTCCATCTACGCACCGGCCGTCCGCTCCGGCCGATCGAAGCCCGCACACACCGAACTCGCCGTCGGCAAATAGCAAACGACCGCAGTGGGGACGGGAGTGGCCCTGAATGATCACCACCCCACGAGCTTTGCCAAGCTCCTGGAGAACTCGTCCTGACGTACTCTCTACGGGCAGGTTTGTCGCTGCAGCTATCGGCGAGGCGGTGTTCTCGATGTTCTGGAGGATGGTCAGGTCGACCGGCGCAGTCCTCGGCGAGACAAGTAACTGCTTGGCGAGCATCACCGTCAGAACCGTGAGATTTTCAGCCGTGAGTATACCCAAGCGGGCCTCGTGACCGTAGCGCCGCCGAAAACCATCGCGAATCGACCGGACCGGTTGCGAAATCTCGCACTCATCGAGAGGACAAAACCATGTCAGCGAGTTCGGTGCGCTGAAGGGAAGTTTCTCAACTATGCGGCATGCGTCTTCCAACACGACTCGTCGGTCAGTCAGGGCCGCATACCTTGCGGCCAGCGCGCCGACGCTGCCGGTCAGAGGTCCCAATACGAAATCGGAGCTGCACCGAGCGGGAAGAACCACAGGCACGTTGCCGGACTCCTGCTCCGGTTGAAGCGCGCCGATCTCAGGTCCGAGGATACTCTCGATCCATGGCCTGTCGGAGTCTTCGAAAACCAACGGTAGGACATCGTTCCTGCTTGCTTCGAGAGCCGCCGCGAGAGCCTGCTCGTCAATCAGCCGTCGAATGCGCATCTCGAACACGTAGCGTTAGGCCAGAGGAGCTCGGTGCAGATGCTGCAACTCGATCCTGTGCCAAGCGCCCTTACCAGCAAAGGATCGGTCGTGATCCGCCGCGCAGGCTCGTCATTACCTTCACGTACTCATCTAAGTCACGCGCCGTTGACGAATTCGAATCGTCGAGCTCGGACCCGCTATCGGCAGGTGTAACTGATTCCGTGAGCAGTTTATCACCTTTTTCCATACTCAAACTCCTCCTTGGACCACGCGATATCACCGAATGATGTCATGCATCCGTTCTTGCGTCAAGCCGCGATTTCTTAGCCTCTACTCTCTTAGCTGCCCCGCCAATCTCATTCGGCTTGAAGAGACGCAAACAAACTGTGAATCTCTCCTAGCACTGGACTGAACGCCGGTGCTGACCCGGTCTCCAAGCTGTCCCGAATCCGGGCGAACCCGTCTTTTCCGACGTCTGTTCTCAACGGCCAGCGAATGGTCAGCGTGTTCTCGCCGGTTCCGGCGGATGCTGTCAGCCGCTGCGTCGTCCATTGCGTGGTTGCCGGAATCGCGCCGATGCCATGCCCGTTCATGGTGATCGCAATTTCAGTCCCCTTGTAGGGTACCCGGCACGTAATTTCTATATCAACTGTCGAAGGCGCCTTACAATACACCACAAACTTGGACTCTAATTGAGTACTTATATGGTAGTCGGCCGATTGCGATTCGGAGCAGACGCCCTCCTCCGAGTAGGCTTGCTGCAGCAGACTGACCGGCTCCAGCTTGAGGCCGTGTACGCTATTTATCAGTGCGCGCGTGCGTTCGCCGGTGCTCGGGTCCATTGGATCGACGACGCTTAACGCGGCATTGACGAATGCGCGGCGGAGAGCTTTGTGCGATTCCTTCGACTCCAAGCCGTGCGTCAGCAAGTAGCGCGCCGCGGATGGGGTACTTGTCCTTATCAGTTCGCCGAAGGACGCGCAAAGCACATTGGGGGTTCTCCGGCTCTGAAAGTCCAAACAGCAGCGGAGCGCGTCGACCAGCCGCGGCGAAGCCTTCACTGCTTCCGCGCAGTGGTATCGAACAAATTCAAATCGCTGGCCCAGCTTCGCGCAGTGGATGGCCGACAGCAGGCGCGCATCTCCTTCGATCTCACCGCCAGGACTCTGGACTGTGGAAGCGAGTTCGCTCCAGGTTCGCGGCACTCCGTTCGCCAGGTGAGGCAACAACAACTCCGCTGTGCTCGCCATCGCCAGTCCGATCCCTTCACTTGTTAGGTGACAGTAGTCGAGGAACAAGCGCCGGTCAGGAAGTGCCCTGGTGTGCTCCTCAAACCTCACGGGCAGGTCGACCACACCTACTCCGGCGCTCGCCCCACATCTCCGAATTGTGCTTTGAACAACGTTGAAACATCGCGGAGTATTCTGCACCGGTCGCCAGATCTCCGCGTCGCGAACCGCCTCAAGCAACGCGCGCGCTTCACCTGCCGTAGCGGACGGCAGCTTCACCGCCGCTTGCAGCCAGGCGCCCGCCATGGTCACTCCACCGTCGAGGCTACTTAGCTCCGCCGATAGTTCCTGAGCCTGTGCGTGGTCGCCGCTGCACAATGCGTGCTCAGCTCGGCGGCGCAGATCGAGCCACCTCGAGTTGCTTAACCTCGGCAAAACCGGAGCAGGCGGAAAGGAAGCCGGCCGCCAGTCCACAAGGTTGAATTCCGGAATCAACACGACAATCGGAATGCCGGTTTGCTTCGAAAACGAACCGAGCCACTCAGTGAACGTCTCCGTGAGGTTGCGAAGCTGACGCGTCATCAGACGGCTGATCGTTGCAAAGTCGCCGCCCTCTGAAAGCGCCTTTGCAATGACGGGAGCCATAACGTCGAACGCTTGCGCGCTCCAATTGTTCCCGCCGAACACAACAATCGCGTCAGGGCCGAGGGCCGCTGACTCCTGAATGACTCTATGAAGACCGTCGATCAGAATATCGCTTCGGGCCAGGTCGACTACTTCGATCGAGCACGAGTCGCAGGCTGCGTTCAGTATGGACTGAAGCGCTGTCGCAGGGTTGTAAGCAGGGTCGTACAGATATCCGCGGGCTACGGATTCGCCCACCAGAACAACTTTCCGTCCACTGCGCTTTGAGCTGATGGTTGCGATGTCCGCCCACAGAATTGCGTCCGGAGAGTTCTGCCGGACGTAATCGGCTCCGGAGCCGGTCGACTCCAACTCCCAGATGCCGATCCGGGACCGGGCCGCGGTTTCCGTCGGCGGCTCGGGATGACGACGTCCGGTCGCTGTACTCTCCCCAAGCAGCTGTCGCAACCTGAGCAGGCCTAGCGTTCTCGATCCACGATCGTCAGACAGCAGTTCGGCAAGCCTTTCGGCGATGGTCTTCAACATGAAGCGCTACCAGAACGTGTACACATCGTGGCTGACTCTTGGAGGCGGATCATTCCGAAGGGAGTTCGCCAGTTCAAAGGAAAGCTCCGGAACAGCGGAGCGGTCTATGAGGAAGTCCTCCAAAACGAGACAATCCATTGCCGAGCGCATAAAGCATTGCAGCGCTTCTGCCGGATGACGAACTATCGGCTCGTCGCGCAGATTGAAGGAAGTGTTGAGCACTATCGGACATCCCGTGTGCGTGCCGAAGATCCGGATCAAGGATGCGAATCTGGGACTCACCTCCGGATCCACCGTTTGGACGCGCTGAACCATCTACGTGAGTAATGGCCTGTAGGTCGAGCGGCGACGTAACGTCGCACACGAACATCATGAACGGAGACGGCCGGTCGAGCTGGAAATGACCCTCAAGACAATCGGCCAGGACTGCGGGGGCGAACGGCCGGAATGACTCGCGCTTCTTGACTACGGCGTTAATCCGGTCGCGAACCGACGCTCCCCTGGGATCCGCGAGTATAGATCGCGCTCCGAGTGCTCGCGGGCCGAACTCCATGCGACCGTGAAACCACCCGACGACTTTGCCCTGGACCAGCCGCTGCACAGTCGCTTCGAGCAGCGCGCCTTCCTTCCCCCGGTAATCAAGCGCCTCGATCTGCGCGTCGCTGAGCAGGGCTTCTACTTCGGCCGACGAATACGACGGACCCAAACAGGCATTGTCGAGTGGGCGTCGATCGGTCCGTTTCCCTCCGCGCTGAACATGGGCAAGAGCAGCGGCTCCGAGCGCGCCGCCCGCATCGCCGCTGGCGGGAGGAACGAAGATGTCATCGAAAATCCCGCTCTGAAGCAGCTTTCCGTTGGCAACGCAGTTCAGCGCCACTCCTCCGGCCAGACAAAGGTTGGCGCTTGGAACCCTCTCTCGCAAATAACAAGCTTTGGACAAAATGATCTCTTCCAACTTCGTCTGGACGCTTCGGGCCACGTCTTTGTGAAATGCCGTTATTTCACTCCCGGTCCGTCGAGGCGGTGCGCCGAGGAGTTCCGGCAGCGCTTCCGTATACAGACGGCCTGGATTGGTGAAGTCGAAATACCGCGGATCGAGCCGGTACTGTCCTTTCGCGCCGGACCGAATAAGCCGCCCCACCCGGTCCAGATACGTAGGCTCGCCGTAAGGCGCAAGTCCCATCACCTTGTACTCGCCGTCATTGACAGCGAATCCGAGGTAGCTGGTCATCGCGCTATAGAAGAGCCCTAAAGAATTGGGAAAGTCGACTTCCTCAAAGATGTCGATCGAATCGCCGCGCCCGTGCCCATACGTCGTCGTAGCCCACTCGCCGACGCCGTCAAGCGTCATAATCGCGGCTTCGTCAAAGCCAGAGAAGAAAAACGTACTTGCCGCATGCGACAGATGATGGTCGGTGAACGCAATCTCGCCGGAGTAGCCGAGGACCTGCCGGATCTGATCCGCGGGTCGAGTCGCGCTGAATCGAAAAGGATCTCCCGGCGCGCTCTCCATTTGCCCGCTCCATATCTGCCGCGCCAGCTTCTTCGTCGGATTCTCGTAGTACGCAACGCAGGTCAGATCCGCCACCGTCAAACCAGCCGATTCGAGACAGTAGCGGAACGCGTGTTTGGGGGTTGACGGATCGTGCTTGATCCGGGAGAAGCGCTCTTCCTGGGCGGCCGCTACAAGTTCGCCATCAACCAGCAGACAGCAAGCGGAATCATGGTAATTAGCCGAGATTCCCACGATGTTCAGACCTTTCCCGGAACTGGCGAGATGCATGCCGTCTACGCCCTTCCCTTACGCGCCCACCCTGGCGACGTGATCGGCAAGCGCGCGGCGGTGCGCACCCGCAAAAGTCAGCAACGGGTCGGGAAATTCTTCGTAAAGCCGGCCAATCGCGGGCGCGCGTATGCGTCCATCCTTCAAAACGATCAGCCGCTCGTAAATAAACATACTTCCCTCCAGCATCACCTCGAGCGGCGTGGTCGCGCCAGCGAGCAGCCGTTGAGCGGCCCGACCGCCGATGTGGCTGAAATAAGTCGCGCTGGCCGTTTCGCCTTCCCGCACATCTACCGGCTCGCGTGTGAAGTCTATCTGGACCCAGGCACGCTCCCCGTCCCCCAAATGCACCGTAATCTGGCAAAGGGCATGCCACTCCCGGAATCGACGCAGCGGCCCTGAATCCTGATCCGCTTTCTCGCGCACCCAGTTCCGGAACAGATCGCTCAACAGAACCTCTGTTATCTCCTGCTTGGCCCGCCTCCGGTCTGCTTCGTCAGCGAAACCCGGCAGGTGCGACTCTTCAAACGGCTCCCAATTGCACCGAATTTCCGATTCAGCCTGGTTGACGAAACTGCTCTTCTGCTCCTCCCGAGTCACAGTACCCTCGGCTATCGTGATCACGTCTCCAGGACGCACAACTTCGGCGCAGCCAACGCCTGCAAGACGCCGCGACAGCAAGTCTGCGACATACTCGGCCGACAGCGGATATGCATAGCGATTCAGCCATGAGCGTTCACCGAAGAAGCAGAGAGCCGAGGCATAAGGGAACGCGAACTTAGGACTACAGGCGCAGGCTGTCTCGATCCAAGCCGCGACAGCCTGCCGGTCAAAACTCGCGCCCGCATTGTGCTGAAAATTCAGTTGGGCATCGGTCGGCTGGAACTTAGTGCACACGACGTCGACCGCCCCATACTCGGCCAGGATCCGGTCGGCTGTGTCCGGAGGCGGCTCGGCATCCGACATCTGCCACAGCCGGCCCTCGGGAGCCTCGAGAAGCAGACCGAACTCCGTAACCGGGGCGTCCGAAGGCGTCGCAGTGAAGCGAAAGCACCCGTGCCGAATGCTTTCCCACGTATTCAAGTGCAGCAGTTCCGTGAACCCGATGTCGCGCAGCATTCTCGACATGCGCTTATCCGTAGGAACCATCACTGGCACATCCTTCGGTAGCGCCTCGAGTGTCTCCGGATCGAAGTGATCGAAATGCGCGTGGCTGATGACGATCAAAGTCGGCTTCGACATCCGCTCAACGTGCAAGACGCGTGGAAACTGATGTCCGAGCGAGCCCTTCAGGTGCGTGGTGCGCAGAATCGGATCCAGCAGCACGCGTTCGGACCCGCTTTCGAAATACAAACTCGCATGTCCCAGAATCGTCACGCGCATGTCCTACTTCGTACCTTCCATTTCGTGGATATATACCTTCCGGACTTCGTTCAGCAGTTCACCGGCCGATACAAATCCCAGTTCGCGTGCGTGGCTCTGTAAGGTTCCTGCATAGCGGCGTATCGAGCCGCGATAAAACAACTCGAGCTGCTCCGCTGTAGGTTCCGGTCCTGAACCGTCCGCCGTTATCCCGTCTTGAAACTTCGCTAACGCCTCGCCCAGACGTCCTGTGAGTGCGATCGCATCCAGCAATCGTTCATCAACTTCACCTCGATACACGCTGAGCAACTTAGCAATGCGGGCCTGAGCCACCATAATGACGTGAAATTCGTCGACACTTAATCCGCATGCCGCCATCCACGAAGCAAGCGACTCGGCTGAGATCAAATCATGCCGCAGGCGGAAGTCACGCACCGCCGCATCGAATTGTGCCTGGTCCACCTCCAGGCCGAGCGACTCGCTCTCCTTCTCGACCAGGTGAATCAGCAGACTGCCACGCAAAGCACCCGCTACATCTTTATCGGTCGCCTTGACGAACCTTCGCAGCGCCTCAGCCCGTACGGGCGAGGTATCGTTTCCGAGTTTTCGTTCGTTGGAGACCAACTTCTCCCAGAAAATTGTCGACGGCCGCAGTTCGGTCAACGGCCGCGGGAGCGGACTTGGCCCCGACTCGGACAGCTTCGCCAGAAGATTCACGGCGTCCTCGCGCTTGATATCGGGACGATGTTGTGCGACGAACTGCTCTACCGCGCGAATCTCGTCGAGGCTGATCCCGTCTTTACAACTGTCAAGGAATAATTGCTTCCGACTGCGCTCTGCGTAGAACCGGCGCTTGGCCAACTCTCGCATCCTTTCGCACGTTTGAGCGCTGATTACCCCAAGTCGCCAGCCGCGCTCGAGGCCGACTCTGATGTTCACCATCGCCGTGGACAGCGGCAAAAAATCATGGCTGTGTATGACGGCCACTTCGTCATCATCCTCGAGCGTTGCGTTGCGGAAGAGTTCGTACACACAGCCGTATCCTTCCATGCCGAACACAGCCAGTTCCGCAGCCCGCAGCGCGCCCATACTGGACGCCCCGATCACTCGCGTGCCGCGGGACAGCGTGTATAGGATCTCCTTGTGCCAGACCGCGGGCACCGTGTCAAAGTAGCCGTCGATCAGCGCGATCGTTTCAGGCTGTTCGCTCTCGACCGTCCGATAGATCTCGCCCATCATCGCTGGAGGCACGTACCGCGCCTTCAGCAACACTTCCGCCTCGGCTACCGGCAAGCTCGGTCCAAGAAAGACGACTGTGCTCATGGCGACACCGCCCGCGCAGTCTGTGCGCGATGACCGGCGCAATAGCCCGGGTCCCTGTGGATGTTGTTTTCGAGCCCTGGTACGAGCACTTTCACCACCGGAACGTCCAAGTCCTTCCGCGTCAGGTCGACACTCACAACCTCCTTCAAGCCAATCGAACGAAGCCTGTCCAGGACGAACTCCAGATCGTCGTCGAAGGTGGCGTTCTGAAACTCGCGCACCGCTGCAAAGGAAACTCTGCCGCGTTCCGCCCCGGCAGTCTTAACCACGCGTTCTTCTTCCAGCCGCTGCACCTCACGGAACCGCTCCGGGAAAAGATCGTCCCTGCTCCCGGAGATATACGTCAAACGAGATTGCACGGCCTCAGTCAACGCGCGCAGCAGTGCGACAGCGCGCGCCGGGTGGCATCCGTAGCCGCGGAAAGCTCCACGCGCGGGTAGTCGCTGCGCGGCGGGCGAATCCATGATCAGGGCCGAGAAGACGGGGATGCCGACGTCCGACGTGCAGTCCCACACGGTCACATCGACGCCCGCGTTTGACAGCTTCTCCAGTGCCAATCGGCAATACGGATCGTGAACCGTCCCGAGATCGATCCGCCTGCGGTCTCGTGACGCTCGATCCGCACGCTGATGCAACGTAATCGCATCGCGCTCGATCAGCTCACAAAGCGCATGAATTGTTGCCTCGATAAGGTGATTACCGGATGCAAGGCCATTTGTCGTCTGCAGAAAGGTCGAGTTCCGCACCACCGCCGCCGAAAAGTCACAGCTCACCGCTTCCCACGGTACCCAACGGCCTGCGCCGCTCATCAGATCCCGGCCCTCGACCCAGCACATCGGCGTTCTGTCATTCACGACCCGGCCGGAACGGCGCTGCAGGCGCGAAACATCGATCACTTCCGCCTCGCGCTGAATCTCGGCCAGAGGTTCAAAACGAGTGACCCGTTCCAACCTTTCCGCGTGCCACGTCTCAATCGCTTCCATTAATGCGGACACTTTTGCCGAGACGAGGTCGATCCCTTTGCCCTGCGCTGTCGCAAGTCCACGAGACGCGGGGCGAACCGCAACAACAACGGGAATGCCGATACAATCCAGGCCGGTAATGTTGGCCAGTCGCGTGATACCCAAGTGCGGCATCAGGGGTTGGTAGGCAGCCAGTGTTAGCTCGGGCGGCCGGGCGCGGTGTGTCGCCTCCCTGAACGGCTTGTTGACCGGATCGCGGCCAATCTCGTTAACACTCAACGCCGATTGCATCGAATAGGAAAATCATCTCGTCCGTGAGCTCGTCAGCAAGCTTGGAGAGCGGCTTACCCGCTCCATGTCCGGCATCTCTCTCCAACCTGAGAAAGATTCGCCTGTTCTGCGCGCTCGCCCGCTGATACTCGTGCATCCGGGCAGCCATCTTGCAGGCGTGCATCGGGTCGACGCGCGAGTCGTTCTCCGCTGCGACGAACAACGTCGATGGATAATCAGTATCGGCCTGCAATCGGTGATAGGGTGAATACGCGTATAGCCATTCAAACTCGGAAGGGTTCTCCGACACTCCGTACTCGCGCGCCCATAGCCTGCCTGATCGAAAATACTGATATCGAAGCATGTCGGTCAGCGGCACGTCGCACAGTGCCGCCCTGACCAAGTCAGGCCGTTGCGTGATCACCGCCGCCGTAAGCAGTCCACCGTTCGAGCTTCCCGCGATGGCCAGCCGATCAGGTGATGTCCATCCTGCTTTTGCAAGTTCCTCCGCACAGGCGATGAAGTCATCAAACACGTTCTGTTTCTTGTCGCGCATCCCAGCCCGATGCCACTCCGCTCCGAACTCGCCGCCGCCGCGCAAGACGGCCACCGCCCACACCGCGCCATGTTCCACGGCAGCTAACGCGCATGGACTGTAGGCTGGCGAAGCTGGCTGGTTGAATCCGCCATATCCCCATAACACGGCTGCGCTCGAGCCATCTTTAACTACGTTCTGCTGGTGAACAAGGAAGATGGGAACACGAGTGCCGTCTTTGGACGTCGCCTCTAACCGGCTGATCCTCACCTCCGTCTTCGCAGCCGAACCACATTGATACCAAGTCGTGGATTCGGACGTGTCGAGATTGACCCGAAGTATCTCCGCTGGCACACCGAACGAAGTGAATCGAACATACGCTTCACTACCTTCCTGACGTCCCGTGACACTCGCCATTCCGATTGAAGGCAAGTCGATGCTTCCGAGATGTCGTCCCGTCACCGAAAACCGTTCCAGTCGGGTGGCTGCGTCGTGGAGATAGTTGGCGACGACTACATCCCCAATGATTGATACCGACCGCAGCACATCCCGAGTCTCGGGAATAATCTCGTGAAATCTGTTCGGATATTCGTAGTCGACGGCGCACAGCCGGGACCGTGGCGCGCCGCAATTTGTTACGAGATAGAGCGCATCGTCTCGCGTTAGCGCTCTAAACACCGCATCGACACCGGGTGCGACGGGAATCCACTCGACGTCGTCGCGCCACAGATCGCGGAAGTACACGGCGGACCACTCGGCGCTGCGATGCACACGCACAATCAGCCATCGTCCATTTGGCGATAAAGCGACGCTCGGCGCATCTGTAGGTGCAATAACCTGATCGTGGTCCGGATGGGGAAAGACGAGCTCGTCCGTTGCCGGATCGTCGCCTAGTCTGTGCAGGTAAACCTTGCGATGGTAATGCTCCTCGGCTTCGGGCACCGTACCCGGTTGAGGATATCGAGTATAGAAGAAGGCTCGGTTATGCGGCAGCCAGGCGAGGGATGCAAACCGCGTAAACGGGATTTTGTCGGCCAGCTCGAGGCCGGAATCGACCGCCCGGATACGCAGGGTGCTATCCTCCGAGCCTCGGTCGCTGCGGCCCCAAGCCAACAAGCTACCGTCTGTCGAAGCCTTCGTCCATGCGATGGAGGCAGTCGAGTCCACCCCCACTCGGTTGGTATCGATCAATGGTCGCTCGTTTGCGGAATCGGAGTCGCGGACATAGAGCGTGCTCTGCTCATATCCGCTACGACGGCGTAAATAAAAAAATCGTTCGCAGCCGGTGTTGGTCAGTCGGATAGCCGGAAGGGAAATAGAACCCATTTCCAACAGCCGGAGGAATGTCGACCTCAGTCTGTCCCGACCCGGCAGTGCATCCAGCACGGACCGGGTCGCGCGATTCTGCTCATCGACCCAGCCACGGACCGTTTCGGAGTCGCCCGCCTCCAGCCATCTGTACGGATCCTCGACCCTCGTTCCGTGATACTCTTCGACCACCACCTGGGTGGGCTTGGAACCTACCGAACCGGGGACCAGTGCAGGCACACCTTCGACTGGCACTACCGCCGCGGATCCCTTTCCTGAGCGTGCACGGAACCTACCAGCACATGATCTTGAAGAAGTCCGCTGTCAGCTTCGGTGACCTCTGTTGAATGTCGAAGGGTCTCGTAAAAACACGTTTGAAGTTTTCCGGGTCGGACTGCCGGTTCCAGCTCTGCTGCAGCATGAACTTAAACAGCGAACGTTCATGATCGGAGAGGCTGGCCGACCACTCGGCAAGCTTGTGACTGAACTTCTCCATTTCCTCGATACTCATCTGGGCAGTAGGTGTGTTCATATAGGTTCACTCTTTCATGCGGGTGGAATAGCCACGCGTCGGCCGACTACATGGTCTTATACAGCAAATAGCGCAACGCGGTCAATGATCTTCTAACGCACGGCCTGCCG
>Ga0170475_100667280_pt1 | contig 42752 bp, 40 predicted proteins | sample Soicark_Litter_5_FD_111474 | JGI IMG/M metagenome (GOLD analysis project Ga0170475, IMG submission 111474) | Avena fatua rhizosphere microbial communities from Hopland, California, USA. Combined Assembly of 48 SPs
CGTTTCTGTACAAATGTTTCTCTACGGCCCGCGTTGGCGGCAGAACCGAAACATCAGATCTAGCCAGCCACTCGGCTCGACCATCACCGCAAGCAGCAATCCAGCGCTTGCCTAAAAGGGGAGCAAGAAGCATGAAGAAGAAGCACAACGTTTATCTGGCTGCCATCGCGGTCCTGACCTCGGCCAGCGTCATGGCGCAGGAAAAACCGGCTGGGAGCTCCAAGCCTGCGCAGGCCGGCGAGCAGCCGGAACAGGTCAACACCGTCCTCGTCACGGGCACGAGCACGGCGCGCGCCGGCATCAATACGCCGCTGTCCACGGTGGCGCTCAATTCCAAGGATCTCGCGCGCGCCACCGGGAACAGCCAGGCCGACATTCTTGCCACGCTCCCCGGCATCAAGGCCGAGGGTGGCGGCGGCGAGATCGCCGCCAACATCCAGGTGCGCGGCCTGCCCTCGTCCGGCCAGTACCAGTTCACGCCCCTTGAATACGACGGCATGCCGGCCCTGAGCACTTTCGGCCTGAACTCCTCGGCTTACGACATCTTCTACCGCAACGACCTTGGCGTGCAGCGCCTCGAATTCGTCACCGGCGGCGTGTCCAATCTGTTCGGCCCGGGTTCGGTGGCGGGCATCTTCAACTTCATCAGCAAGACCGGCGGCGACAGCGCACGCGGCACCTTCCAGGTGGAAGCCGCCGACAAGGGCCGCCTGCGTACCGACATATTCCTGAGCGGCCCGATCGGCAACAGAACCTACTATGCGCTGTCGGGTTTTTACCGGTATGACGAGGGTCCGCTGAAATCCGGCTTCCCGACCAAGGGCGGCCAGCTGCGCGGCAACATCAAGCACGAGTTCGAGGATGGCGGCTCGGTCACGTTCTATCTGCAGCTGATCGACGACATCGCGCAGTTCTATGCGCCCATCCCGCTCGATGGCAAGACCTACGAGCGGGTCAACGGAACGGACGGGCGCCTGGTCCATACCACCAATACCAGCCAGGTGCGCGGGCTGACCAGCATCCTGCCGGGCGGCCAGCGCCTGGTCTCGCCGATCGACGAAGGCGCGTCCGTCCGCGGCGCCTCCTTCGGCATGGCCTTCGACCGCGAGCTGGGTAACGGCTTTGGACTCAACGGCAAGGTCAAGTACGCGAGCTACAAGCACCAGTTCAATTTCTTCGTCGATGGCGACGGCGGCGCCGGCGTGCCGGAAACGCAAGCGCAATATTTGAGCAACCGCGCCATCACGGGTACGCCGGCCTACACCTACGTCGACTCCGGCCAACCGCTGGCCGCCAATACGCTGCTGTTTGCGAATCGCATCATCAGCCGCGACCGGCCGACCGAGGATTTTTCCGCCGAACTGAACCTGACCAAGAAATTCACTGCCGGCACGGCCAAGCATAATGTGACGCTGGGCAGCTGGGTGGCGCGCGCCGAGGCGGACGACAACACGCTCACGCAGATCTACCTGGCGGAGTTCGCCGACCAGCCCCGCCTGGTCAACCTGACGGCCGGCGGCGTCAACTATACCCGCAACGGCCTGGTCGATCCGTCGGTCGGCTATACCCAGAATACCCACTCGGCGCGGCGGGCGGCCGCTTATCTGGCCGACCAGATCGAGATGGACCGCTGGGCCTTCGATGCCGGCGTGCGTGTCGAAAACATGAAAGCCGATCTCAGCCGCGAAATAGCGGCCACCTTCAATGGCATCAGCCAGGGCGGCGCCAATGAGTCGGCGGCGCTGACCAGCGCCGTCTACGGCACCGGCCGCTACCAGACGGGCACCGTCAAGACGACCGAATGGGCCGGCTCGCTGGGCGCGCTGTACAAGCTTAGCAAGAACCTGAATGTCTACGGCAACTTCTCGCACGGCTACTTCTTCCCCGAGATCCGTTCGGTGCAATTCAATTCGCTCGGCCAGCCATCCTCGTACGAGGGCGAAACCATCAACCAGGCCGAGCTGGGCACCAAGTACACCAACGGCCCGCTCTATGGCTCGGTGGCCCTTTTCCACTCGACCCTCAAGAATCGCCGCAACGTGAGCTTCCAGAACGTCGGCGGCGGCGCCGTGGGCGAGGTCGTCACGCTGATCTCGACGGAAGCGAAGGGCATCGAGGTGAACGGCGCGTACAAGTTCTCGCGAGCCCTGTCTCTGAACGGCAATGCCACCTTTACCGATCACGAGTACACGCAGGGCTTCACCGGCAAGGAAATCGAGCGCAAGCCGAAGACCTTCGCCAATGCGTCGCTCAACTACGACGACAATCGCTTCGACGGCAGCATCTCGTGGAACTACCAGAGCCGCGCCTTCACCAGCACCGCCAACAACATCGTGCTGCCGGCGTACGACCTGTGGCGCCTGACGGCCGGCTACAAGATGAACCTGGCCAACGGCCAGTCGGTGCGGTTCGGCGCGAGCGTGTACAATCTGTTCGACAAGCAGGGCCTGGCGGAAGGTTCGCCGCGCCAGGGGCCGAACCAGACCGCCGGCGGCGTCTATTTCGTCGGCCGTCCGATCCTGCCGCGCCGCTTCACCGTCACCGCGGCCTACAACTTCTAGGCAAGGCAAGCCGGCGCCGCCGGCCCCCGCAATGCCGCAAACGCCTGTTGGCGTTCGCGGCATTTTTTATGGCGGTTCAGCCCTGCAAGCGCGCCAGCGGATCGCCGGCCGGAACGGCCAGGATGGAACCGTAAGGCGGCAGGCGGTGGCCGTCGTAGTCGGCGGGCTCGCCGCGGCTATTGAACAGGTTGAGCACTGTGCTGCCGTCCGGCCGGGACACGCGCTGGACGATGACGCCGCTCGCGCCATGCCTGTCCAGCATCGGAAAATCGCAGCGCAGCGCCGGTTCGCGCAGCAGGGCGGCGAACAGGGCGGCCCGGCCGGGCGAGAGCTCGTCGAGCTTGTCGCTGCTCATCAGCACGCCGCCGGCCAGCCCGGCGAACAGGGCAAGCGAGCGGACCTGGTCGCCGGACAGCTCGTGGAAACGGTCGCGCAGCAGTACGCAGTCCGGATCGGCCTGCCACAGGATGCCCGAGCCGTGGTTGCGCGTGACCTGATCGCGCAGCAGGCTTTCGGCCGAATGGTCGCCCTTCCATGTGACGCCGACGTCGCGGCCGATGCGCACGGCGTCGACCAGGCCCACCGAAGCCCACAGCGGGCAACCGCAGCCCAGCCACAGCGCGTCGCCGATTTCCTCCCGGATCAGCCCGGCCATCCTGCGCCAGATGGCGATGCGCGAGAGGCCCGCCTGATGCCAGATGGCCTTGTCCGGGCCGTAATCCGAACCGAACAGCATGAAATCGGTCTTGAAATAGCCGCAGCCCCAGTCGTGGCGCCAGGTGCGGAACACCTCGCGGATGTAGGCTTCGGCGCCGGGATGGGTGATGTCGAGGATATAGTATTCCTCGCTGCGCTTGTGCCAGCGGAATTCGCCGTAGAACTTCATGTGGGCCAGCGGCGCGCCGGTGGCGCGTTCCCGCACCACCCAGTCCGGGTGTTCGCGGAACAGCCGGCTGCGGTTGCCGACCATGAAAGGCGCGATCCATAGCCCTGGCGTGAAGCCCGCGCCGGCGATATCGGCCACCAGCGGCGCCATCCCGCGCGGGAATTGCGGCTTCACCTCCAGCCAGTCGCCCATTTCGGGCGTGAAGCCGTCGTCGATCAGGAAGATGTCGAGCGGCACCCGGTCGTCTCGCGGAAGGCGGCCGCCGCCTTCAAATGGTCGAGGATCGCCGGCTCATCGATGGCGGCGTACAGGTTGTACCAGGAACACCAGCCGGTCAGGCGGCGTTGCGGAATGCGCGGGACGAGCGGCGACTCCGCCGCCAGCGCGCGCGACCAGGTCCGCAGGGAAGCTTCGATTTCGCCGCCCTCGAACAGCATCATCGGCTCGCTGGCGATCGTGCCGCAATGGCCCACGCGATCCCACAGCGTCTCGACGTCCAATGACATCGCGGCGGCGTCGCCCGCGTAGCGGAAGCGGTTCTGGAAGCGATCGCAGCGGGTGAAACCGAGCAGCAGGCAGCCTTCCCCGGCCTGCGGCAGCAGCGCCGTGCAGGCGTAACCGATCGAGGGCGAACGGCCCGGGTTGTCGTCGAACGGCGGTTCCCCCGGCCGGGCAAGGAAACTGCCGTCCCAGCTCTGATAGCCATTGCGCAGATAGCGGGCCGCGCCCTCGACGGCGCCAAAGCGCACGCCGACGCTGTCGATTTCGCAGTCCCCGGCAAGGCCGGACAGTTCGACGCGCAGGCGCATGCCCTGGCCGGCGTCCTCCATCCTCAGCGTGAGGACGGCCCCGTCGTAGGGGCCGTCCAGGCGCCAGGCGACGTGACCGCCGCCGACCGTACGCTCCGACACGGCAGGGCTGGCCCCGTCGATCAAAGGCAGCAGGCCGCCCATGACGATGCCGCGCCCGTGGAATGCGGCGCTGGAGGGATCAAAATGCATGGCTCATCCTCAGTTCACGGCCTTCATCGGCGGAGCGGCGCGCGGCCAGCGCCAGGCGCAATGTCGCCTCGCCTTCGGCCAGCGGCGCGGCAGGGGGGCGATTGCCGCGGATCGCCGCGCCCAGGTCGGCCAGTTGGGCGACGAACGGGTCGGTGGCGCCCGCGACGACCTCGTCCGCGGCCGCCGGCGCGGTCCGCGTGAGCACCGCATTGTTCCAATCCTCGAAGCGGCCGGTGCAGCGTTCGGCCATCAGGCGCCATTCCTTCATCCATTTGCCCGGGATCGCGATATTGCTGGCGTTGAGCGTGGCGACGCGGCCATCGTCCCAGCCGAACACGATTGCCGAGGCATCCTCGGCGTCGTAGCGCTCGACGCCCCCATGGAACAGGTTGGCCGCGCGCGCGTACACCGTATCGGGCTCGCCCATGAAGACCCGGACCAGGTCGATCAGGTGGATCGCCTGTTCCATCATCTGCCCGCCCGACAGGGCGCGCTCGCGCCACCACGGCGCGTGCAGGGCATTGCAATGGTAGCTGCCCGCAAACAGCCCGACCCTGCCGGTCTCGCCGGCCGCGGCCAGCTGGCGCCAGCGGCCCACCGCTTCGCCGAAGCGGTACATGAAGCCGACCGCGGCTTTCACGCCGGCGGCCTCGGCTGCCCGGACAAGGCTGCCCGCCCTCTCGGCGTCGAGCGCAATGGGCTTTTCGACCAGCAGATGCAGGCCTCGCGCGGCGGCGTGTTCGATCTCGCCCGAGCGGACCGACGGCGGCAGGGCGGCGATGAGCACATCGGGCGCGGCGGCATCGATCATCTTGTCGAGATCGGTGAAGGCGGCGCCGCCATGCGTCTTGGCGAACTCGGCTGTCTTGCCGGCGTCGCGGCCGACGCAGGCGACCAGCTCCATGTCGCCGGCCAGCTTGGCCACGGCGCCGGCGTGACGCGCGCCGATGCCGCCGCAGCCGAGGATAGCTACCCGCAGCGCCGTCATGCCTGGCCCCCGAACGCGATGACGGCCTGCAGCAGGCCGGGCTCGCCCTTGTCCAGGCGCTCGAACAGCGCCGGGGCGTCCTCGAAGCCGGCGCTGTGCGTGGTCAAGGGCGTGAGCGACAGCACGCCCTTGTGCTGAAGCTCGACCGCCGTGCGCCACAGGCGCGGCTTGGACCAGCGGTAGCTCGCTTCGGGCGCCACGCCCGAGATCTGGGAGCAGACGAGCTGGACGCGGTTGTGATGGAATTCCTCGCCCAGACGCAGGCCCGGCACCTCGCCCTGGAAGAAGCCCATCGCGACCACGCGCGCCGAATACGCCACCGCGCGGATCGCTTCGGCCAGCGCCGCCGGCGCGCCCGACACTTCGATGCAGACATCGGCGCCCTTGGAACCGGTCAGCCGCTTGATGGCCTCGGCCGCGCTGCCTTGCGTGGGGTCGAGCACCTCGTGCGTGCCCAGCCTGAGCGCCGTCTCGCGCCGGCTGGCGTCGGGATCGACGCCGATCACATGCGCGCCCGAGGCGCGCGCGGCCTGCGCCACGATCTGTCCCGGCACGCCCAGGCCGAACACGGCGACCACGTCGCCGATGCGGATCTGGGCGTCGTGCACGCCGTTGAGCGCCACCGCGCCGATATGGGAAAACACGCCGATGCGCGGATCGGCGCCTTCCGGCATGAGGCGGTCGCGCGCATATTCGACGGTGGCCACATGGTGGGTGCGATGGCCCCAGGTTCCGAAAACGCGCTGGCCGGCCTTCAGGCCGGCGGCGCCGGAGCCTACCTCGACGATTTCGCCGACTTCCTCGTAACCGAGGTTGCGGACGGGGTAGGGCCAGCTCGGCGCCTCGGCGGCCAGGAACAGCCGCGACGGCTCATCGAAGCGGCGGTGCATGAACGGGTTGGTGCCGCGGAATTGCGACAATTCGGTGCCCGCGCTGATGCCCGAAAACAAGGTCCGAATCCGGACTTCGGTGGGCGCCAGCGGCGCCATCTCAAGCGGATCGAAAGCGAGTTCGCGCGGAGCCCGGAGCAGCAGTGCGGAGGGGGGTAGGTTCATACGGATTACCTTGTCAGTCAATGAGGGAGGATAGCGGCGCGGGTGGCGTTACGGGTCGCCAGCAGCACGCCGACGGCGATGAAATAGAGCAGGGCAAGGGAGGTGAGCGCGGTGCCCATGCCGAACACTTCGCCCATGGCGGCGATGAACAGCGGCGCCATGCCCGCGCCGATGAAGCCGGCCATCGTCATGACGCCGACGGCGGTGGAGCGGGCCTCGGCCGGCACCACATCGTGCATCGCCGAGTAGATGCAGCCGTCGAACAGGCCCTTGCCCAGGGTCGAAGCCAGCAGCACCAGGCCCACGCTCCAGGCCGTATCGGCCAGGTACATGGGCAGCAGCATGACGCCGGCGATGACCAGGCCGATGGCCAGCGCGTAGAAGCGGCCGATCGGCGTGCGTTGGTTCAGGTAGTCGGCCAGCAGGCCGCCTACCGGAACGGACAGGATGCCGGCCGCGTTGATCGTCACCGAGCCGACCAGCGCCGAGTCCGCCAGGTTGGTCCCCAGCGTGTCGTGCACGTAGGTCGGCGCCCACACCGTCAAGCCGTTCGCGGCGGCTGTGCCGAGGAAGAATACCAGGCACAGGTAGAGCGCCGGACGCGTGCCCAGCACGATGCGCAGCGGTTCCTTTGCGTTGTGCGCGGCCAGTTGGGCGGCGCGGTTGGGCGCATCCTTGAGGCACTTGACCAGCAACAGGCTGAAGAGCACGCCCACCACGCCGAAGGCGACGAACGGCGCGCGCCACCCCAGGCGGTCCGCGATCATGCCGGCGGCGAGCGAGCCGAGCAACGCGCCGGCGAACACGCCCGTCTGATGCAGGGACAAGGCCCGGCCGCGCGTCGTGCTGGGATGCCAGTCGCTGATCAAGGCCGTGGCGCTTGGGTAGTAGGTCGCTTCGCCGACGGCGACCATCGCGCGCATGCCGATCAGCATCGCAAAACCGGTGGATAAACCGATCAGCCCGGTCGAGATGCTCCAGAAGAGCAGGCCGGAGATGATCACCGTGCTGCGGTGGGTCTTGTCGCCCAGGCGGCTGGTGATGAATACGGCGATGGCATAGACCCAGAAAAAGACGGTCGTCGGCAGGGCGAGCTGGGTGTTGGTCAGCTGGAATTCCTCCCGGATGGCCGGCATCACCGCAACCAGCAGGGAGCGGTCCGCATTGTTCAGGAACGCGCAGCACCATAGGAGGCCGATCAGGAGCCACGGATAGCGGCCGGTAGTCTGTGCTGCTGCGGATGCCGCCATCATACGGGTTTCCCCCATATCGTCCCCCGTCGAACATTGATCTTCTTGCCTGGCTTCCAAAAACGTTTTTGGCAGTGGAAGCATTATTCATCTGTTCTGATAAAATCGCAAGAAATCCTTGCCGCGGCACAGCGGTGTGGCGACGGGCCCGGCGGCAGCCGTCACCGCCGGTTTCAGGCTGCCGATACCAGCCCGGGATTACCTACGCCGGTTTCGTCGGAGAGCCCGGCGGCGCGCTCTGGCGAGCGGTACGACTCGGTACGGGGGTGACGCAGCAGTTCGCGCAATTGCGCCGCGGGGAGCGGCCTGCTGTAGTAGTAACCCTGCGACTTGTGGCAACCGTTGGTGCGCAAGAACTCCCCCTGCTCGAACGTCTCGATCCCTTCCGCGACGATTTCCATCTTCAGGCTCCGGGCCATGGCGATGATGGCCTTTGTGATTGCCGCATCCTCGGCGTTATGCGGCAGGTCGCGCACGAAGCTGCGGTCGATCTTCAGGCAGCTGACCGGAAAGGTCTTCAGGTAGCTCATCGACGAGTAGCCCGTGCCGAAGTCGTCGATCGCGAACTGGATGCCGGCCGCCTTGATTGCGTGCAGCTTGTCGAGGATGCTTGGGGACGCGTCCATCAGCATGCTTTCGGTCAGCTCCAGCTCCACATACGAGGGCGCGATGCGCGCCTGCCTGACGATGTCCAGCACGGAGGTCACGAACCCGTCCTCCTTCAGCTGGCGGCCCGACAGGTTGACCGCGACGCGCAGCTCAAAGCCTTCGTCATGCCACTGCTTCATGTCGCGGCAGGCTTCGCGCAGCACCCATTCGCCGATCGGCACGATCAGGCCGGTGTCCTCGGCCACGGGGATGAACTCGGCCGGATTGATGACCCCGAGGTCGGGGTGCACCCAGCGCACCAGCGCCTCGACGCCGGTAATCTCGCCGGATTGCAGGTCAATCTGCGGCTGGTAGTACAGCACGAACTCGTTGCGCTCGAGCGCACGGCGCAGGTTGTTGTCAATCATAAAACGCTTCCGCGCATCATCCTGCATGCTCGGCGAAAACATCCGGTACGCGTTCTTGCCATCGTTCTTGGCATAGTACATTGCCGTGTCCGCATACTTGATCAGCTCGTGCATGCTGGTCGCGTCGTCCGGGTAGACGCTGATCCCGATGCTGGCGCCGATATGGATTTCATTGCCGCCAATGGAAATCGACTGCGTCAGCGAGGCCAGGCATTTTTCGGCGATCAGCGACGCGACGCTGGTCTGGTTCACATTCTCGAGGATGATGGCAAATTCGTCGCCGCCGATCCGGCAGATCACATCGCCAAAGCGCAGAGTTTCCAACAGCCGCTGCGACACCAGGCGCAGCAGTTCGTCGCCAATATCATGCCCGAGGGTATCGTTGATGGTCTTGAAATTGTCCAGGTCGATGAACATCAGGACGGTCCGCTCCTTGAACTGCATGGAGCGCGCGATCACCGACTCGAGCCGCTCGTTGAAGAAGTGGCGGTTGTGCAGCCCGGTCACATTGTCGAAATGGGCCAGCCGGTCCAGCTTGAACTCCATGCGCTTGCGTTCGGCGATCTCGGCTTCCAGTTCCGTTTCACGCCGCTCGATCCGGTCGAGCATTGCGTTGAATGTGCGGGCCAGCAGGCCGATTTCCGATGACGAAGTCAGCCGCGCGCGGATCGAATAATCGCCCACCCGCGAGATCTGCTCGCTGACCTTCGATAGCGCGAGGATCGGATCGGTAATGAAACGCTGCAGGCGCGACAGAACCAGATTGGCCACGGCCAGCACGCCCAGCATGACCGGGATCGTGACCGCGAGATACAGGGCCAGTTGGCGGTACACGCTGGCCAACCCATTGTGCATGACGATCTTCCCCAGTTGCGCTCCGTTCAGCCGGATCGTCTTGACCACTTCGATGTGGTCGAGGGAGAAGGTGTAGCCGTCCGAGTTGGGCAACGTGAAGACCGGCTCGGGCTGGTAACTGCGGTCGTGGGTGTAGGCGGCGAACAGGCGGTCGTTGTGGTCGTACACGAGCGCGTAGTGCACGTCGCCGACGGCGCGTAGGGCGGCGAGGATTTCGTCGGCCGCGTTCTTGTCGGCGAACACCATCGCGGCCGACAAGTTTTCGCTGGCCATGGTCGCTTGCGCCTGCGATTGCCGGATGATCGATTCCGCAAAGAAGTAAACCTGGATTCCGAGCAGGAGCAGTGTCGACAGGAGCATGACGGTGCCGCTCGTGACCAGGTTCGCCCACTTGAGCTTGGTACCTAGGGTCTGCCGGTTGATCCATTCGCGTACTTGGTCCATGTTGTCCCCGCTTAGTAGACGGCCTTAGCGAGACGCAGGACCTTCGAGCTCAGCGAAATGTTCGCAGAGCGTGCCGCCGCGCCATTAAACTCGAAGCCAATTTTCTTGTCCTGGACGCTCAGCTCCAGCATCACTCCCTTGCGCGCCGCACCCTGGGTGTCGGCGATCGTCATCACGTACGATTCCCTGCCCGAGTCGGCCAACATGGCGATGCTATCGGCCTCGGACTCGCTAATAAAAAGAATCTGGCAGCGCTTCATGGCATCACCCGCCGAGCGCGGATAGTCGATCTCCAGTTTCGCCGTCCCGACCGCTTTTCCCTTGAGCGCCTTCAGGGCGTTGTCAAACGGGTCGCGGCCCAGCACACAGAGCCGGATGATTCCCCCGTCCGCGTTCGGGAAGCTGGTAAACAGCGCGATGTTGTAGATGAACGCTGCTTTCGCCTCGTATTCCGAAGCAGGCTGGGCACTGCCGCAGGCCGGCCACAGCAGGGCAGCGATACAGGCGGCAACACGCAGGCAGGCACGGGTAGTCGTTCGCATCGTCAGAACTCATAGTTTACCAACACTCGCCAGTTGCGGCTTGGCTGTGCAATCGACGTCAGGTAGCGCGGCGGATCGCTATTGTCGAAGTGTTCCTCGCTCGGGACATCGGCATAGCGCTTGTCAAACAAATTGTAGATGCTGGCGTCGAGTTCGACATGCTTGCCCAGCTTGCGGCTCAGCAGGGTCAGGTTGACCAGGCCGAACCCGCCCACCTCGCCTTGCGCGCCAAGCCGCCTGCTCATGACCTGGTATTCGACCCCGGCGCGCGCCCCGTCGCCCAGGAGCGGCGTGCTGTAGTTCAGTTTGAGCAGCCGGCGTGGGGAATTGGTGAGCCACTCGCCGGTGGCGTTGTTGTGCGCGACCTGGAAGCTGACGCTGGCCTTCAGGCGCCGGTCGCCAGCGCCCAGCCATTCGGTCTCGAACTCGACGCCCCCCGATCTGGTGGCGTCGACGTTGGAAAAGTACAGCCGGCCGTCGCTCGGATCGGTCGTCAGCGACAGCAGATCCTTGACGCGATACTGGAACAGCGATGCGCTTGCGCGAAAACGGTTGGTGGGGAAATATTCGACGCTCAGCTCGCCGGTGCGGACATGCTCGGAACGCAGGTTCGGGTTGAGTTTGTTGCTGGAGGAACTCGCGTAATAGCGCTCGTACGCGTTGGCCGAGCGAAAAGCCGTGCCGAACAGGGCCTTGAACGTGACCTGCGGCGTGGCCTGGTAGAGCAGGGCCAGGCGCGGGCTGTTCGCGTTGCCGCCTTCCGAATCGTGGTCGTGCCGGACCCCGGCGTTGAGCGCAAACTGTTCGCTCAGCCTGATGTCGTCCTGCAAGTACAGGCCGTACCCATGTTTCGGTATGTCGATGTCGAGGTAGGAAACGTAGGGGAGGACGTCAAAGTTCACCATTTGGCGCCGGCTGTCGTTGAAGTACTCGGCGCCGGCGATGAGCTTGTGGTTCCGGATCGCCGTGCTCAGCAGGCGCACTTCCCCGGCCAGCGCACGGCTTTCGGACAGGTCGCGGTTGACCGTCGCGGCCTCCCCCTGAGACAACACGTAGGTGCCGTCATAGCGAAAGCGGTTCGCGCTCAGGCTTGCGTACAGCTCGAGGCTGTTGGACAGGGGGGCCTGGTAGGACACGCCGGCTGCGGCGTACTCGTCCCTGGTGTGGCTGAGCGGTGCGTTGAACTGCTGGCCATACGACGCCGTCGGGATGCCTTTGGTGCGGCGCCCAAAATAGGCTTCGAGGCTCAGGCCGCCGGCGCCCAGCTTCGCGAACAGCCGCTTGTAGCGGTCATAGTCGAGTCCGTTAGCGATGCCGTGGTTGCTCGCGGCATCGTCGAATTCGGGGAAATACAGATCCTGTCCCCGGCTGTCGAATCCAGAAACGCCCACCAGCAGGTCGGCTTTCCCGCCGCCCAGCGGCATGCCGGAAATCACGCGCCCGCGCGTGGTGCCGTAGCTGGCATTGGTCAGCGCCAGCTCCGTGTGCGCCAGCGCCGCCCCGGTCTTGGTAATCACGTTGACCACGCCGAAGAACGCGCTGCTGCCATAAATGGCTGAACCGGGGCCCGGCACGAATTCGACGCGCTCGATCAGTTCGACGTCGATCGGGAACTCGGTGCAGGTCGCGCCCTGGTCGTAGGTGGCGTCGTTCAGGCGCTTGCCGTCGACCATGATCAGCAAACGCGTGTTGAAGTCACCCGGCCGCCCCGAGCCGCGGGTGCCGACGTAGCTGTAATTGCGATCGTAGGTCACATAGACGCCGCGCACGCTGCGCAAGATGTCGGCCAGGGTCCGGTAACCGTAATGCTTGATGTCGTCGGCGGTAATGACCGACACCGAAGCTGGCACGTCGCTCAGCTTCTGCGGAATTTTGGTAGCGGTGACGACCTCCAGGTTCAATAGCTGGTCGATCGGCAATGCCGTCAGGTCATGCATATCGCTGGGCGCAGCAACGGCTTGGTGGCCGAGTACAGCGAAAGCGCCGACAAGCATTCGGCGCAACGGGTTAGTCATATGCAAGGCTATGTCCTAGTCATCAAGTTACCACAGGCAAGCTAAGGTTGGGGGGCAAGCGCGCCACCGTTCGCGCTCGAGGACATCCGGGAGGTCAACTTACTTCAAATCAACATTTTGTTCAAGATGTCTATGCCGATGTGCGGTTATTTATGACATTTATCAAACTTAATGAGTTAATGTGACGTAATTGTTGCGCAAGAGCAACATGAGGCCCCCCTTATGTGGCAGCGAAACCTATCTGCTGAAGTGGCGCACACGCCTGTTCGTGCCGCGCTCGTTCAAGCGCTCACTAATTTTGAACAAGTTCTTAAACGGGAAACAAGAATGTTCGCGCAAGCATTGATAGGCGCGGGGCAACGCCGCCGATATGACACAAGCAGGCTTACTGCTGCACGGTAGAGAAACCGCAACGCTTGGCCGCTTCATCGCCTGGGAAGTGCAGCGCGCACTGAGGCCAAGCACGGCCAAGCTTACACAAGCTGAGGGTCTTTCTAGTTTCCTTACTCCACCGTCACCGACTTCGCCAGATTACGCGGCTTATCCACATCCGTCCCGCGCGCCAGCGCCGTGTGATACGCCAGCAACTGCAACGCCGCCACGTGCAGGATCGGCGACAGCAGGCCGTAGTGCTCCGGCAAGCGGATCACGTGCAGCCCGTCGCCCGAAGTGATGCGCGAGTCGACGTCGGCAAACACATACAGCTGGCCCCCGCGGGCGCGCACTTCCTGCATGTTGGACTTGAGCTTTTCCAGCAGCGCGTCGTTCGGCGCGATCGTCACGACCGGCATTTCCTCGGTCACCAGCGCCAGCGGCCCGTGCTTCAGTTCGCCCGCCGGATAGGCTTCGGCGTGGATGTACGAGATTTCCTTGAGCTTGAGCGCGCCTTCCAGCGCAATCGGGTAATGGATGCCGCGCCCCAGGAACAGCGCATTTTCCTTGCGCGCAAATTCGTCGGCCCACGCGATGATCTGCGGCTCGAGCGCCAGCACCGAGGCCAATGCCACCGGCAGGTGGCGCATCTGCTTCAGGTGCACCGTTTCTTCTTCATCGGTCAGGCGGCCGTTGACCTGCGCCAAAGTCAGCGTCAACAGAAACAGCGCGGCCAGCTGGGTGGTGAACGCCTTGGTCGAAGCCACGCCTACCTCCACGCCGGCGCGGGTAATGTAGGCCAGTTCGCACTCGCGCACCATGGCGCTGGTGGCAACATTACAGACGGTCAGCGTATGCGTCATGCCGAGGCTGCGGGCGTGCTTGAGCGCGGCCAGCGTGTCGGCCGTTTCACCGCTCTGCGAAATCGTCACGACCAGCGTGTCCGGGTGCGGTACGCTGTCGCGGTAGCGGTATTCGCTGGCGATCTCGACGTTGACCGGAACCTTGGCGACCGATTCGATCCAGTACTTGGCCGTCAGGCCGGCGTAGTAGCTGGTGCCGCAGGCCAAAATCAGCACGCGGTCGATCTGCTTGAACACCTTGTCGGCGCCGTCACCAAACAGCTCGGGCATGATGCCGGTCACGCCGGCGAGCGTGTCGCCGATCACGCGCGGCTGTTCGAAAATTTCTTTCTGCATATAGTGGCGGTACGGGCCCAGTTCCGCCGCGCCGGTGTGCGCGTGCACCGTCTTGACTTCGCGGTTGACCGGGCGGCCGTTGGCGTCGACGATCCAGTAGCGCGCCAGTTGCAAATCGACTACGTCGCCTTCTTCAAGGTAGACGATCTGGTCGGTCGTGCCGGCCAGCGCCATCGCGTCGGATGCGACGAAATGCTCGCCGCTGCCGATGCCGACGATGAGCGGCGAACCCTGGCGCGCGGCCACCACGCGGTGCGGCTCCTCGCGCGAGAACACAGCGATCGCGTACGCGCCGTGCAAACGCTTGGCGGCCTGTTGCACCGTTTCAAACAGGTCGCCGTTGTACATGTGGTCGACCAGGTGGGCGATCACCTCGGTGTCAGTCTGGCTCTGGAATTCATAGCCAAGCTCGGCCAGCTCGCGGCGCAGCTCGTCATGATTTTCGATGATGCCGTTGTGTACCAGCGCGATACGCGCGGTCTCTTCGCTGGGCGAAAAGTGTGGGTGGGCATTGTGCGACAGCGGCGCCCCGTGGGTCGCCCAGCGCGTGTGGGCGATGCCGGTAAAACCCTGCAGGTGCGCGCCCTGGACCTGCGTTTCGAGGTCGGCCACGCGCGAAGTGCTGCGCGAACGCACCAGGCGGCCATCGACGTGCAGCGCCACGCCGCAGGAATCGTAACCGCGGTACTCGAGACGCTTGAGTCCCTCGATCAGGATGGGAGTAATGTTGCGTTGCGCTACTGCGCCGACGATGCCGCACATGGGAGGCCCTCTTTTAAAAATTTGACAATAACCTTATGGTAGAGCAGGCATGATGAAATAAGCTTTCTGTTTTCCACATTTTTTGTTAGATTATTTCATATGTATGGGATCATGAAATATTATTTCATACATTCCCGCTTCAGTTTCAAAACAGAAAAATCAATCATGACCGACTCGCCCGTCACGCTGGACGATATTGATCGTCGCATTCTGAATGCCTTGCAAACTGACGCGTCTCACACAAATGCCGAGCTAGCGGAACTTGTGCATGTGTCGGCCCCCACCTGCCTGCGCCGTGTCAAGCAGTTGACCGACAGTGGCGTGATCGAGCGCCGGGTGGCGATTGTGTCGCCCGACAAGGTCGGCGCGCGCCTGACCGCCATCGTCGAAATCACCCTCGACGTGCAGGCGGCCGAGCGCATGAGCGAGTTCGAACGGCTCGCCGCCGCCGAAGCGGCCGTACTGCAGTGCTACCGCGTCGCCCCCGGCCCCGACTTCGTCCTGGTCGTGCAGGTCGCGGACATGCCGGCCTACCACGCATTGGCGCACCGCCTGTTCGCCACCCATGCCAACGTGCGCAATGTGAAAGCCTACTTTTCGACCTTCCGTAGCAAGTTCGAGACACACATCACGGTCTGAATTGCCGTTGAGCAACATCAACCGGGCCACGTCCAAAAAAGTGTCTACTGGCAACACCTAGCGGCGCCTATCCGGGGTGCCGTATATTGTGGAGGACACGTTTTGGACGCAATCTTCAAGGGCGGGGCGCTGGTGCGCCTGACCGGGGTACATAAACGCTACCGCAGCGGCGAATCCAGCGTGCACGCGCTGCACGACATCAACCTGCATGTTGAAGCGGGCGAGCAGGTTGTGGTCTGCGGGCCGTCCGGCCACGGCAAGACCACGCTGCTGAACCTGATCGGCCTGCTCGACAGCGCCAGCGAGGGCACCATCACCGTCGCTGGCACCACGATCACCACGCTGTCGGAACACGCCCGCGCCACGCTGCGCAATGCCATCATCGGGCTGGTGTTCCAGTCCGCCAGCCTGCTGCCGGTAATGACCGCGCAGGAAAACGTGCTGCTGCCGCTGGTGCTGCGCGCCCAACTGAAACATGCCGAACTGAAGGCGGCGCAGGATCTTGCCGCGGAACTGCTCGGACGCCTGGGTCTGGCCGCCCAGGTACGGCACTACCCGGCACGGCTCGATGCCAGCCAGCGCCAGCGCGTTGCCATTGCGCGCGCACTCATCGCACAACCGCGCCTGGTTGTGGCCGACGAACCCACCTCGCGCCTGGACAGCGGCAGCCTGCGCATGGTGTTGGACCTGTTCGCCGCCTGCCAGCGCGAACACGGCACCGCCTTCGTGATCTCGACCCGCGACCAACCCCAACTGACCCGCGCTACCCGCGTCCTGCAGCTGAACGAAGGGCGTTTGCTGGACGTGCCCGCCCACGCGCCGCGCCGCGCGCTACAAGCGTAGACAGGAATCGGCCACGGCTGGCGCTACGCATGTGGAGCCAGCAAGCGGCCCGCGCAGACCGCCAAACAGTCTGTGGATGTTTGTGGATAAACCTTGGATAACTGTCTGATAACCCTGTGATTTTCCTGTGCTTACCCTGTTGATTACCTTTGGCTTACTTCTTCACCGGGCGGGTCCACTTGTCGAGCGTTATCTGCGTGGAACGCGAAATGGTCAACTTGCCGGCCGGGGCATTTTTCGTCAGCGTCGTGACGGCGCCCAGGGTCGCACCCTTGCCCACCGTCACTGGAGCAATCAGTTGCGTGTCGCTGCCGATGAAAACCTCGTCCTCAATTACCGTACGGAGCTTGTTGGCGCCGTCGTAGTTGCAGGTAATCGTGCCGGCGCCGATATTCACGCGTGAGCCGACCGTGGCATCGCCGACGTAGGACAAATGGTTGGCCTTGCTGTGCGCGGCAACCTTGCTGTTCTTGATCTCGACGAAGTTACCCACATGGACATCCTCGGCCAGCTCGGTGCCCGGACGCAGCCGCGCATACGGCCCGATCAGCGATTTCTCGCCCACCACCGCCTCTTCGATATGGCAGAACGGCTTGATCTGGGCGCCGGCCGCGATCTTCGCATTGATCAAGACATTGTTCGGCCCGACGGTCACGCCGTCGCCCAGCTCGACCCGGCCCTCGAACACGCAGCCGACGTCAATCGTCACGTCGCGACCACAGATGAGCTCGCCACGCACGTCGATGCGCGCGGGGTCCATCAGCGTCACGCCTTTTTCCAGCAGCGCATTGGCGATGTTTAACTGGTGGCGCCGTTCAGTTCGGCCAGTTGCACCTTGCTATTGACGCCGGCGACTTCCCACTCGGCGGAGGGTTGCGCGGAAACCACGGGCACACCATCGGCCACCGCCTGTGCAACAATGTCGGTCAGGTAGTACTCGCCCTGGGCGTTGTTGTTCGATAGCGCCGCCAGCCACGTTTTCAGGCGGCGCGTCGGAATGACCATGATGCCGCTATTGATCTCACGAATCGCACGCTCGGCTTCGCTCGCATCCTTTTCCTCGACGATCCGCACGATCGCGCCATTCTCGCGCACGATGCGGCCCAGGCCAAAAGGATTGGCTTGCTCCACGGTCAGAATCGCCAGCTTGTCCACGCCGGCCGCCTCGACCAGCCGGCGCAGCGAGTCCGCCGTGGTCAGCGGCACGTCGCCGTACAGCACCAGCGTCGGCACCGCTTCATCCAGTTGCGGCACGGCCTGCATCACGGCGTGTCCGGTGCCCAACTGCGGCTGCTGCAAGGCGGTATCGATCGGCCCCTGGCCATCGGCGGTCAGTTGCTGGACCATGTCGGGCACGGCTGCGCCACCGTGACCATAAATCACGCATAATTTGTTGGGAGCAAGACTACGCGCCGTAACGATCACATGCTGCAATAGTGGCTTCCCAGCCAACGGATGCAATACTTTCGGTAGCGCGGATTGCATGCGCTTTCCCATGCCGGCGGCGAGAATCACAACATTCATGAGCTGTTATCTAAAGAGTTAAAGATATGAAAAAGTTTAACACGTCGAACCCGCTGCCCTACCGCCTGCGCACCTTGTTTCTCGTTGTAATAATGGTGCTGGTTGCGGGGTGCAACGCGCTTCGCTTTGCCTACGATCACGGTGACACCGCCCTCTACTGGTGGGTCGACTCCTATTTCGACCTTGAGGGCGAGCAAGGCGACATGGTCAAACGCGACATCGACAACCTGTTCCAGTGGCACCGCCAGACCCAGCTGCAGGATTACGCGGCCTTGCTCGGCACCTTTCAACGCCAGCTCGGCGGCAACGTAACCCAGGCCGATCTGATCGCTGACGCCCGCGAGATCCAAAAGCGGGTTGAATTGCTCGGCATGCGCGCCGCGCCCGACATGGCGGACCTGGCGCTATCGCTGACACCCGCGCAGATTGCCAACCTGGAACGCAAATTCACGTCGAAAAACGAGGAATTCCGCCACAAAAACTTGCGTGGCGACCTGGAAAAACGGCAGCGGGTGCGCTTCAAGAAATCGATGGAGCAGTTTGAATCATGGTTCGGGAATTTCAGCAGCGAGCAGAAAAAGATCATGCGCCAGGCATCGGATGCGCGGCCGATTGACGACGAAGTGCTGCTCGAAGAACGCATATATCGCCAGCGCCTCATCCTGGCGCTGCTGCGCGAGTTTCAGCAGGAAAAACCCAGCAAGGAACAGGCCACGGAGCAGATCCGCTCGCTGCTGCGCGGGTTTTCCCAACGCATGGAATCACCCGAGCGCAAGGCGTTCTTCGACGCCAACCTCGACGGCAACGCGAAATACATCCTGACTGCGCTGCAAAGCGCGACGCCGGCGCAGAAGGCGCATGCGCAGAAACGCATGCAGGGCTGGATCGGCGACTTGAACACGCTGGCGGCGAACCGCTAGGAAGAGAAGGACGCCTGGAGCCCCATGCTATAGTGCCGCTCATGCAAAAAAAGCCAGCAAGATTCCACGGCGCTCCGCGCATGGCGCCGCAACACGTCCGCATCATCGGCGGCGTCTGGAAACGCTCCCGGTTGCCGGTACTCGATGCACTCGGCCTGCGTCCAACCCCCGACCGCGTGCGCGAAACCGTATTCAACTGGATTAACCACCAGCTGGGCGGCGAGTGGGAGGGCGCGGATTGCCTCGACCTGTACGCCGGCAGCGGGGCGCTCGGCTTTGAAGCGGCCAGCCGCGGCGCGAAATCGGTCACGATGATCGACAATCACGCACCGGCCGTACGCCAGCTCGAGGCCAACAAAGCCAGGCTGAAGGCCGACAAGGTCACCGTGCTGCGTGCCGACGCGCTGGCCGCCGCGCGCGGGCTGGCCGCACGCGGCCAGCGCTTCGATGTGATCTTCCTCGACCCGCCGTACCAGCAAGACTTCCTCAGCAAAAGTCTGCCGCTGTGCGTACCGCTGCTAGAAGCGGGCGGCATGGTGTATGCTGAATCCGGCGCGGTGCTGCCTTTTGCCCCCATCGACGGCAGCGCGGTGCCCGATTGGCTTGAGGGCTGGGAATCAATACGCGCCGACAAGGCGGGTATGGTGTTCTATCACCTTCTTAAATTGCACGGCAACAAGGCTTGACCGCGACAAACTTGCCAACATCGGGCAAACCCTGCCGCTCAGATGGGGGTGGTTGCCGGATTTTCAGGCATAATGCACTTTCTGCATATGCACTTTCTATTCAGGTGTTTCCAGGGAGCCACAATGGTTGTAGCCGTTTATCCAGGTACTTTCGATCCGCTTACCCGCGGGCACGAAGATTTGGTGCGCCGCGCATCGGGTCTGTTCGACGGTTTGGTGGTAGGAGTCGCGGACAGCAAGAACAAGCGGCCGTTCTTCTCGCTCGACGAAAGGCTGGAAATCGCCAATGAAGTGCTGGGCCACTATCCCAATGTGAAAGTCGAGAGCTTTTCCGGCCTGCTGAAGGATTTCGTGCGCCAGCACGACGCGCGCGTGATCGTGCGCGGGCTGCGCGCGGTGTCCGACTTCGAATACGAGTTCCAGATGGCGGGCATGAACCGTTATCTGCTACCGGATGTCGAAACCCTGTTCCTCACCCCGTCCGATCAGTATCAATTCATCTCCGGCACCATCGTGCGCGAGATCGCCATGCTCGGCGGCGACGTGTCGAAATCTGTGTTCCCTTCCGTCGAACGCTGGCTGCATAAAAAAATCGCGGCAGCCGCGGCGGGGGAAACTTGAGCTTTAAGCGGCAAGCAAGATGGCCTTACTGATTACCGACGAGTGCATTAACTGCGACGTGTGCGAGCCCGAGTGCCCGAACGGCGCCATTTCGATGGGCGCCCAGATTTACGAGATCGATCCGCACAAGTGCACCGAATGTGTCGGTCACTTCGACGAACCGCAGTGTCAACAGTTGTGTCCCGTCGCCTGCATCCCGTTCAACCCGGCCTGGCGCGAAACGCGCGAGGAATTACAGGCCAAGTACGAACGGCTGATGCAGGCCAAGGCACAAGGCTGAGTCAATCGGCGGGCTCCCATTTCCCGGTCTTCTCGTTCTTACGGTACTTCTTCTTCACCGCGCTCCAGGCTACCCGGTGCGCGGTTTCCTCGCGCTCGTCGCCACGGTACTTGTATTCCTCAAACGCGCTGTTGAACGCTTCCTGATAAATCTCCTGCGCGTGCCTGGGCAGGTTGTCGCGCACGCTGTCGGGCAGGTCCGCTATCGATTTGTACGGCATGCCATGCTCCTCCCCTGCTAGTGTTACGAGGACTATAGTGCAGCACAACATATAAATCCAGCCCGCTTTCCGCATGCTCTTCATATCGGCTGTGAATGGAATTGGAGTAGACTTGTACGGACATAAACAGAAAACGCGACCCGACAGCGCCGATCCCCATGAGTTTTCTCACGCTTGACCTGAACCTGCTGCGCGTCTTCGACGTGGTAATGACCGAGCAAAACCTTACCCGTGCCGCGGGCCACCTGGCAATGACCCAGCCGGCGGTGTCGAACGCGATCAAGCGCCTGCGCGAAAGCCTGGGCGACGAGCTGCTGATCCGCACTGCTTACGGGGTAAAGCCGACGCCGCGCGCCGAAGCCCTTTGGCCGGCGGTCCGCCAGGCGCTCGCCTCGCTCGAAGCGGCCGTGATGCCGGAAACCTTCGATGTTTCAAAGGCGCAGGCGACCTTCCGCATGGCGATGGCGGACGCCACCGCCGCTTACTGGCTGCCCTTGCTGATGCGCTCGATCGAACGCGAAGCCCCGGGCGTGAACATCCGCATGGTGCCGCTGACCACGCGCGACCCGCGTCCCCTGTTATTGCGCGGTGACATCGACCTGGCGGTTGGCTTCTTTCCCGGCGTCGCGGCCCAGCTTGCATATGAAACCGGTTCGCCGATCCGTCATGAACGCCTGTACTCGGGACGCTACGTTTGCGTGATGCGCAAACAGCATCCACTGGCGAAAGTCAAACTCGACCTGGATAATTATTGCAGCGCAAACCATTTGATCGTGAGTTTTTCCGGCCGCGCCCACGGCCTGGTCGACGAAGCGCTGGCGCAAGCCGGCCGCGAACGGCGCATCTTGCTGACGGTGAACCAGTTCTTCACGGCAGGGCGCGTGGTCGCGAATTCGGACCTGCTCACGGTGCTGCCCAAGCACCTGATGGTATCGACCGGCATGACCGATGCCCTGGTGTGGCGCGAGCTGCCGTTCCAGTTGCCGGAGGTGCACCTCGATATGCTGTGGCACGAGCGGGACAGCCGTAGTCCGGCGCACCGCTGGCTGCGTCAGCATCTGGAAAGCAACGCCGCCCCCGCCCATCCGGAAGCGGTTCCGCCCAAGGCGGCGTGACGAAGCGGCGTCCCTGCCTTATTTGATCGGCAGTTTGGTCGTGTTTTTTACCTCTTCCATCACTGCATAGGTGTGTGTCTCGCGCACGCCTTTTTGCAGCAGCGTCTTGCCGAGAAATTCCCGGTAGGCGGCCATGTCCTTCACGCGCGCCTTGACCAGGTAATCAAAGCCCCCGGCGACCATGTGGCATTCGAGAACCTCGGGTATGATTTGAACGCTCTGCTTGAACGCGTCGAATACCTCCGGCGTAGTCCGGTCGAGCACCACTTCAATGAATACTAGCAGCGAAACATCGAGCAGTTGAGGATTGAGCTGGGCCGTATAGCCAAGGATATAACCTGACTCATGCAGCTTGCGCACGCGCTCCAGGCAGGCAGCCGGCGACAGGTTCACGCGCGCTGCCAGTTCCACATTGCTGATTCGGCCATCATTTTGTAGTTCGGCAAGGATCTTCTTGCTAATCTTATCCAGCATTACGCGTCTCTCCTGGTATAAATTTTATTTGGTAAAATTGTCTCACCAAAAACTATCTATTGCTAGTCTTGCGTAAAAACAGAATTAATCCAGAAGAAATCCTTCTACAATCGAATCGTCTCAATGCTGTCCGGATCGCGCCGGCCGCCTGTGGCGGCACGGCGCGTTTTGCTGTGGGTGTTCCCGGTCGACCATTTTTATTGAAGAATTACCATGCAGATTGCCGCTTCCCCGGCCTCCACTTTTGTCCCGTTTGATGCCCTTCGGGCCGAAATCAAGCGCGAGCAAGCGCCGCTGCGCGCCGCCATCACCGCCGCTTACCGCCGCGATGAAACCGAAGCTGTCCAATGGCTGCTGGCGCAAGGTGCGAGCGTTAACGACGAAGCCCACGCGCTCGCGCACCGGCTGGTGTCGGCCGTGCGCGCAAAGCGCACCCGCGCCTCGGGCGTGGATGCGCTGATGCACGAGTTCTCGCTGTCGTCGGAGGAAGGCGTGGCGCTGATGTGCCTGGCCGAAGCGCTATTGCGTATCCCCGACAACGAGACCGCGGACCGCCTCATCGCTGAAAAGATCAGCAAGGGCGACTGGCACCGCCACTTGGGCGAATCGCCTTCGCTGTTCGTCAACGCGACAACCTGGGGTCTGCTCATCACTGGCAAGCTGGTGTCGTTCAGCAGCGAAAAAGGCTTGGGTTCGGCGCTCACGCGCCTGATCATCAAGGGCGGCGAGCCGCTGATCCGCAAGGGCGTGGACCTGGCCATGCGCATGCTCGGCAACCAGTTCGTCACTGGCCAGACGATCGACGAAGCGCTCAAGAACAGCCGCGAAAACGAAGCGCGCGGTTATCGTTATTCCTACGATATGCTGGGCGAAGCAGCGCTGACGGACGCCGATGCGAAAAACTACTACGCCTCATACGAAGCGGCGATCCACGCGATCGGCAAGGCGTCGAAAGGGCGCGGCATCAAGGATGGACCGGGCATTTCGATCAAGCTCTCGGCCCTGCACCCGCGCTACAGCCGGGCGCAGTATGCGCGCGTGATGGGCGAACTGCTGCCGCGCGTGCGCAGCCTGATGCTACTGGCCAAACAGTACAACATCGGCATCAGCATAGACGCCGAGGAAGCCGACCGGCTTGAGATCTCGCTCGACATATTCGAGGCGCTGGCACACGATCCCGAACTGGCCGGCTTCGAGGGCGTTGGCCTGGTGGTGCAAGCCTACCAAAAACGCTGCCCCTTCGTGATCGACTACGTGATCGACCTGGCGCGCAGGAGCGGCCGCAAATTCATGATCCGCCTGGTAAAAGGCGCCTATTGGGATAGTGAAATCAAGCGCGCCCAGATCGACGGCCTGGCAGGTTATCCGGTCTACACGCGCAAGGTCTATACCGATGTGTCGTACCTGATCTGCGCCCGCAAGCTGCTTGGCGCCGCCGGCCTGCTCTACCCGCAGTTCGCGACCCACAATGCGCACACGTTGTCGGCCATCTATACGTGGGCCAAGAGCGAAGGCATCAGCAACTATGAATTCCAGTGCCTGCACGGCATGGGTGAAACGCTGTACGACCAGGTGGTCGGCCGCGAGAATCTCGACAAGATCTGCCGCGTCTACGCGCCGGTCGGCTCGTATGAAACGCTGCTCGCCTACCTGGTGCGCCGCCTGCTCGAGAACGGCGCCAACACCTCGTTCGTCAACCAGATCGTCGACAAGAGCGTGCCGATCGATACACTGTTGACCGATCCGTTCGCGGCTGCGCGCGCGCAAGGTGGCAAGCCGCACCCGGGCATCGCGCTACCGGCGCGGATGTTCGGCGCCGAGCGTAAGAACTCGGCCGGCCTCGACCTGACCAACGAAGACGTATTGCGCGAAATTGCCGATGCGCTGGCGCAGCAGCGCAGCTACGACGCCATGCCGCTGATCGATGGTGACTTCGCCGCGTCGAAATGGAAGCAGGTCGTCAATCCGGCCCAACGGCATGACGTGGTTGGGCGCGTGCACGAAGCGTCGAGCGACAACGTCGAAACCGCGCTGCGGGCAGCCGCCGCGTTCGCGCCGATGTGGCAAGAGAGCACCGGCTCGCAGCGCGCCGCAATACTCGCGCGCGTGGCCGACTTGTTCGAGGAAAACCGCGCCGAGCTGATGGCGCTGGCGATACGCGAGGCCGGCAAATCGCTGCCGAACGCGATCGCCGAACTGCGCGAAGCGGTCGATTTCCTGCGTTATTATGCGGCTCAGGTGCGAGATGCGGAAAACATTGCCGCGCTTGGCCCGGTCAGCTGCATCAGCCCGTGGAATTTCCCGCTTGCGATCTTCACTGGCCAAGTGGCTGCGGCGCTCGCCGCCGGCAACGTGGTGTTGGCCAAGCCTGCCGAGCAGACACCGTTGATCGCGCACCGCGCGGTCGAATTATTCTATAAAGCGGGCATTGCGCGTGCCGCGCTGCAGCTGTTGCCGGGCCGCGGCGAAGTGGTCGGCGCCGCGCTGACCCTTGACCCCCGCGTCAAGGGCGTGATCTTCACCGGCTCGACCGCGGTCGCGCAGCTGATTAACCGTACGCTCGCCGCACGCGCCGAAAAGGAAGGCTGCGATATTCCCCTGGTGGCTGAAACGGGCGGCCAAAACGCGCTGATCGTCGATTCGTCGGCGCTGCCGGAACAGGTGGTGCAGGACGTGCTTACCTCGGCCTTCGACAGCGCCGGCCAGCGCTGCTCGGCTCTGCGCGTACTATTCCTGCAAGAAGACATTGCTGACAAGACGATCAAGATGCTCAAGGGCGCAATGTCCGAGCTACGGGTCGGCAGCCCGGACCGCTTATCGACCGATATCGGCCCCGTGATCGACCACGAAGCTCAGCGCAATCTGCTGACGCATATCCTGCGCAAGAAGGCGAGCGCATCGAGCCACTTCATGCTCGATGTGCCGGAACAGGTCGCCGCGCATGGCACCTTCGTGCCGCCGACCGTGCTTGAAATCGGTTCGCTCTCGGAACTCAAGCATGAAGTATTCGGTCCGGTTCTGCACGTCGTGCGCTATCGCCGCTCCGAACTGGCCACGGTCATCGATTCGATCAACGCCACCGGTTACGGCCTCACGCTGGGCATCCATTCACGCATCGACGAGACCATCAATTTCATCACAGCATGCGCGCACGTCGGCAATATTTACGTGAATCGCAATATCGTCGGCGCGGTCGTCGGCGTGCAGCCGTTCGGCGGCGAGGGAAAATCCGGCACCGGCCCGAAAGCGGGCGGTCCGCTGTACCTCAAACGCCTGCAGCGCGGCGCGCCCCCTCTGTTGCAGCACCGGCGCCATGCCGACCCCGGCCTTGCGGCGCTGATGGACTGGGCCGGCGCCAAGGGTCATCAGCAGCTCACCAGCCTGGGCGAACACTATGCATGCACGACCCTGATCGGCATTACGCTTGACCTGCCAGGTCCGACCGGTGAACGTAACAGCCTGTCGTTCGTGCCGCGCGGCACAGTGCTATGCGCGGCTGACGAGCCGCAAGGGCTGCTCAATCAGCTGGCGGCAGTACTCGCAACCGGCAACAATGCATTGGTACTGGCAAACTCACAGCAATCCGTTCTTGCGAACCTGCCGGCGCAGGTGAAGCATCGCATCTGTGTCGTCAGCCAGTCCGAATTGAACACCCGCGAGCTCCAGATGGCAATGATTGAAAGTGGCTTGGCGCCTGGCCTGCGCCCGTTGCTGGCGGCCCGTCACGGCGCCATTGTTGGCATCATCGATACCGTCGCCAAGGAGCCGATCGACATCTGGCGGCTGGTGGCCGAGCGGGCAGTTTGCGTCAATACGACGGCGGCTGGCGGTAACGCAAGTCTCATGACGTTGGGTATGTAATTATTGGGAAGTTTCGTTTTATTACTTGGAGGATGACATGCTAGTTGGCGTACCAAAAGAAATAAAAAATCACGAGTACCGGGTCGGCCTGACCCCGCCTTCCGTGCGCGAGCTGGTTGCACACGGACACCGGGTGATGGTGCAGACAAATGCGGGCGCCGATATCGGGCTCTCCGACGACCAGTATGTGTCCGCCGGCGCCGAGATCGTTGGCACCGCCAAGGAGATCTTCGCGCGCGCGGAGATGATCGTAAAGGTCAAGGAGCCGCAGCCGGGCGAATGCGCAATGCTTGGTGAAGGACAAATCCTCTACACCTACCTGCACCTGGCGCCCGACCCGGAACAGACCGCGGCGCTGGTGAAGTCCGGCGCGGTCTGCATTGCGTACGAGACCATCACCGGCCCCGGCGGCGGTCTTCCGCTGCTGGCGCCGATGAGTGAAGTCGCCGGACGGATGGCGATCCAGGCCGGCGCCACGCATCTTGAGAAATCGAAAGGCGGGATGGGTCTGCTGCTGGGCGGTGTTCCTGGCGTGGCTGCGGGTCATGTCGTCATCATTGGCGCCGGGGTGGTCGGCACCAACTCGCTGCAGATGGCCGTCGGCGCCGGAGCGCGGGTGACGGTCCTGGACAAGAACATCGACCGGCTGCGCCAGCTCGACCTCGTGTTTGGCAACCGTATCTCGACCATGTATTCGAATGCGCATGCAATCGAGGAAGCGGTCCTGGCGGCCGATCTGGTCGTTGGCGGCGTGCTGGTTCCTGGCGCGGCTGCGCCCAAGCTGATCACACGCGACATGATTTCGCGTATGAAGAAGGGCTCAGTCGTGGTCGACGTCGCGATCGACCAAGGCGGCTGCCTGGAGACCTCGCGCCCGACGACGCACGCCGACCCGACCTTCGTCGTCGACGGCGTGGTGCATTATTGCGTGGCCAATATGCCGGGGGCCGTGGCCCGTACCTCCACTTTTGCGCTTAATAACGCCACCATCGGCCACGCGCTGGCCTTGGCCGACAAAGGCTGGCGCAAGGCGCTGGCAGACGACCCGCACCTGCGCAATGGCTTGAATGTCTGCCAGGGCAAGGTCACTTACGCCGCCGTCGCCCAGACGCTCGGCTACAGCTACGTCAGCGCCGACTCGCTGCTCGGCTGAACCGGCGCGCCTCCCAAGTCCAGGCAAAAACGCCGGACGATATAAAAGGCATATTGCGCGGCCACTGATTTCACGAATCGCATGAAATCGGTGGCCGCGTTTTCGTTGGCATTGTCCGAAATAGTGCGGATGACGGCAAACGGCACGTTCAGCTCGACACATACCTGCGCTACCGCTGCCCCTTCCATTTCCACCGCCAGCAACCCGGCAAGCACTTCGTTGAGGCGATCGAGTTGAGCTCTGCTACTGACGAACCGGTCGCCGCTGGCGATCAGGCCGCGGTGCACTCGCGGCTGCGTTAACCTGAAGTCGTTCCGTTCGGCTTGGCCAATGACGCGGGCAAAATCGGCGTCCAGGAATGCATGGGCTGCACCGGACAAACGCAGGCCCAACTGGTGATCGGACTGGAAGTACGCGAGGCCGCTCAATGGCACTTCAAAACGCGGAAACAGCGGGCTTGCATCCATGTCATGCTGGATCAGCGATTCAGCGATCACGATGTCGCCGACATTGACCGATTTATCCCCCGCGCCAGCCACGCCGGTAAACAGAATGTGCGTCACTCCAAACTTTTCTATGAGCATTGTGGCGGTCATGGCGGCGGCAACCTTGCCAATACGCGATAAAACGCACACACAATCGATTTCCCACAGTTGCCCAACAAAGTACTCGCGCATGCCATGAACGAGCTTGTAGGGCCTTTCCATTGCTTCTACGAGGCCCTGCTGTTCTTCGTGCAGTGCACTGATGATTCCTAATCGCATAATTTTTAATAAGAGTTTGCGTCAGATGTTTGGGAATCCGCGATGCGGCAAGGTGCTGTTAATTGATTTATATAAATACCAAATGATAGTAGTAATAGGTAGCCGCCCCATCTGTGGATAACATGCTTTTTGCTTACAACATCAATAGTTTACGTGATCGGGAACCGCTTGGAAAATTGATGTATCTGGATTGGATCAAGATTGGACAGAATTTCCAAGCGGCTGAGATGAGCAGTTTTTGCACATCTCATCCTGTGGATATCCATTTGTTTATCCACAGATCGAGATAGCAGGTTCGAGGAGTGTGCCAAATTGCAAGACGCTGCATCGCTTGCCGAAGAGCCACAATCAAGATTTCGGGTTTACAAACAATATTTATAAATAACGATAGTAGTAGTAGTTAACGACCCACACTTTATGTGGATAAATACAAAAAGTAGTGGAAAATCATCTGCTTACGAAGAGCACAAGCCAGTGCGCCGCTCCTGTATGTTGATGGAGGTAAATCTGTACAAATATTCAGCTTGTGTGCAAAGCACCAGTTATTCACAATTGGTGCCTGTGGATATCAAGAACTTTATCCACATGCCTCTCTGGCGCAATGTTTGCGATCTGGTAAGCTTACTTTACTGAGTTGATGTCAAATGGGATCACCCGAAGGGAGCATGTGTGGAATCTGCCGGAGAATATGACTACATCATTGTCGGCGCCGGTACTGCCGGTTGCGTTCTGGCCAACCGCCTCACGCGCAAGAAAGACGTCGATGTCTTGCTCATCGAAGCCGGCGGCAAGGACGATTACATGTGGATTCATATTCCGGTCGGCTATCTGTACTGTATCGGCAACGCGCGCACCGACTGGTTGTTCAATACCGAGCCAGATCCGGGCCTAGGCGGTAGAACGCTGATTTATCCACGTGGGAAAGTGTTGGGTGGGAGTTCGTCGATCAATGGCATGATATACATGCGCGGCCAGCGCGGCGACTATGACCGCTGGGCCGAACTGACGGGCGATGCGTCCTGGCGTTGGGATAACGTGTTGCCGATTTTTATGAATTGCGAGGATTACCACCGTGGCGCCGACAAGGCGCACGGCGTGGGCGGTGAATGGCGGGTGGAAAAGCAGCGCCTGTCGTGGGAAATCCTGGATGCGTTCCGCGACGCGGCCGAGCAGGCCGGCATTCCGAAAGTGGACGATTTCAATTGTGGCGACAACGCCGGCTGTTCGTATTTCGAAGTCAATCAGCGCCGCGGCATTCGTTTGAACACGGCCAAGGCATTCCTGCGGCCGGCTGCGCAGCGCGGCAACCTGACTATCATGACCGGCTGCCATGTCGAGCGCTTGCTGATCGAGGACACGGGGCATGGCAAGGTTTGCCGTGGCGTGCAATTCGCGGGGGGAGGGCGTCTCTTCACCGCGGTCTCACACCGCGAAACTCTGCTTGCCGCGGGCGCGATCGGCTCGCCACAAATCTTGCAGCTGTCGGGCATCGGCCCGGCTGCGCACCTGCACCGCCACGGCATTGCGCCGTTGGTCGATTCGCCCGGCGTGGGCGAAAACCTGCAGGATCATCTGCAGCTGCGCACGATATACAAGGTGACAGGCGTTAAAACCCTCAACACGAGCGCTTCCAGCTGGTTCGGCAAGATGAAAATCGGGCTTGAATATGCCATGTTCCAGAGCGGGCCGATGTCGATGGCGCCATCGCAGCTCGGGGCATTTGCCCGTTCCGGGCCAAGCCAGGCCACGCCGGACCTGCAATATCACGTACAGCCGTTGTCGCTGGAGAAATTCGGCGATCCATTGCACGATTTTCCTGCCTTTACGGCCAGCGTCTGCAACCTGCGCCCGACTTCACGCGGGCATGTGCGCATCGGGTCGGCCGACAGTTATGCGCCGCCCAAGATTACGCTTAACTACCTCAGCACGCCGGAGGACCGTAAGACGGCCGCGGCTGCGCTCAAGCTCACGCGCCGCATTGTTGCCGCGCCAGCGCTCGCGAAGTACCAGCCGCAGGAATTCAAGCCGGGGCTGCATTACCGCACCGAGGACGAACTGGCCGAGGCGGCGGGGCTGATCGGCACCACGATTTTCCATCCGGTCGGCACCTGCCGGATGGGGCGTGCCGGCGACCCGATGGCAGTGCTCGACAGCGCACTGCGCGTGAAAGGCGTTGAGCGCCTGCGCGTGGTGGATGCCTCCGTCATGCCTTACATCACGTCCGGCAATACCAATTCACCCACTCTGATGATTGCCGAGAAAATTGCCGGGCTCATCATGTCTGAGCGCACTTAAATAACCGCGGCTGTTGGTTGTACTAATTTGCACAACTGGCTTGCGCGCGAAGCGCTTCGGCCCCGCGTGGACGTGCTGTATTATGACGCAAAATTGTTATCTGTATTATTTGTTAAGCAGTGTTTCCCTAGCAGAACAGCAAACGCATTGGAGAAACGATGACGGAAGTGATTCTTGAGACGAGGAACCTGACCAAGGAGTTCAAGGGGTTCACCGCCGTCAATAATGTGAACTTACGGGTGCAGCGTGGCCATATCCATGCATTGATCGGCCCGAATGGCGCCGGCAAGACCACCTGCTTCAATCTGCTGACCAGATTCCTGGTGCCGAGCTCGGGCCAGATCCTGTTCAATGGGCGTGACATTACCAGGGCCAAGCCGGCGCAGATCGCGCGCATGGGCATCGTCCGCTCGTTCCAGATATCGGCCGTGTTCCCGCACCTGACGGTATTGCAGAACGTGCGTATAGGGCTGCAGCGCGAATTGGGCACGAGTTTTCATTTTTGGCGGGGTGAACGTTCGCTCGACCGGCTGAACGAACGCGCGGTGCAACTGCTGGCCGAGGTCGGGCTTGACGGGTTCGCCGACGCGATTACCGCCGACTTGCCATATGGGCGCAAGCGTGCGCTCGAAATCGCCACCACATTGGCGATGGAACCGGAGTTGATGTTGCTCGACGAGCCAACCCAGGGCATGGGGCATGAAGACGTGCATCGCGTCACCGAACTCATCAAGAAAGTCTCGGCGAGCCGAACCATCCTCATGGTGGAACATAACATGAACGTCGTCTCCGGCATTTGCGACCGCATCTCGGTGCTGCAACACGGCGCGATGCTGGCCGAAGGCAGCTATGCCGAGATTTCAAACAATCCGCAAGTGATGGAAGCCTATATGGGAACCGCAAACGCTCACTTGGAAGGAGCGCATTGATGACGCCGGCGCTTGAGATATCTGGCCTGCAAGCCTGGTACGGCGAGTCCCACATCCTTCACAACATCAACCTGACCGTCGATCCAGGCGAGGTGGTCACTCTGCTCGGGCGCAACGGCGCGGGCCGCACCACGACGCTGCGCGCGATCATGGGATTGACCGGTAGACGCACCGGCTCCATCAAGATCAACGGCGTCGAGTCGATCGGCCTGCCGACCTACAGGATTGCCCACCTGGGAGTGGGCTACTGTCCGGAAGAGCGCGGGATTTTTTCTTCCTTGTCCACCGAGGAGAACCTGCTGTTGCCACCCCAGCTCGCCGGCGCGGGCGCCGGGATGTCGGTCGGCGAGATTTACGAGATGTTTCCCAATCTGCTGGAGCGGCGCCATAGCCAGGGGACGCGCCTCTCGGGTGGCGAGCAGCAGATGCTGGCCGTGGCGCGTATCCTGCGTACCGGTGCGCGGCTGCTGCTGCTGGATGAAATTTCCGAGGGACTGGCGCCGGTGATCGTACAGAGCCTGGCGCGCATGATCACAACGCTCAAGGCCAAGGGCTACACGATTGTGATGGTGGAACAGAATTTCCGCTTCGCCGCTCCGCTGGCCGATCGTTTTTACGTGGTGGAGCATGGCCAGATCGTCGAGACCATCGCTGCGCCGGAGTTGAGCGTCAAGATGCCGGTGCTGACCGAACTGCTTGGCGTTTGATACGAGTTGTTTAATGCAAACATCTAGAATGGAGACAACATGAAACGTACCGCTATCGCTGCCGCAGCAGTCTGCGCCGCCGGCCTGGCCTTTTCCGCCCACGCACAGATTTCGGGCGATGCGATCAAGATCGGCTTCATCACCGACCTCTCCGGGGTATATTCGGACGTCGACGGTAACGGCGGCGCCGAAGCTATCCGGATGGCGATTGCCGACATGGGCGGGGCCATCAACGGCAAAAAAATCCAGCTAATGGTAGCCGATCATCAGAACAAGCCGGACATCGCCGCCTCCAAGGCGCGCGAGTGGTTCGATCAGCAGGGCGTCGATATGCTGATTGGCGGCACCAACTCCGGCGCCAGCCTGGCGATGGCGAAAGTGGCGGCCGAGAAGAAGAAGGTCTTCATCGCCATCGGTTCCGGCACGGCGCAGCTAACCAACGAGCAATGTTCGCCCTACACGGTGCACTACGCCTACGACACCGTGGCGCTGGCCCGCGGTACCGGCTCGTCGATAACCAGGCAGGGCGGCAAGACATGGTACTTCATGACCGCTGACTATGCCTTCGGCCAGTCGCTGGAGAAAGATACGGCCGACGTGGTCAAGGCCAACGGCGGAACGGTGTTGGGCAGCGTGAAGCATCCGCTGTCGGCGTCGGATTTCTCGTCTTTCCTGCTGCAGGCGCAGGCGTCGAAGGCGCAGGTGCTGGGCCTGGCCAACGCGGGCGGCGACTTCATCAACTCGATCAAGGCCGCCAATGAGTTTGGCCTGACCAAGAAGATGAAAGTGGCGGGTCTGCTGGTGTTCGTCAACGATATCCATTCGCTCGGCCTGAACACGACCCAGGACATGTACCTGACCGATGGCTGGTATTGGGACATGAACCCGGACACCCGGGCCTGGGCCAAGCGTTATTTCGCGAAGATGAAAAAGGAACCGTCGATGGTGCAGGCGGGTGACTATTCGGCCGCGATGACCTACCTGAACGCGGTGAAAGCGACCGGCACCGACGACGCGGACAAGGTCATGGCGCAGATGAAAAGCGCCAAGATCAACGACATGTTCACCAAGAACGGCGAGATCCGTCCGGACGGCCGCATGGTGCACGACATGTACCTGATGCAGGTGAAAAAGCCGTCCGAGTCGAAGTATCCGTGGGATTACTACAAGCTGGTCGCGACCATTCCGGGCGCCCAAGCCTATACCACCAAGGCCGAGACCAAGTGCGCAGCTTGGAAGTAGAGCCTGACTCCGCTTGCGTCCCGGCACGCAAGCGGCTTGCCTGAGCGGGAAACGGGCGGATGCGCAGCAACCGTTTTCCGCATCCTTGATTGTTCATGCCGGCCACGTCCGGCACTTCTAGCGATGCCTATGGAAATTTTCGGCGTTCCCCTGCAAGCGATGATGAGCCAACTGCTGCTTGGGTTGGTCAACGGTTCGTTTTACGCGATGCTGTCGCTTGGCCTGGCAGTCATCTTTGGCCTGCTCAACGTGATCAACTTCGCGCACGGCGCCCTGTACATGATGGGCGCGTTCATCGCCTATATCGGCGTCACCTCGTTCGGGCTCAATTACTGGATGATGCTGTTGCTGGCGCCGCTGCTGGTAGGCGTGTTCGGCATTGTCGTGGAAAGAACGATGTTGCGCTGGCTATAAGCTCGATCACCTGTACGGGTTACTGCTGACCTTTGGCATCACCTTGCTGCTCGAAGGTCTGTTCCGCTCGTTCTTTGGCGTATCCGGCCAGACGCTGGAAGTGCCGGAACAGCTGGCCGGCGCCACCGACCTGGGCTTCATGATCTTGCCGAACTACCGCGCCTGGGTGGTGCTCGCTTCGCTGGCCGTGTGCCTGGCGACCTGGTTCGTCATCGAAAAGACGCGCCTGGGCTCGTACCTGCGCGCCGGTACGGAAAACCCGAAACTGGTCGAAGCGTTCGGCATCAACGTGCCGCGCATGGTTACGCTGACCTATGGCTTTGGCGTGGCGTTGGCCGGCTTCGCCGGCGTGCTGGCCGCGCCCGTCATCAACGTCACGCCGCTGATGGGTTCAAACCTGATCATCGTCGTGTTTGCGGTTGTCGTGATCGGCGGCATGGGTTCGATCCTGGGCTCGATCCTGACTGGGCTGGGACTCGGCGTGATCGAGGGACTGACCCGGGTGTATTACCCGGAAGGATCGGAAGTCGTGGTGTTCGTGGTGATGGTGATCGTCCTGCTGCTGCGCCCGGCTGGCTTGTTCGGCAAAGAAAAGTAAGGGGGCGGCGATGAACAAGAAAATCGGTTACTCGATTGCGCTGGCAATTGCATTGATCGCGCCCTTCATTGGCTACCCTGTATTTCTGATGAAGCTGCTGTGCTTTGCGCTGTTTGCCTGTGCGTTCAACCTCTTGATCGGCTTTACCGGATTGCTGTCGTTCGGCCATGCCGCTTTTTTCGGCACCGCAGGTTATGTAACGGGATACATGCTGGCGGTGGCCGGTCTGCCGGCGGAGGCGGGCATCTTGCTGGGCGTGGGAACGAGCGCATTGCTTGGCCTTGTCATTGGAGCACTGGCGATCCGTCGCCAGGGCATTTACTTCGCAATGATCACGTTGGCGTTGGCGCAGATGGTCTATTTCGCCGTGCTACGCATTCCCTACACGCATGGCGAGGATGGATTGCAGGGCGTGCCCCGCGGCACATTGTTCGGCATGATTGATCTGGGCAACGATATGACGATGTACTACGTGGTGTTGGCGATCACTGTCGGCGGGTTTGCCCTCATCATGCGCACTGTGCATTCGCCGTTTGGTCAGGTGCTCAAGGCCATCAAGGAAAACGAGCCACGCGCCCTCTCGCTGGGCTTCGAGGTGGACAAGTACAAGCTGCTGGCCTTCGTGCTGTCGGCTGCTCTGGCGGGACTTGCGGGGGCCACCAAGGCACTCGTCCTGGGCTTTGAAACGCTTACCGACGTGCACTGGACCATGTCCGGCCTGGTCATCCTGATGACGCTCGTAGGGGGCATGGGAACGATGATGGGGCCGGTTGTCGGCGCTTTCATCGTTGTTGCTCTTGAGAATAAGCTGGGCGATGTCGGCAACTTCCTGGCGCAGTCCTTCGGCATCGAGTGGTTCGCGACGCTTGGGGAGTCGGTCGGCATGGTAACCGGACTGATCTTTATCGTTTGCGTGTTGCTGTTCCGTCGCGGCATTGTTGGCGAGATTTGTGCTGCCTTGAACAGGGTGAATCGCGGCACACGCTAGGATTGTTTCACGTGGAACAAAAGGGCGCGGTGCGCTGACATAGGAATCACGGTGGCCCGATAGTGTTTCACGTGGAACAAATGTAGTTTTGAAGTTCAAAGAACGTCCCGCCGAGAAAAAGACTCTATAATCCGGGATTGGACTTCTCGCTTCACACCTCCATCATGCTATTTCCTACAGAATTTGACGTGATCGTCGTCGGCGGCGGCCATGCCGGGACCGAAGCCGCCCTCGCTTCCGCCCGTATGGGGCAGAGGACTTTGTTGCTCACGCATAATATCGAAACCTTGGGCCAGATGTCGTGCAATCCATCCATAGGCGGCATCGGCAAGGGCCACCTGGTCAAGGAAGTCGACGCCCTGGGCGGTGCGATGGCCATTGCTACCGATGAAGCCGGCATCCAGTTTCGCATCCTCAATTCTTCGAAGGGGCCGGCGGTGCGCGCGACCCGCGCCCAAGCCGACCGTTTGCTTTACAAGCAAGCGATCCGTTCGCGCCTGGAAAATCAACCCAACTTGTGGCTGTTCCAGCAGGCAGTTGACGACCTGATGGTGGAGGGCGACCGTGTCGTCGGCGCGGTGACTCAGATTGGCCTGCAATTTCGCGCCCGTGCAGTGGTGCTGACCGCAGGCACCTTTCTTGATGGGAAGATCCACGTCGGCTTGCAAAACTACGCAGCGGGGCGCGCCGGCGATCCGCCAGCGCTGTCGCTCGCTGCCCGTCTGAAGGAACTCAAGTTGCCGCAGGGCCGCCTGAAGACCGGTACGCCGCCACGGATCGATGGCCGCAGCATCGATTTCTCAGTGCTGGCCGAGCAGCCGGGCGATCTTGATCCGGTCCCGGTCTTCTCGTTCACCGGGAATGCGGCGATGCATCCGCGCCAGGTGCCGTGCTGGGTAACGCATACCAATGCGCGGACCCACGATATCATCCGCGCCGGACTCGATCGCAGCCCGATGTACACCGGCGTGATCGAAGGGGTCGGCCCGCGCTATTGCCCCTCGATCGAGGACAAGATCCACCGCTTCGCGTCGAAGGAATCGCATCAGATCTTCCTCGAACCGGAAGGTTTGACGACCAACGAGTTTTATCCGAACGGAATCTCGACCAGCCTGCCATTCGACGTTCAGCTGGCGCTGGTGCGCTCGATGAAGGGGCTGGAGAATGCGTTCATCCTGCGCCCCGGTTACGCCATCGAGTATGACTACTTCGACCCGCGCGGCCTGAAGGCGTCGCTCGAGACGAAGTCGATCAAGGGTTTGTTCTTCGCCGGCCAGATCAACGGCACCACGGGGTACGAAGAAGCCGCCGCGCAGGGCTTGCTCGCCGGCATGAACGCCGCATTGCAGACGCAGGAGCGCGAAGCCTGGACGCCGGGCCGTTCGGAAGCCTACCTTGGCGTGCTCGTCGACGACCTCACCACCCAGGGCGTGGCCGAGCCATACCGCATGTTCACCAGCCGCGCGGAGTATCGTCTGTCGCTGCGCGAGGATAATGCCGACATGCGCCTGACCGAGATCGGCCGCCAGCTCGGCGTGGTGGGAGACAAGCAGTGGGCGGCTTTCGAGGCCAAGCGAGAAGCGGTGGCGCGCGAACTCGAACGCTTGCGCTCGACCTGGGTGAATCCGCGCGTACTCGCCGCGGCCGAATCGGAACGTGTCCTCGGCCAGGCCATCGAGCGCGAATACAACCTGGCCGACCTGTTGCGCCGTCCGGGCGTCGAGTACGAGACTCTCATGACCATGCAGGGCGTCGAGGGCCAGACCTTGGCGGGCCCCGGCGTTACCGATCCGGCCGTCAAGGAACAGATCGAGATCCAGCTCAAATACGCTGGCTATATCGACCGCCAGGCACGCGAAGTGGAGCGCCACGACTACTACGAAAATCTGAAGCTGCCTGAAAACATCAATTACCTGGAGATCACCGCGTTGTCGATCGAGGTGCGCCAGAAGCTCGACAAGCAACGCCCGGAAACGCTTTGTCAGGCTTCGCGCATCGCCGGCGTCACGCCGGCCGCCATTTCGCTGTTGCTGGTCCACCTGAAAAAACGCAGCGCAAAGGTCTTTACCTCGGCTAACGAGGAGCTGGCCCAATGAGGTCTTTCGACCGCGCCGCCCTGGCGCAAGCGCTCGCCGATGGTATCGGCGAAATGCAGCTCGATATCTCCGAAGCCCAGCAGGGCCAGCTGATCGACTACCTGGCGCTGCTTTTCAAGTGGAACAACGTCTACAACCTGACTTCGCTGCGTGACCCGATGCAAATGGTCACGCATCATCTGCTCGACTCGCTAGCCGCCGTGCCGGCATTTGCGGACGCCGTCAACGTGCTCGACGTGGGAGCGGGGGGCGGTCTGCCCGGCATCGTCCTCGCGATTGCCCGGCCCGATATGAAAGTGTCGCTCATCGACACGGTGCGCAAGAAAACGGCCTTCCTCACCCAGGTCAAGGCCGAGCTGGGCCTGTCCAACGTCACGGTGCACACGATGCGGGTCGAGCAGCTGCGGGCGAGCGGCAAATTCGACGTGATTACGTCGCGAGCCTTCGCCAGCCTGTCCGATTTCGTCAACTGGTCGGGCCATTTGCTGGCGGACGGCGGGCGCTTCATCGCGCTCAAGGGCGCGGCCCCGGCCGACGAGCAGCAGCAGCTCAGCGCCGAGTGGAAAGTGACCCAATTGCGGCCCCTCCAGGTGCCAAGGCTGGACGCAAAGCGCCACCTCGTCTTCATCGAGAGAACGGGTTAAATCATTTAAACGATATAAACGATTTATACCGTTATTATCGAATAAATCATATAAACGGTTTATACGATATTAACCGTATAGTTTCTTATTGCCCGAAGCGGTTGCCGGACGATCTCCGGCGCGCGGCGGAGGTGTTAGTGTTCCAGGGATAAGATATAGATGGCAAAGATATTTTGCGTTGCAAACCAGAAGGGTGGAGTCGGCAAGACCACCACCAGCGTCAACCTGTCGGCTGGCCTTGCCAAGCTGGATCAGCGTGTGCTGCTGGTCGACCTCGACCCGCAGGGCAACGCGACGATGGGGGCCGGTATTAACAAGTCTGTCCTCGAAGCATCGACCTACGAGGTGCTGCTGGGCGAGGCCAGCGTGAGCGCGGCGCGCCAGCGTTCCGAGTCCGGCCGCTTCGACGTGCTGCCCGCCAATCGCGAATTGGCCGGCGCCGAAGTCGAAATAGTGGAATTGGAAAACCGCGAGCGGCGGTTGAAGGATGCGCTGGCGGCGGTCGATGCCGATTACGATTTCATCCTGATCGACTGCCCGCCCGCGCTGTCGATGCTGACCCTCAACGGCTTGTGCTCGGCGCACGGCGTGATCATCCCGATGCAGTGCGAGTACTATGCGCTGGAAGGGCTGTCGGACCTGGTCAACACGATCAAGAAGGTGCACGCGAACCTGAACCACGACCTGCGCATCATCGGCCTGTTGCGCGTGATGTTCGATCCCCGCATGACGCTGTCGCAGCAGGTGTCGGGGCAGCTCGAGCAGCATTTCGGCGACAAGGTGTTCCGCACCATCATCCCGCGCAACGTGCGGCTGGCCGAGGCGCCGTCCTACGGCGTGCCGGGCGTGACGTTCGACCCATCGTCGAAAGGCGCGCAGGCATATATCGCATTCGGCGCCGAACTGGTCGAACGAATCAAGACTATGTAATTCAGAAAGAGTACGAACAAGATGGCTACCAAAAAACTCAAAGGTCTCGGACGCGGCCTTGATGCCTTGCTTGGCGGCGATGGCGGCGTGACCGCGCCGAGCGCCGCGGCCCCGTCTTCCTTGCCGGTCTCCCAATTGCAGGGTGGGAGATACCAGCCGCGCACCCGGATGGACGAGGGTGCGCTCAACGAGCTGGCGGCATCGATCAAGAGCCAGGGCGTGATGCAGCCGGTGCTGGTGCGGCCCTTGCCCGGCGACGGCGCGGGGCGCTATGAAATCATTGCCGGCGAACGCCGCTACCGCGCGGCCCAGCTGGCCGGTCTGGAGGAAATTCCAGTGCTGGTGCGCGATGTCGATGACCAGTCCGCGGCCGCGATGGCGTTGATCGAGAACATCCAGCGCGAAGATCTCAATCCGCTGGAAGAAGCGCAAGGGATCGCGCGCCTGATTTCGGATTTCCATTTCACGCATGAACAGGCCGCCGCCGCCGTGGGCCGCTCCCGCAGCGCGGTGTCGAATCTGTTGCGTCTGGTGAACCTGGCGGCGCCGGTCCAGACCATGCTGATGGCCGGCGATATCGACATGGGCCACGCCCGCGCCTTGTTGGCGCTCGACAACGCGAGCCAGATCGCGCTGGCTAACCAGGTCGTGGCCAAACGCCTGTCGGTGCGCGAAACCGAAAAGCTGGTGGCGCGCGCGATCGACGAGCAAGACCGCCCGGCCACTCCGGCGCGTCAAAAGGAAAAACCGGGCGACATTGCGCGCCTGGAGGAAGAACTGTCGGACCGTCTGGCCACGCCGGTCGCCTTCAAGATCGGCGCCAAGGGCCGCGGCCAGATGATCATCGACTTTGCCGACCTCGACGTGCTCGACAGCGTGCTGGCGCGGTTGCGCGCCTGAGGGCCGCCGGCAGGCTGCCGGGTGTGCGCCGTGCCAACGCCCGCGCACGCCCTAAATCTTGGAAAATGCTTCTCTGTAAGGGAAAAACCCGCTTTTTCAAGCATTTTTATGATAATTCTGCCCCTTTGCAGTGCCGCCAACGAGTCGTGAACCGTTTGACTCACCTCCGCATAACCACTTATAATCTCGCTGATTCATGTAATTACCGCACCGTAACTCGTCCCGTTGGCCGGTCTAGCGCGAAAATAAGAAAAATGTTGCGCATAGTCTCCCTGCAATTAATCGCAACAGTAGTTGCCGGCATCGGCGCCGCACTGCTGGGAGGAAGGGCGGCGATGTTTTCGGTAGTACTTGGCGGATTATGTTGTGTCGTGCCCAATGGCATTATGGCGGTTCGCTTATTCGCCAATTCAACGAAAGTGGGCGGGGCCAGCCCCAGCACATTTTTCATCTGGGAATTTATAAAGATTGCACTAACGGTGGCGCTGCTGGGCGCGACCGCTTGGCTTTACCACGATTTGAACTGGCCGGCCTTGATCGCCGGGTTCATCGTGGCGTTGAAAAATTACATCATCTTATTATTTAGGCATTGACATGACGAGTCCAACAGTAGAAGGCGCGGCAGCACACGCGCCGACCGCATCAGAGTACATCCGGCACCACCTTGGCCATCTTTCCACCAAGCACCAGAGCTTCGTGGTCGATTTCACCGTTTTCAACGTCGATACGATCTTTTGGTCGGTCTTCGCCGGCATCGTCGGCTGCCTGCTGATGTGGATGGCGGCACGCCGCGCCACCTCGGGCGTGCCGGGCCGCTTTCAGGCCGCTGTCGAAATGCTGGTCGAAATGGTCGAAGACCAGTCCAAGGCCATCGTGCATGGCGACCGCAGCTTCATCGCGCCGCTCGCCTTGACCGTGTTCGTCTGGGTTTCTCTGATGAACTCGCTCGACTTCCTGCCGGTCGACATGTTTTCCTCTTTCTTCACGGCCGTTGGCCTCGACAGCGTGATCAAGCATCACCGCGTGGTCCCGACCGCCGATCTGAACGGCACGCTCGGTATCTCCCTGGGCGTGTTCGTGCTGATGATTTACTACAGTCTCAAGATCAAGGGCCTGGGCGGCTTGATTCACGAATTGTTCGCCGCGCCGTTCGGCATCAAAATGGCCCCGTTCAATTTGCTTCTGAACCTCATCGAATACACAGCAAAGACCGTGTCGCTCGGCATGCGACTTTTCGGCAACATGTACGCCGGCGAGCTGTTGTTCCTGTTGATTGCTTTGCTCGGTTCCATGGCCACTGCGTTCGGCTTCGTCGGTCACGTGGTGGCAGGTTCGATGTGGGCGATCTTCCACATCCTGATCGTGTTCCTGCAGGCATTCATTTTCATGATGCTGACGCTGGTTTACCTTGGTCAGGCCCATGAAGGCCACTGATCGGCCCCGATCCTCAGCATCGATAAAGATAGTGGTAGTAAATAAGTTGTAGCTTTTTATTAGTTTTTAATTAACCTTTGGAGTAACTCTCATGACTGACGTTTCTTTTGTTGCATTGGCTTGCGGTTTGATCATCGGCCTGGGTGCTATCGGCGCCTGCATCGGCATCGGCCTCATGGGCGGTAAATACCTGGAAGCATCTGCACGTCAGCCAGAATTGATGAACACCTTGCAGACCAAGATGTTCCTGCTCGCCGGTCTGATCGACGCGGCATTCCTGATCGGCGTCGGTATCGCCATGCTGTTCGCCTTCGCGAATCCGTTCGCCTAAAGACAGCATCCTTGGTTTTTGAGGGCCGAACCGCGAACCGTCACGGTTCGGCATCCATTTTTGTGAGAAGGAAAATCCCGTGAACTTGAACGCAACTCTGTTTGCCCAGTTCGTGGTCTTCTTCATCCTGGCCGGCTTTACGATGAAATTCGTGTGGCCTCCCCTGATGAAAGCGCTCGACGAGCGCGCCGAGAGGATCGCGAACGGCCTTGCCGCGGCTGACCGTGGCAAGGCAGAAATGGCCGCCGCGGAAAAGCGTGCCCAGGCCGAACTGGCGACCGCCCGTGACGAAAGCCAGAAGCGCATTGCCGAGGCTGAAAAGCGCGCCCAGGCAATCGTCGAAGAAGCCAAGCATGCCGCGGCCGACGAAGCGGCCCGCATCATCGCGGCCGCCAAGGCCGACGCCGAACAGCAAGTGGTGCGTGCTCGCGAAGAACTGCGCGTCCAGGTCGCCGCCCTCGCAGTCCAGGGCGCCGAACAGATTCTCAAGCGCGAAGTGAACGCAGCGGCGCACGCCGAGCTGCTGTCGAAACTGGCGACCGAGCTCTGATCATGGCTGAACTCGCAACCGTCGCCCGCCCCTACGCCGAAGCGCTGTTCCGTGTTGCCCAAGACGGCGACATGGCCGCCTGGTCGTCCCTCGTGTCGGAACTGGCTCAGATCGGCGCCAACCCCGATGTGCAGGCTTTTGCGGCCAACCCGAACCTGAACCACGCACAGCTGGCCGATACGATTGCGTCCTTGGTCAAGTCGCCGCTGAACAGTGAAGCGAAAAACTTTATCGCAATGCTGGCCGAGAATGGCCGCGTCACGCTGCTGCCGGAAATCGCCGCCCAGTTCCATGTGCTCAAGAATGCTCGGGAAGGCGCAGCCGACGCGCACATCCACAGCGCGTTCGACATCTCGGCCGGCCAGCTGGCACAGTTGGTGGCAACGCTGGAAAAGAAATTTGGCCGCAAGCTGAACCCAACGGTAACAGTGGACCCTTCGCTGATCGGTGGTGTGCGCGTGGTCGTTGGCGATGAAGTGCTCGATACCTCGGTACGCGCCAAGCTGCAACAGATGCAAGTTGCGCTGGTCTCTTAAGGAACTTCGCACGATTCGCCGGCGTCTATCGCCCTTGCCCTACGCACAAGAAACTATTAGGAGTTAGCAAGAATGCAACTTAACCCATCTGAAATCAGCGAACTGATCAAGA
>Ga0170475_104140623_pt1 | contig 42166 bp, 17 predicted proteins | sample Soicark_Litter_5_FD_111474 | JGI IMG/M metagenome (GOLD analysis project Ga0170475, IMG submission 111474) | Avena fatua rhizosphere microbial communities from Hopland, California, USA. Combined Assembly of 48 SPs
CCCGAGTGGCCCATGGTATCGATTCGACCGGGGTCAGTTGCGGCTGTCGCTTTGGACGTCGCCATGAGCTGGCCGTGGATTGATGATGCGAAAACAATTGTCGTGGCTCGCGCCTGACTGTGTAGTTGAGCCCCTCGTGGACTCGTGGCACGCCTGGGCCTATCTCGTTCCGCCTCTTCAGGCAGGAATGATGATTCGTTCACGACATATCCCGGTCATGGAGTCGTTCGTTTCGGCCCCAGATCTTCACGTCGAGGCGCTGAAGAACCCTGATCTCATCGGTGGCCCCTACCTCTCTTGCAGTCCTGAAAACGTTGGGCGTGTGGAGAGCCTGCTCGAATCCACACGAAAGAGCTCCAAGCCATTGCTGGATTTGGCTGAGGCCTATGTGCAACTCGAAGATGAGCTTCGTCGCGTTCCAAACAGCATGTCGCTCGAACCGCTTTACGTATCCGTCCCGGACCCTATCAAGGGCTACGTGGAGCTCGTCTACGATCGCTGGCATCAGCCACACGCGCGTATCCTGGAAGCGCTGCTTTATCGCAGCGAGAACTTCGAGCGAACGCGACAAAGTGTGACGCTCGAGCGAATGGATTTTGATCGTAGAGAGTTTGTGTTCAGTACACCGCGGTTTCCCTCGGATACGCCGACACGGAAGCAGGTGCGTTTGAACGCGCCGTTCGACGAGAAGGCGCTAGAGCTACTGTTCCGCTCTAGAACGCAAGGACAAGAGCTAGGCTTGCTGATTGAGACACTGGCGAGATTCGTTGACGGCGATGTCGCGGCGCTCGAGGCCATGTTTGTCTCGAAGGAGCCGGCGCGTGTTCCAAAAAAGGATATGGCGGGGGCGATGGCCGTTCGATATTTCGGGCACGCTTGCGTCTTGATAGAGGGAGACGGCTTCAGCGTCCTAATCGACCCCTTGATTCCCGGACAAGGAAGTGGGCCGCAGCGCTTCTCGCATGCCGACCTTCCCGATCGGGTGGACTATGTGCTTCTTACGCACACCCATCAGGACCACGTCGTATTGGAGTCTCTGCTGGAACTTCGGCACCGAGTCGGGACATTTGTCGTTCCGCGAGGCGGAGGAGGAAATCTGATTGACCCGTCTCTGAAGGAGCTACTTGGTGCCGCCGGCTTCAATAGAGTTCGCGAGGTCGGAGATCTAGATGTCATTGATCTGGAAGCAGACGCCAAGATCACGGCGCTGCCCTTTCTCGGCGAGCACGGTGACCTCGACGTGCGCACTAAGAGCGCCTACGCTATCAGCAGTGGCGGGAAGTGCATCGTTGCCTTGGCGGACTCGAACGGGCTTGAGCCGTTGGTGTATGAGCGAGTATCTCGCGATATCGGCCCCGTTGATCTTTTGCTGATTGGTATGGAATGCAGCGGGGCTCCAGTGAGCTGGCTGTACGGGCCTCTGCTGGGGTCGCCCTTGCGACGAAGGGCAGACCAGTCTCGCCGTTTGAGCGGCTCCGACTGCGAGCGAGCCCTCTCGCTGGTGCAGGCTTTGAAAGCAAAGAAGGTATTCGTGTACGCAATGGGGGCGGAGCCATGGTGCACCTTCATGACTTCAGTGCACTACACCGATGCCTCCGAACCCATCGTTCAGTCGAACAAGTTCGTCGCGGCATGCCGCGCGCAGGGCATTGAGGCCGGGCGCCTCTATGGTGCTGCAGAGTTCACCGTCTGAGGACGTGTCTGCGTTGACCTGAGGAGTAACACGATGCCCGTTGACGAACTTTTGGGGGAACTGGAACAGTTGGGAGTCCGCCTCTGGCTTGAGGACGGGACGCTCAAATTCAGAGCTCCAAGCGGTACGCTCAGCGGAGCTCTGCAGGAGAACGTCAAGGAGGAGCGCGCAGGGCTGATTCGGATTCTCGAGAGATCCCCACTGACGATCGCACAGTACGCGTTGTGGTTGCATCAGCAGTGGGACCCGGGGACCCCGGCATACAACATTGGCTTTGCGATGGAGCTTCGGGGTGACGTCCGAGAGAGTGACTGGCGGTCGGCGCTCAACACGGTTGTTCAGCGTCATCCGACTCTCCGTTCGGTGTTGATTCAAGGCACTGATGGGCCCGTCGCCGAAGTTCGCGACATGGACGCGGAGCTGCGCTGTCGAACCGTAGCGCCTGTCGAGGCGATAGCACCTGCTTCCTTCCTCAAGCAGGCGCTCGATGAGCCCTTTGACTTGACTCGGGACGTGCTCCTTCGCGGCTACTTGTTCGACTGCACCGACGGACGTCGTTGGTTTCTTTTGGTTGTCCACCACTTCGCCGCCGATGCCGCTTCGTTTTGGCAGGTTCTCGAGGAAATAGGGCGGTCACTCCAGGGCCTCCCGCTTTCGAAGAGCAAGGGTGCCAGCTACGCTGCGGCGGCGCGTCGTGAGGCTCGGTTGTTGGCGGGGCCCGCGCGCGAAGCACTCCTGGCGAAGTATCGCGCCGATATCGCTGATTATGCCACGCTGCTCGACCTTCCGAACGACTTCCCGTACCCCAAGAGCTACAAAGTGCGGGGGGCGTCGATCGTACTTTGCTTGGACGGCAAGGCCGCACGCGTTCGTGAGTTGGGCAAACGCCTGCGCGCCACCCCCTACGTGGTGTTGATGGCGGTGTTTGGTGTCTGGATTCACCGCCTCACTGGTCAACAGAAGTTTCTGGTTGGCTCTCCAATGTCCGGGCGCGAAGAACTCGAATATGCGGATACGGTCGGACACTTCGTCAACGTACTGCCGATTCGGATGAACTTGGCAGATGAACCCGGCTTTGACGAAGTGGTCGCGGAGACTCGACGGGAACTCCTCGCGAGGATGGCCGACCGCGCGATGCCGCTCGGCATCTTGGCCGCGGAGCTCGACGTAGAGCGTCACCCGTCGCGCGCTGCGCTGCTCCAGGTAGTGTTCGGGTGGCAGAGTCCGCCCGTGGGAAACATCGGCGCCATAGAGCAGGCCTGGTCGCCATTCGGAGGACTGAAAGCTCGACCCGTGCGCGTCCCGCAGCAAGAAGGAGCGTTCGAGCTCATCGTCGATGCCTCCGAGACTCCGAGCGGTATGGAGCTCACGTTCAAATACAACGGTAGTGTGTTCAACGAACAGAGCATTCGACGCTATGCTCAGTGCTTCGAACGAATTCTGGACGCTGCGCTGGAAGATCCAGAGACGCCGATCAACGCCCTGCCCTGGACCACGAAGGCGCAGGCCGACCTAGTATCCGAGGAGCTCAATGAGAAGCCAAAGAAGCTGCCTTACGAGAACATCCTCCCAGTAATCGAGCGCAATTTCGTCCAGCACGCAGAACGAATCTCGGTCTCGAGCCATGGGCGGTCCATCGACTATCGTGAATTGGGCTTGTTGTCCGGGGGGCTCGCTGCGAGCTTGGTGGCGGCTGGAGTCGAACGCGAGGACGTCGTCGCCATCGTCCTCGAACCCTGTGTCGAAATGGTCGTTGCCGCATTGGGCGTTATGCGCGCGGGTGCCGCATATCTTCCGATTGACCCCGGTCTCCCCGATAGCCGTATCGTTCATCAGCTCATCGATAGCGGCGCGAAGGTGTTGATCTGCTCGGCGGAGTTCGCTGCAGAACGGTGTCAATTGCTCGACGTCCGGACTCGCGTCATCACCTGCGATCAAATCCAGCGCGCAAGCTTCTCGAGCGTGGAAGTCGGCCCAGAGGCGGCTGCCTACCTCGTCTACACTTCCGGCTCCACGGGCAAACCCAAGGGTGTCGTCGTCGAACACCGGGGACTGGCCAATCTGTGCGCGTGGCATTGCGAAGCTTTTGCCGTGACGTGCGAGGATCGCGCAACGAAGTATGCTGGGTGGAGCTTCGACGCGTCAGTATGGGAGATCTTCCCCTATCTGACTGTCGGAGCGAGTCTCCACGTAGTCCCAGCGGATTGTCGAGTCGACGTCGCAAAGTTGGGGCAATTCCTGGATGACAGCGGCGTCACGGTGGCGTTTCTTCCGACGCCCATTTGTGAACGCTTTCTGTCCCAAGAGCCGAGCGCTCTGCGGCTTTTGCTGACGGGTGGTGACACGCTTCAGTCCGTCGAGCACCGAGGCAACTACACGCTGATCAACAACTACGGACCGACCGAGGCAACCGTAGTCGCGACGAGCGGTCCCGCTCGGCTGAGCCCCGAGGGCACGATATCGATCGGGCGTCCTATTGCGAATACGCAGGTGTTCGTGTTGACACCCGACGGCACTGGTTGCCCGGTTGGCGTGTTCGGTGAGCTTTGTATCGCGGGCCTCGGTCTCGCGCGTGAGTATCACGGCAATCCAGACGAGACGCGGCGGCGGTTTTGCGCGAGCTCGAGCGGCCGAAGAATGTATCGAACGGGGGATCGAGCACGCTGGCTACCCAACGGCGAGCTGGAGTTCCGTGGGCGATTCGACCGGCAGGTGAAGATCCGCGGCATCAGGATAGAGCTCGGTGAGGTCGAGCATGTCTTGAGTGCATGTCCCGGCGTCGCGAAAGTCATCGCCGTCCTCACCGTCGACGAGTCTCCGCGGCTCGTCGCGTATTACGAAGGCAGCGGTTCATGCGATCCGACCGAGCTTGTGGCGTACGCAAAGGCCCACTTGCCGGCCGCAGCCGTGCCCACTCGCTGCGTGCGCCTCGATGAGCTGCCCGTTACCGCGAATGGAAAGCTCGACCTGCGCGCGCTGCCTGCGCTGGGATCCGAGCGCGACGCTGACGACGAAGCGACGTTCTCAGAGCTCGAATTGGAGCTAGCAAGACTGTGGAAGATGCATTTGCGCGTCCCTCATCTGCAGCGCACGGACGGCTTCTTCGAACTCGGTGGAAACTCGCTCTTGGCCGCCAAACTCGCCGTCGACGTGGGTCGACACTTCCGTACTGATGTGCCGGCCAAGGCATTGGTCGACGCGCCTGACTTCCAGAGCTTTTGCGGAGTCGTCGCCGAGATCCTGAGCGGCAAGAAACTGCGCGAGCGCGAAGTTACAGCGGAAGAGTTGTGGACGGATTCCAAATTAGCCAACCACCTCATGCCGGACCAGACCGACAGCCTCGGTCCGCGACAGAAGGTCATCGTGACGGGAGCCACCGGCTTCGTTGGTAGTTTTCTCCTGGCCCAAATTCTTCAGGACCCTGCAGTCGAGGCAACCTGTTTGGTGCGAGCGCTGGGGCCGGCCGAAGGACGCGAGCGACTGCGAAGCGCACTAGATTCCTACGGTATCGACGACTCTCTATTAGAGCGGGTTCGGGTCGTGCCGGCAGACCTGACGAAGGAGCGGATGGGGTTGGATGCCGCGACGTACGCGGAGCTTGCCCACGATCACGGGCAGATTTTCCACTGCGCCGCTTGGGTCAACTTCACCTATTCGTACGGCGTGCTGAAGGAAGCAAACGTCATGGGCACGCTCCGGGTACTCGAACTAGCGTGTACCGGACCACTCAAGAAGCTGCACTTGATCTCGGCTGGAAGTGTCGCGGAGGCGTCGGCTGCCGGGTTCGGTACGCCGGTCCGAGAAGACGACCCGCTCGACGCGCCTCACTTGCTTACGATGGGATATGCGCAGAGCAAGTGGGTAGCGGAGAGGCTCGTCCAGTCCGTGTTTGCTCGCGGGCTGCCTGGGGCCATCTACAGACTGGGCTTGATTTGGGGGGACGTTGGAACCGGCGTCTGCAACCTCGATGACATGGCGTTGCGGTGTGTCCTAACCAGCCTGGGCATGGGATACGTGCCGCGCTGGCAGCACGATCTCCACTTCACGACCGTGGACTTTACGGTCCGCGCAGTCGTGGCGCTGGCAGCGGTCTTCGAACGAGGTGAGGTGTTTCATCTCACGCCGCGAGAACCACTGAGCGACCGGCATCAGTTCGAGTTGCTACGGGAACTCCGTCCCGGATTGAAGCAAGAACCCTACGCGAGTTGGCGAGTCCGCGTACTCCGCCTGATTGATGAAATTCCGGAGCATCCGCTCGCTGGCGTTAGGCACTACTTCAGAGAGGATCTACTGAACCAGCCATTGCGCTTCGACAATTCACGTGCGCGAGCTTTCCTCGATCGACTCGGAATCACTGAGCCCTCCCTCACTTCTTGCGCACTGAGGAACTACCTCAACTACTTCGCAGCGAATGGACTGTTTGCACCCGTACTCGCGATAGTGAGCGCCGCCGACGAGAAACCTTCGGCCTTGGTGAACTAGGGCGAACGGAGGAACCTTTGATTGAGCGCACACCTATTGCAATCGTTGGGATGGCCTGTCGGCTCCCGGGCGCCGTCGACCTCCACGCATTCTGGGAAATGCTACGGAGTAGTCGAGAAGCGCCCACGGAGTGGCTTCCGACGGCCGATGGCCAGGCACCGTACAAGGCCGTTCGGCAAAGTGACGGGATCGACTGGCGCTTGCTCAAGATTTCTCCCAAGGAGGCGAGTCGCTTGGACCCGCAGCAGCGCCTCTTGCTCGAGGTTGCGTGGGAAGCGTTCGATGACGCTGGGATTCGAAGATCGGAGCTCTGCGGTTCGAAAACTGCGGTGGCGGTGGGTGCAATGTGGGCCGACTACTTGCAGTCCCTGCTGAACGACCCCGCAGCGCCCGACGGCTATGCGATCTCGGGCGCGACGCCGGCCTTCCTGGCCGCGAGGCTTAGTCACGTTTTTGACTTGCATGGTTCAGCGGAGGTGATCGATGGGGCGTGCTGTTCGTCGGCCTTGGCGATTGCTTCAGCCTGTCGCGGCCTGATGCTCGGTGAAGCTGACTTGGCGTTGGCAGGTGGCGTGAACCTCATCCTGCGGAATGGCGGATCCTTGCTGATGCAACGCGCACAGTTGCTCTCGGAGGCGGGGCGCTGCCGCCCACTCGACAGTGACGCTGACGGCTTGGTGCGCGGCGAAGGCGCGGCACTGCTGGTGCTCAAGCGCCGATCCGACGTTCGACCCCACGAGCGCGTCTATGCCGAAATCCACGGTTACGCGGTTGCTCAGTCGGGACGGCAGAATTGGATCATGGCTCCCGCACCTGAGGTTCAGACGAGCGTGGTGCGCGATGCGCTGATGATGGCGAATGTCGGGGGCAGCCAGATCCGCTACGTGGAGTTGAGTTGCCCTGGCTTCAGTCGCGGTGACGACATCGAGCTGCGCGCGCTGGTCGCAGCCCTGGGGGAGCGGGATGGCGAGCCCTGTCGCGTAGGGTCGGTCAAGAGCAACATTGGGAACCTAGAGGGTGCGGCATCCGCCGTCGCTCTGATCAAGGTTGGATTGAGCCTTCACCATGGGGCCTGGGCTGCCACACTTGGTCTGGAAAAGCCCAACAGTGGCCTCCGAGACTGCGCTGCTCGGGTAATGGCCCAGACCACGTTCCATGACGAAGTGGACGACGCTCACGGAGTCTACGCTGGAGTCACCTGCGTCTCTTACAGTGGCAGCAACGCACATTTCGTTCTGTCCAATGCTTCGCTCGCTGACACCGCGTTCCAGACCAAGCAGGGCGAGCTGCAGCTGCTGTGCTTGTCGTCCGACACTTCAGCGGGTCTGGCGCGCACTATCGAAAACTACCAAGCCGTGCTGCTCCGCGCTGGGGCGTCGGATCAGTGGCTGCGCGACCTTTGTTTCACGGCATGCTGTCGACGAGATCACCTCAGGTTCCGATGCTGGGCTGTGGCCGCTTGCCCCGTTGAAATGGCGCAGAGACTCGGCGAGGCATCACCGCTACAAGTGGGAGAGTCAGCCCCACTCAGGGTGGCGATTCCCGAGACGCTCGCCTACGACCCGGCTTACTGGGACGGCCTGCTGGCGCTACCCGCGATGCGTGACTGGTTCGAGTCCCTTTCCGAAACGGACCGCCGTGTGCTGGTTGACGGAACGGCGTCGCACGAGATAGCAAGGCTTGCGACCGCCGGAACGCTATGCTTTTTGCGAGCGCTACTCCGAGCTGAATTCCCCAACAATGGCCGCGCCCAGGAGCCGACTTCGCAAACGCTCGGACGAGGCGAGCGCGCAGCACGCGGGTTCGAGTGTGCCCAAGCATCCCTGGCAGTGCCGACTCTATGCCTTGGGAACGGCGAGCGCCTACCGCTCGACTTCGCGTCGGCTGATTCTATCAAGAGCGCTGCCGGACACCTATTCGGGTTGGGAGAAGACGTCGATTTCACTCGCTGTGGAGTACAGGGGCGGACGATTTCGGCGCCGACCTTTGTCTGGAGTCGGGATGAGGTCGGCGCGAGTGCCGCTCAGGCTCTTCCAGTGGCAAGTCGGGAAACCCCAGCGCGTGTCGAGAAACAAACCGTGCGCTCGGATGCGCTGCTCCAAGCGGGGGAGGGACCTGGTCGCCGTCTGTACATGAACAAGCTCGTTCTCGACACCGGTCGCGAAGTCTTGGGACTGCCCACCGGTGAGCAGCCATCTTTGCGTACGGCGCTTTTCGATCTTGGGTTTACTTCCTTGTCGATAGCCCAGCTTCGCACTGGACTCGAGCTCCACCTGGGGATTTCGATCCCAACGTCACAATTGCTGGGTTGCAAGAACCTAGCAGAGATCGTTTCGCTGCTCGTTTGAGCGTCCGTCTCCTGTTCATTTGATTGCGAAAGGAGTTCACATGGATGACCCCAATGCTCGCGTCGTGATTATTGGTTGCAGCGTGACGGCAGGTCTAACGGCTGCCTTCCTAAAGTCGCAGTTCCCCGATCTAGACGTGGTCGCCGTAGGTCCAGAGACAGAGAGTAGACCATTGGTCGGCGAGTCGATTGTCGAGGCTGTCATCAACTTCATGGAAGATATCGGGCTTGAGCCCTATCTTCGACAGTCACAATACAAAAAACACGGACTGACCTTCTACTACCGGATGGACGAAGCCGCACAGGGTATGGCTGGGCGATACTCGGTACACGAAAGCTATCGCGAACCCAACACCACAGCGAGTCTGCTCAACCGCGAAGAGTTCGACGTGGCACTGCGTCGCCGCTGCGAGGAGCTTGGGGTCGACTACATCAGCGGAAAGGTCGAAGACGTCGTCGTCGACGCCGAGCGAAAGCACACCGTGACGGTTCGGCGCTCCGACGGTGAAGTCGCGGTTTTGGAGGCCAGGTGGTTGGTTGATGCTTCGGGAAGGAGCCGTGTGCTTGCAAAGAAGTTGGGACTGACGAAGAAGCATCCTCCCGAAATGCAGAGGAGTGCGTTTTGGCTTCGTCTGGTCGACTTCGACGAATCTGCTTGGTTGCAAGGGATGGAGCTCGAGAAGGCGACCGAGCCAGGCTACGACAACTATCTCTGTGCGCATCACTTCATGGGTCGCGGAAATTGGGTCTGGGGGATTCCATTGCGTACGGCGGACGGCAGAAAGATGATCAGTCTCGGCATCACCTGGCATCCGAGCTTTTCGTCGCATGACATCCGTTCTCCAGAGGATTTCATCAAGGCGGTGGACAACGAACACCCGAGCTTGGGTCGCTTCATGCGAACCGGAAAGGTGTATGACTCGCACCTCTACAGAAACTACCTCTACTCGTGTGAGCGCGTTTTTGCGCCGGAGCGATGGTACATTCTCGGCGACGCCGCACACACGGTCGACCCGCTGTACAGCACTGGGTTGCTCTTCACAACGCTTCAGATCCGGCAAGTCGCCGACATCATTCGACGTGATCGCGCGGGTACCCTAGACCCTAAGTACGTCGACGATCTAAATCTCTATTTTTTGACCCAAATCGGACGCATTCAGGAAAGGATCGGGCGTCGCTATGAAGTGATGCACGAGCCCTGGCAAAGCTCGGTGTCGATGCATTGGGACACACTCGAATACATGTATTTTTATCTGCCCTTGTTCGCGGGTGGGTATCACTGGAACCCGGCAGCGGTGGCGCGCTCTCTGACTTCAACGGAGTTCCGTGACGCAGAAAGAATGGACCTCGGACGCGCGGCGCTCTTGCGCGCTAGCAGCCGGAAGCGGCCGCGAAAGAGCCTGTTGTACCTCTACGACCGCACGATCAACTACGACTACGATCGCAGAACCTGTTCACCGTCGAGGGTTTTGTCGCGCGGACTAATGCTCAGATCGAGGTTACGTTTGCGCCTGCTGCGGTTGGCGAACTTTCAGGGTGTTCGCGAACATCTCCCGCTGCTGCTGAAGGACTTTGCGGGCTCCATCGCCTTGCGGATGCTGGGCGAACGAGCGCTGAACTCTTGACTGGAGCCCAAGATGAGCGAGCGAAAATTGCCCGTGAATGAGCCGATAGCGATTGTTGCGCTGAGCTGTCGTTTCCCAGATGCCCCGACGCCGGAGGCGTACTGGCAGTTGCTGCGGGAGCGACGCAGCGCAACGCGGCTCGTACCCGTCGAGAGATGGAACAACGATGTCTTTTATGACGCGGAACCTAGAACCCCAGGAAAAACCAACGCGCGACGCGCGGCGTTCATCGCCGATGCATTTTCATTCGAACCGCGCTTCTTCGGCATCTCGGATCGCGAGGCCGAACACATGGATCCGCAGCATCGCCTTGCGCTCGAGCTTTCCTGGGAGGCGTTCGAGCGCGCGGGCCTGACATTAGACATGCTTCGCGGTGGCCGGACTGGCGTGTACGTCGGCACCATGAACAACGACTACGCGAAGACCAGCATCTCGTCGAGCTTCAGCGACGTCGATGCTTATCACCTGACCGGTAACTGGGGCAGCTTTTTGCCCGGCCACATCGCGTATTTCTTCGGCCTCTGCGGGCCGGTCGTCGCAGTCGACGCAGCTTGCGCGTCATCGCTCGTCGCGGTGCATCTCGCTTCCCAGGCGCTACGAGCAGGGGAATGTGACATCGCTTTGGCTGGCGGTATTAGTCTGATGCTATCTCCCGAGCTTTCCATCGTCTTGACCAAGGCGGGAGCGCTCTCGCCCGAGGGAGAGTCTAGGGCATTCGACGCTTCGGCGAACGGGATGGGGCGGGGAGAGGGCGGAGCCATGTTCGTGCTCAAGCGCGTAACGGACGCTCTCGAAGCCGGTGACCCGATCGTGGCGCTCGCGGTCGGCTCGGCGATCAATCACGGGGGCCAGAGCGCGGGCTTCACGGTTCCCAATGGCCAAGCTCAAGCTCGAGTAATTCGCGAGGCTTTGAGAGCGGCAGATTGTCTACCCGACGACATCTCGTACCTCGAAGCACACGGAACCGGAACGCGCCTCGGTGATCCGATTGAGGCTCGTGCGCTCAGTGAAGTCTTCCGCCGCGACCCAACAACGCCGTTGGCTATCGGTTCCGTCAAGACAAATTTGGGACATCTCGATTCAGCGGCGGGGATGGCGGGGCTGATCAAGGTCGCGCTCGGTATGCAGCAGGAGCTCGTCCCTGCCCAACTTCATTTCGAAACGGGGAACCCGGAGATCGATTGGGACAGAGCCGGCCTGCGCGTCGTGACCGCGGCCGAAGCCTGGCCGCGCAGACCTGGTAGTCCTCGTCATGCCGGTGTCAGCGCATTTGGCATGAGCGGGATCAATGCACACGTCGTGCTTCGCGAGGCTCCGTTCGGCGAGCCGGCAACGCCGATCGCGCGGCACGCCGAAGTGCTGCCCCTGACCGCTCATTCGCAAGCTGCGCTCCGGAGCCGCGCGGGACAATGGGCAGAGCGCCTTTTGGCTGGCAACGACTATGACTGCGCACAGCTACTTTGCACCGCCGCTCATCGGCTGACTCATCTCGATCGACGCTTGGTCGCGCGCGCGGGCTCACGCACCGAGCTTGCGACACAACTGCGTGAATTTGCCGATGGCCGCACCCCTCCAGATCTTCTGGTGGGGCAAAGGCAAGACGGCGCTGACGTCTGCTTCGTGTTCAGCGGCCAGGGCTCCGCGTGGGGCGGCATGGCCAGCAACCTTTGGGATGAGTCGCCGATTTTTCGCTCGGCGGTGACTGAGTGTCTCGCCTTTTTCGCGGACGACGTCAGACCCGCAGTTCTGGAGGTCCTGTGCCGTGCGGATCAGTCAGTTGACGATACTCGAATTGCACAGCCAGCGATTTTCTGCGTTCAAGTCGGCTTACTGCGGCTATGGGCAGAGCTCGGGGTTCGACCCAGCTTGGTGGTTGGGCATAGTCTGGGCGAGGTAACTGCCGCGTACGCCGCTGGGCTCCTGAATCTCGAGGGAGCCTGTCGTGTGGTGGCCTTGCGCTCGTCGCTAATGCAAGCGGCGAGGGGTGGCCGCATGGCGCACGTGGCATTGAGTCGCGAGGCGACACGCGAGCGAATCGCTGGCTTTGCTGGCGTAGAGGTCGCCGCGGTGAATGGGCCGAACAGTACCGTGATCACCGGGGATGCAATGGGCGTCGAGCGGGCCGCTCGCGAGCTTTCGGCTGCCGGCACGGAAGTCCGACTATTGGAGCTCGACTACGCCTTTCACTCGGCGAAGCTCGACGTAGCCGAGGCCGCGCTGCTCGGGGGCCTGCGGGACCTAACGAGCGCGTCGCCGGCGATCGTCATGATCTCGACGGTGACCGGCGAGCCCGTACAGCGCGTGGACGCGAGCTATTGGTTCTCCAATGCGCGGCGTCCAGTCGACTTTCTGGGCGCGATGGAACAGTGCACGCAGTTCGGATGTGCACATTTCGTGGAGGTCGGTCCGCATCCCGTCTTGCTGCGAGATATGCTGCAAACGTTGCAAGTGTTGACGGGAGACTCGGCCCCGAGCGTGGTCCATTCGTTGTCTCGCCGCGACAGCAATCTGAAGGCAATCCAATCGAGCGCGCTGCGGCTCTTCGTCGCTGGTGTCGCGATCGATTGGACGGCTCTCGGACTCGAGCGAGCGCCGGTAACCAACGTGCCGGCGTACCCCTGGATCAAGAAGGAGTACCGCTTAATCGGCTCTCGCGATCTCCAGCCCGCGCACGACGCGCATTCCCTGCTTGGCGACGAGGGCGAGGTGGCGAGCGACACGGAGCTGAAATTTTGGCAGCGCCCGATGAAGGTTGGGACATTTGGCTATCTCCAAGACCACGGCGTCGGTGCGGCCATCGTCCTCCCCGGAGCGCTTCTCCTCGCAATGTTCGCAGCCGCGGCTAGAACGGAGAACCAGGCAGGTGCGCGTATCGCCCTTCGTGATGTGAAATTTCTGCACCCGATCGTGCTGAGCGACGAGCCACAGATCCTGCAGATCTCGCTGAAGAGCGGCGTTGCTCTCGCTGCTAGTCGTGAAGGTCGTTCTGGTTTTCGCAATCATTGCTCTGCGCGTGTGACGACCGAGGGAATGGTCGACGACGCCCACGCGGGTTTTCGTCATTTGGACCGGCTAGCAGCTGAGCTGAAGACGGCTCGAGTGAATGCGGCGCCGGACGCCGACTACGATGGCGCGGAGCATCGACGCCGCATGCTGGCCCTCGGCATGAAGTATGGCCCGCAGTTTTCCGGAGTAACGCGGGTTGTTCGCCGCGGGCCGGAAGCCATCGTAGAAATCGCCGGCGAGCATTTGGTGTCGGGAGCCGAGAGCGAGCACGGAATGCATCCGACTCTGCTGGACTGCTGTTTTCAGGCGGCTGCGGTGTTTCTCGATGGCAAGGCGAATTTTCTGCCAGCATCTATTCGGGCCATCACTTGGCCGAGTTCACGGATTCCGAGAGCCTTTACTTGCCACGTTCGGGTGACCGAATTTTCAGCGAGTAGACTGGTCGTCGAAATTGCGGCCCTCGACGACGCGGGCGCACTGATCCTGCGCGCTGAAGGTTTCGAACTCGCCGAGGTTGGCAAAGGGCGCGAAGTACAGCGTCGCGACGAGGTTTTCGAGGTCGCATGGCGCGAGCTCGTGGACAGCACTCAAATCGAAATGCCATCCGGTTGCATCGTGTTCGACGACGAGCAAGGATTTGCGGAGAGCTTTATCGACCGTCTGCGCGGCAAGGGCGTCCGCGTCGTCAAGCTAGTCCCCGGCCCGGGTTTCGCTGAAATTGGTCCCGATCAATTCTCGATCAGCCCTGATCGGCTGCAATGCGTGGCGGCATTCTTCGCACGCCGGCCGGAAACACTGACTTGGCCGCAGATTCACTTTTGGAACCTGCGCCCACATTCGGTGAACGATGCCGTGGACATCGAATCGTTCATGAGATCGGGCTGCGGCAGCTTGGCCACGCTTCTCCAAGGTCGTCAGCACGCGGGTGTCCGTGGGTCTGTGCCTCTAGTCGTAATCACACGCGGCGCTCAAGCCGTAGAGCAGTCCGCATTGGGTTCGCCTCTCCAAGCGGCAGCTTGGGGCTTCATGCGCACCGCTAGAGTCGAAATGCCGTCTCTGGCGGCGCGCTGCATCGATGTTGCAGCGTCCGACACGGCTCAAGTCGCTGATCAGCTCTTGCGCGAGGTTTTTATTCGTCTACCGCCCCAAGAAGTGGTGCTTCGCGACGCACGTCGCCTGGTGCCGGTTCTGACTCGCACCGCGGGCTCGGGCCCCGAGGTGACCATTTCGCCTGAAGGAACTCACGTGATTTTGGGGGGGACGGGTGGAGTGGGGCTCTCCATTGCTCGGTCGCTGGTTGGCAAAGGAGCGCGCCACGTGGCGCTCTTCGCCCGTCACGCCCCCAGCGCGAGCGCGCTTGCCGTAATTGGCGAGCTAGAAGCACGAGGCGCCCGCGTCAAGGCGTACTCGGTAGACGCCACATCCCACACGGCGCTTGGCGATGGCCTGCGGACAGCTTCGCTCGATCTCGCTCCCATCGTTGGGATCGTGCATGCGGCTGGCATCGTCGAGGACACCAGCATTTCCCGTATCACATGGGCGCAGCTCTGGAATGTCTTGGCGCCGAAGGTGTTGCCCGCCTGCAGTCTAGATCGGCTAGCGGACGACCACGACCTCCAGTACCTGAGCCTGTTCTCCTCGATTAGCTCGGTGCTCGGAAACCCCGGTCAAGCGAACTACGCTGCCGCGAACGCGGTTCTCGACGCGCTCGCAGAGCATCGAGCTTCGGCCCACAAGGTCGCTTCGGCCATCAACTGGGGCGCTTGGGAGGACACCGGCATGCTCGCAGGTCAGACGGAAACTACGAAACGCCTGAGTGAGCGAGGCGTCGGAGCGCTGCCGCCGGACAGAGCGAGCGCGGCCTTCTTCGCTGTCCAGAATGGCAGTCGGCGGACCGTCGCGCTTTTCGAGCCGAAACGCTGGCTGCAGACCTACAGTTCCCCTTGGTTGCGGGACTTTTTCCGTGAGCTCACCAATGCTGAGCAGGTCGACATCGAAGACGTCCGGGCGGAGCTTGCTTCCGTATCGGTCCCCGAGGCGCGACGACGGATTACGAACAAAGTGAAAGCGCTCCTAGCAGCGGTACTGCGAACCGATCCATCTAGTTTGGACGAGAACACTTCGTTCGATCGGCTTGGAGTGGATTCGATGTTGAGTGTCGAATTTGGGGCCAACGTGGAAGCTGTGTTCCGCGTCGAGCTAGGCGTGTCGGCGCTCTGGTCATTTCCAAAGCTGCGTTCTCTCTCCGAGCACATCACGGATCTCCTTGGACTCTCCTCCGAGCGCAACGAGCCCATGTCGCCAGTCATCGACCTCACGTTCGACGAGTCGGCGGCGCTCTCTGGGCTCGTTGATCGAATCTCAAACGCTTAGTGTTTTCCGAGGTGCCTCGTGCAAATTGACGAGTTCGTTGAACAGCTGACTAAAAATCTCCCGCCCGAGAAGCTGCAGTATGTTGCGGCAGCGCTACAGCGGCGCGAGCCCATTGCGGTCGTAGGCATGGCTTGTCGCTTGCCGGGCAAAGTGTCGTCTCCCCTAGAATTTTGGTCGAAGGTGCGTGACGGATACGACGCCGTCACAACCGTACCCGATGACCGCTGGAGTTGGCGGGAGTACTTCGATCCAGAGCGTGGAGTAGCCGGAAAGTCCTATTCGCGTTGGGGCGCTTTCGTCGACGACGTATTCGGATTCGAACCGGGTTTTTTCGATATTTCGCCATTGGATGGCACGTACCTCGATCCGCAACAGCGCCTGCTGTTGGAGGTGGGGTGGGAGGCAATCGAGGACGCTGGGCTCAGCCGAGAGGACCTTCGCGGAAGTGCTACCGGCGTGTTCTTTGGCGTCTTCAGCGACGACTACTTCGATCTGCAGCATGCCGGCACGTACTGGGCTCACGCCAGTGCGGCTACCGGAACTCAACGGAGTATGGCGGCTGGACGGATGGCGCATTGGCTCGACGTTCACGGTCCCGCCGTCGTCCTCGATACCTCTTGTTCTTCATCGTTGGTGGCGACTCACCAAGCCTGCCAAAGTTTGCGCGCCATGGAGACGGACGCTGCCATCGTGGGGGGCGTACAGCTTTACCTGTCTCCGCGCGAGCACATCATGACTTCGCGCTTGGGCATGTGCTCGCCCGACGGTGCATGTCGGCTGCTGGACGCGAAAGCCAATGGGTTCGTGCACGGTGAGGGCTGCGGCGTAGTCATCTTGAAACGGTTGAGCTCAGCTATCAGCGCCGGTGATCGAGTGTATGCGTTGATCCGCGGCTCTGCGGTCAACCATGACGGCCAGACGCTTGGGTTGACGGCGCCCAACGGTGCCGCGCAACAAGCCGTGATCAGAAGCGCACTCCGCGCATCGGGCGTCGATCCCGCGAGTGTGAACTACATCGAAATGCATGGCACAGGGACCGCTCTGGGCGACCCTTGTGAGATGGAGGCGATTCAGGCCACCTACGGAGGCGGCACGTCCACGTGCTTCCTGGGTTCAGCCAAGACCAACATCGGCCACACTGCTGCCGCCGCTGGGGTCTGCGGGCTGATTCGCGCCATCGAGAGCATGCGCCACGGCGAAATCGCGCCTAACCCCCACCTCAAGCAACTAAATCCCCGGGTTCGCCTGGAAGGCACCCGCTTTCGCTGTCCGCAGGAACGCGTTGGTTGGGAGCGCAACGGCTCGCCGCGCCGGAGCGCAGTGAGCGCGTTCGGGGCGAGTGGCACGAATGCGCACGTGATTCTCGAGGAAGGTGAGGCCGCGGCCGCGCCGGTGGAGGAATGCTCCGCAGCGCTCATCGCGCTCAGTGGCCGTTCGCCCCAGGGATTGCTCGCTGCTTTGAAGGAATGTGCACAATGGCTTGCAACCAGCGACGAGAATGCGATGGATGTCGCGTACACGTCGTGCTGCAGACGGACCCATTGGGAGCAGCGCGTGGCGTTCGTAGCTCGCGATTTGGCTGGCCTGCGCGCTTTGGTTGCGGCGCGGGTGGCCGAAGGAGGGATGCGCCCGCGCCCCGCGGGCACACTCGCCTTCCATTTTTCCCACTCCGTCGTGGATATCGAGCGTGCCAGCGCGTTGCTGCTCGCAGATCCCGGACTTCGTCCGCACGTCGAACGCATGGCAGCAGCTCTCGATGACCTGGTCCCGTGGTCCTTGATGGACGTGCTTGCGCACGGCGAGGCCGTCTGTGGTGGACAGGGGATACCGATCGCGTCGCTCGCGCTACAGCTCGCCCTCGCTGCTCGGCTCGTGGACGCTCGCGTTGCACCCTCGGCAGCGTGCGGCGATGGCCTCGGAGTGCTGGCAGCCGCGGTTCTCGCCGAGCGACTGACCCCCGTCGTTGCCCTGCGAATTGCCCTCTCCTGTGACACGCGCGCGCCAAAACTGCCGAAGTACGACGAGTTGCCAGCGCCCTCGGGGGCGGACTCTGGCTCGCGCGTTCTGTTGTTTTGCAACGGGGCCAAGCGACCCAGCGACGAATCGTGGAGCGCCGCCCAGTGGCGCGATGCGGTTCACAACCCCGCGCAGACTAGTTCCTCGTTCGAGCTCCTGCGCGCCAGCGGCGTTGGGCTCGTGATTCAACCGCACGGTGGCAATCCGGCATCGCCAACTTGGAGTGATGATCTCGAGTGCGTCGCGTTGCTCGACACCAAAGACGACCCTGCGCTTGCTCTGTCCCGGGCATTCGCCGCCGCTTTCGAGCGTGGAGCGTCTCCCCAGTGGCATAGCCTGCCATGGGTTCGGGGTCGGCTGATCTCACTCTTTCGCCAACCGTGGCAGAAGACTTTGCTCGCTGCCCCGAGACGTCCATCCGCGCGAGCTGTAGCCGAGATCTCGCACGGCATGGTCCGGCAGGCTTCCGAAATCGAGGCATTCACCTGCTTTCAGTCGCGCATCTCGCTGGCGCGCTATCCGTACCTCGCCGAGCATCGGGTGTTGGGACGCCCGACGCTCCCTGCGGCATTCCACGTAGAGCTGATGCAGGCGGTTGCGGGGCAGGTCTTGCCTGAGGCCGGTCTGGAAGACGTCCGATTCGTCGAACCGGTCGTGCTGGAGTCGGGTGTCGAGCTCGAACTACGCTGCACTCATCGTGATGGATCGCTGGCGGTCGAAACGCTTGTGGGGCTCGAGTGGACGACCTGCGCGACGGCGCGAGCGATTGCCCCGCGGGCGCCCGAACAGTCTCTCGAATCGACCTCGATGGGTACCCTCCCAAATCGGCTTTCGAACGACGAATTCTATGCGATGTGGGACAGTAGCGACGGGGTCGCGTATGGTCACGCCTTCCGCGGCATTCGCGAGCTGAGGTTTGGGGATTCCGTCGCACGAGCCCGCGTCGAACTACCCGACGATGTTGAGTTGAGCGCGGGCATGCTCCAACATCCGGCGTTGTTGGACGCTTGCCTGCAGGTAACGGCGGGCGCGGTGTTGAGTGAAACAGGAGGCTTGGCGGCAGAACTGATCCTGCCCAAGGGCATCGCCGCATTCAATTGGCGTGGGCCGCCCTTGCGTTCGGTCGAGGTGTTGGCTGTCTTGCGCTCCGGACAGCCAGAGAACGAGATCGTTGCGGACTTGCGGATTTACGATGACAACGGCAAACAAGTCGCTACATGCGATGGATTCGCTTCAGTCCGCGGCGGCCAGCGTTCCGCAGCGGCGCAACTGGAGTATCGCGTGGAGTGGACGCGCCTAGCCAGCGACGGGCCCCCTGTCAGTTCGCGGCCCGGCTTCGTTTTCGGAAGCGGTCCGTGGTGTTCGACAATCGCCCGAGGTTTGGAGGTCGTAAGTCAAACCTTGACGCAAAGTCTCGCCGAGCAGGGGTTACCTCGACGTGGTGCGCGTCTTGTGACCACGCTCGAGGAACAGCTCGGCCTATCGAGCGCGGCCGAGCGCGGGAAGCGACTCTGCTTGCAAATGTCTCGGTTCTTGCGAGAGCTACTGGAGTGCGTGGACGACTGCGAGTTCATACTGGTCACGCGCTCGAGCCAAGCAGTGTCCGGGCAGGAGCGCGAGATCGATCCGGCACAGGCGGCGTTGTGGGGAATCGTGACCACCTTCCAGGCCGAGCACGCTCGTATCACCTGCCGCCTCGTGGATGTCGACGACAGCGTCCCGACCGAGGCGCTCCTCGTGGAGCTTCAGCGCTCCTCGGACGACACGCGCGTTGCTCTGAGGGGTGAGGGACGCTTCGGACGAAGGCTGCTGCGTGGTGCGACTGAGCCAACTACGTCCCAACCTGTCGGAAAGCTCGAGCGTGGCTACTATTTGATTACGGGGGGATTGGGGCACGTGGGACAGGCGATCGCCAGCCACTTCACGGAGCAAGGAGACTACGTGGTGTTGCTGAGCCGCAGGAAATCTTCAGCGGACCGCCCTGGGGCGTCGTCGTCGCGACAGCTGCGCAACACCAAGCATGTGACTGGGGACGTTACCGAGGCGCGCGCGCTGCGGCAGCTGTTCGACCGCTGTGACGCGGAGTATGGGACACTGAAAGGTGTCGTGCATTGCGCGGCCGTGCTGAAGGACGCGGCGTTCGAGCGCATGAGCGAAACCGAGTTTTCCGCCGCCTGGCAGCCGAAAGCAGAGGGCGCAGTCGCGCTGGAGCACGCACTCGAAGGGCGTGCTCCTGGATTCGTGTTGTTCTGTTCGTCGATGAATGCGGTCCTGCCTTCCGAAGGCCAGGCCAACACGGCTGCCGCCAATTGCTTTTTGGATGCGCTCGCAGAGCGCATGGCGAAACGCGGGGTTCCGGTCACCAGCGTGAACTGGGGAGCCTGGCGTGAGAGTCCAGCGCTCGATGCCGCGCTGACGCAACGCCTATTGGGAATGGGCGTCGGCACGTTCTCCGACCAAGACGCTTGCGGCGCGCTCGATCGCCTATTGAAGCGGGGAACCGCACGTGCGTGTGTCATGCGCTTCAGGCCGGAAAAGTGGGTGGAAACCCATGACCAAGGTGAGAGAGCGTTGTGCGAGGCACTGCTCGAAGTTGCTTCCGCACCCAATGAACTCAAGGCGCACCTGGCAGCGCTCACTGTGGAAAAGCGTCAGGAGATGGTCTTTGATGGTGTTGCTGACGAACTGGTGACTTTGCTGCGCGTCGAGCGCGCAAGGCTAGACAAGGAGACAAGCCTCGAATCACTCGGGCTAACCTCGCTTTCGGCGCTCGAGTTGCGCGGTTCGTTGCGCCGCAAATTCGGTGTTTCCCTGCCCGCCACGGTCGTGTGGCGTCACCCCACGCTCGGAGCCTTGGTCGCGACCATCGTCGACGCGGTGACTCCCGCGGCCGAGCACCAACCAGAGTCGCACACTGTTCGAAGGCTGCCGACGTCGAGCGAGGCCACGAGTGCCGGCCGTGAAAGCGTTCCTAACGCTGTGAGCGAAGAGGAAATCGAGCGTTTGTTGGAGTTGGAGATCAACGCTGGGGTTTGACGTCGGTCTAGACCAAAGGAAAAGACGTGTCGCAAGTGCAATCATTGAACCAGCGAGCTCTCGAGACCATCAAGCAGCTTCGCCAGCGAATCGCCGAGTTCGAGAGCGCGCGCCCGGAGCCGATTGCCATCGTCGGAATGGGCTGTCGATTGCCGTCGAACGTTTGCAGTCCAGACGAGCTGTGGCAGGCGTTGTTGGAGGGACGCGATCTGCTCGAGGAGATCCCGCAAGTTCGCTGGGACATGAGCCGTCTCTACGATCCGGATCCAGATGCTCCGGGTCGGATGAACTCCCCACGTGCCGGCCTGATCTCCGACTTGGCGGAGTTTGACGCCGAGTTGTTCGAGTTCTCTCCCCGCGAGGCCGCCCGCCTAGATCCTCAGCAGCGACTGTTGCTCGAGACGACCTGGCGCGCGCTGGAAGACGCCGGATTGTCTCCAACGGCGCTGCGCGGCAGTCGCACGGGCGTCTTCGTTGGCATTGCTACTCAGGACTACTTACAGCTTCAGACCGTGGATCCAACTGACGCAGACGCGCATACGGCGACCGGGTGCGACGCCGGTTTTGCGTCAGGTCGATTGGCGTTCTATTTCGATTGGCACGGGCCTTCGCTTTCGCTCAACACGTTGTGTTCGTCATCGCTCGTCGCCGTCCACCAAGCCTGCGCGAGCCTTCGCGCGCGCGATGCGGACTGCGCGGTTGCAGCGGGCGTCAATGCCTTGTTATGGCCCACTCAAAGCATCATCGCCGCAAAATTCAGGGCCTTGTCGTCGAGTGGTGCATGCAAAACCTTCGACGCCGCTGCGGACGGATTTGTGCGAAGTGAGGGCTGCGGTGTCGTCATCTTGAAGCGTCTTTCCGACGCCAAGCGCGACGGAGACCGAATCGTTGCATTGATTCGGGGTTCAGCTACCAATCACGACGGTCGGGGGTTGGGGCTGACGGCGCCGAACGGGTGGGCGCAATGCGACGTGATGAGAAAAGCGCTCGCAGCCAGCGGCCTCGAGGCGCGCGACGTGGGTTTCGTAGAAGCTCATGGTAGTGCTACCCAGCTCGGTGATCCGATCGAAGTCGATTCGGTCGTGGAGGTCTACGGGCAAGGCAATGCACCCTGTGCGCTTGGTGCGCTGAAATCGAACTTGGGTCATCTCGAGGCTGCGGCAGGCATTGTCGGTCTGATTAAAGCGGCCTTGTGCGTCGAGCGAGGGGTCGTTCCGCCGAATATTCATTTTCAAACAATCAACCCCCGCATCGAGATCGAGGGGACGCGGTTCTTCATCCCGAAGGAATGCGTGAGCTGGGAGGACGCACAACGCAACCGGTCGTCAGCGCGTTCGGCTTGAGCGGCACCAACGCGCACGTGGTGCTGAGTCGATCGGAGCCGCCCCTCGAAGCACCACACGCAGCCCCAGAAGGGACGCCTTACGTTTATCGTTTGCACGCCAAGAGCGCCGCCGCATTGAGGCGACAAGCCCGTGTCGACGCCGAGTTCCTATCCGGCTCCGGGGCGCCGTTGGCGGCTATTTGCGATGCCGTAGGCCGTCGGCGAGCAGCGTTCGAACACCGCGCGTATTGCGTTGGCACGTGCGCTGCCGACGTGTCTCAGGAACTGGCAAGGTTTGCGGAGACTGGTCTGGCCGGGCCGAACCTCTACCCGGGACACTCCAGCGCTGTTCCAAGGCTGGGATTCTTGTTCACTGGCCAGGGTTCACAGTATCTCGGGATGGCGCGCCCTTTGTATGCTCGCTACGAGCGCTTTCGGGCCACTCTCGACCGCTGCGAGAGTGTGTTCGTACAGTCGCGTGGCAGTTCGTTGCTCGACGTGATGTGGGGTCGTGGGATGCACGCGGAGCTGCTCGACCAGACTCGCTACACGCAACCTGCGCTCTACGCGCTGGGCTGCGGTCTCGTCGATTTGCTTCGGTGTTGGGGTGTTCAACCTGCCTGTGTCCTTGGGCACAGCGTAGGTGAATTTGCCGCCGCATACGCGGCCGGAGTTCTGGACCTGGAGGTTGGGCTGGAACTAGTTGCTCGACGCGCCGAGCTCATGCAGTCGCTGCCTGCGGGTAGCGGCATGCTGTCCGCGGTCGCGTCTCGCGCCGAGCTGGAGCGTGTGCTTGGACTTGGACTACTGGGCGCTGAAATGGTCGCCTTCAACGGGCCGAACGCTATCGTCCTCGGTGGTACCAACGCCTGTCTGACGAAGTGCGCCGGCGAATTGAAAGACGCCAACATCGCGAGCCAGCTGTTGGAGGTTTCACACGCGTTCCATTCGCGGCAAATGGAGCCAATCCTGGAACCCTTCCGGCGCGCGTTCGACCGCGTATCGCTGTCGCCACCCCGAATCGAGATGATTTCGAGCGCGCTTGGCTCCGTCGTGCAAGGGCAACAGATCGTCGCGAGTGACTATTGGGTCACGCAGATTCGACGCCCCGTCGAGTTCGAGGCTGCTTTGCAGACCGCGAGCCGCGCCTCCGTAGCACATTGGATCGAGCTCGGGCCGCGGGCAATCTTGTCGCAGCTAGCGGCTCGCGCCGTTCCGAGCGTTGGCAAAGTATGCGTGCCCACACTTCGTGGCTCCGGAGCAGAGGAGCGAGAGCTACTCTCCACAGCTGCGCAATTGGGCGCGGCTGGTATGAAGCTCGACTGGACCGCGATCGAGGTCGCCCAGCCGAGTCGGCACATCTCGCTGCCTGTTTACCAATTCGAACGCCTGAGTCATTGGCATGAGGCTGCGCGCGCGCAGCCGAAAGAGGCTTCGAGCAGCTGTTACTCAGTGGTCTGGCAACGCTCCGAGCCTTCAGTCTCAAGCAATGCAGAGCGACCTGCCTACATCTTTCTGGGTCATTCTGCGGCGGCACAGCCCTTTGTGGCGCAACTGCAGACGTCAGGTGTCAGCGCGCGCAGTCTCGGTCTCGATTTCAGCGTTGACGATCTGCTCGCCCTGTTGGAGGAGATGGACGCCCCTGATTGCCTGGTGATTTTGGTCGCTTCGCCGGGCGCGAATTCGAGTCCAGGCGAGCAACCCTCGCCCAAGGAAAGCCTGGAGCGGGAGGCAAGTTGGTGCGATGCCGCGCTGAAGGCGACGCGGGCGCTGCAGTCTGCGTCCAGAGCCAGAACCCGCTTGGGCGTGGTTACGCGGAACGTACAATTCGTGGGAGAAACTGCCGCGGTCCCAACAGACGTTTGCGGGGCCTCGTTGTGGGGGTTAGTCCAGTCTTTGGCGCTCGAGCTGCCGCACCACTGGGCAGGGATCATCGATGCTCCGCGGGATGCACCGCCACAGAGCCATTGGTTGCAAGATCTAGGCGGGGAGGAGTCGGAGATCGCCTGGCGCTGCGATCAGCGATACGTGCGACGGCTCGTCGAGACGACCTTGCCGCATCCGAGTCCTGAGCTCGACATTCAGGGGAGCTACCTGATTACGGGGGGCACCGGTGGTTTGGGCATGGAGGTAGCGGGGCTCTTGTTGCGTCGGGGAGCCACCCGGGTCGTGCTGATGAGTCGCAGTGGACAGCGAGCCGGCGATAGTGAGCAATTCGACAGGCTTCGGTCCTTGGGTGGGGAACTCGATATCGTCGCGGGCGATGTGACGAACGCAGCCGACCTCGGCAGGGCGATTGCCAGGGCGCAGGCCGATGGCGTTCCCCTTCGAGGAGTTGTGCACGCCGCCGGGGTTGCCAGTCGCCGAGCAGCACTATCTCTGACGAAAGAGGATTTGCTCGAAACGTTGGCGCCCAAGGTGTGGGGGAGCGAGCTGCTGACGACGATCCTCTCGACGTCGAAGCTCGACTTCTTAGTGCTTTTTTCGTCTATTGCTGGCGTTTGGGGCGCACCCGAACTGGCTCACTATGCGGCCGCCAACGCGTACTTGGATGCCGTGGCCCGCAAGCTCCGAGGCGCGGTCAAAAGCATTCAATGGGGGCCTTGGCTTGCTCGGGGCTTGATGGACGCCGAGCAAGCACGGGATTTCGAGCGGGTCGGATTGCGTACGCTGAGCGTGGACACGGCGCTCGCGGCGCTGCAGGACAATTTCAGCGGTTCTACGTTCGAGGTAGTCGTGGCAGCGGTCGAGCTTTCGAGGCTCGCCGACGCTCAACGTTCTCGTGCTCGCCGGCCGCTGTTCGAAAGTGTCGCGCCTGCCCCGCGTTCGCGAGGGGTGGTGGGTCGCACGGACGAACCTCGCGCAACGTTGCCTGCCAACTACTCCGTTCGCGAGCTGGAGGCCCTGATTGCAGCGGAGTTGTCGAGCGTTTTGGGCCTAACTGCGGCCGCGGCCGCGGACGTCGAACGTGGCTTCTTCGATATCGGCTTGGATTCGATAATGGGCGTCGAGCTGCGTCGCCGTTTGGAATTGCGACTCGGCATGGCGCTTTTGCCGACCGTGTTTATCGATTCACCCAACGTTAGGGCTCTGAGTCGGGCCCTAGTCGCGACCGCGCGGACCGAGCAAGCTCCAGCTCGTGCGCTTTCCCGTTCCAGCGATTCGAATCCAGCGGTTGCAATCGTCGGACTCGCCTGCAGATTCCCCAACGCGGATTCCGTCGAGGAGTTGTGGCAACTGCTACTCGACGGCGTTGACGCGACCTCGGAGGTACCCGTGGGTCGCTGGCCAAGCGCCAGCGAATCGTGGGCTCATGCAGGGACTCGTCCGCGGGGAGGATTCCTCAAGGACGTCACAGGGTTCGATCCTGAATTCTTTGGAATCGCGACCAAGGAAGCTCGGAACATGGATCCTCAGCAACGGTTGCTGCTGGAGGTCGCGTGGGAAGTCTTGGAAAATGCTGGCTGGGACCCGCGCCAGCTCAGAAATTCGAATACCGGGGTCTACGCGGGCGTAGGCACCGGTGATCACGCGCTGGGTGGGGTTGCCGGGTTCGACGCTGCGTACTTTGGCAGTGGGAACGCGGTGAGCGCAATTCCCGGTCGTGTCGCTTACCTGCTCGGCTTGCGCGGACCTGCCATCGCGATCGACGCAGCATGCGCCTCGTCCCTTGTTTCTGTGCACCTCGCTTGCGAAGCGCTGCGCAACGCCGAATGCGATGTTGCGATTGCGGGTGGAGTGAATCTGATGCTCTCGCCGGAGGGGCACGCGGCGCTCAGCGCAGCAAAGATGACGTCAGCCGATGGCCGCTGCAAGACCTTCGACGCGCGAGCAGACGGGTACGCTCGCGGTGAGGGATGCGGGCTCGTGGCGCTGAAGCGCCTCACCGACGCGCAGCGCGATGGCGACCAAATCGTCGCTGTATTGCTCGGTTCTGCCATCAATCACAACGGCTCGAGCGGCGGCATGACAGTGCCGAGCGGTGGCGCACAGGTTGACGTTATCCAAGCCGCGCTGAGCCGCGCAGAAGTGGCTGCCTCAGACGTCGCCTACGTCGAAGCGCACGGCACCGGAACCCCGCTCGGCGATCCCGTCGAACTCCAAGCTCTGGCCGCCGCATACGGGGGCGAACGCTCGCAGCCGCTGCTGACTGGATCGATAAAGACGAACCTTGGGCACCTGGAAGCCGCCGCTGGTATCGCAGGGCTGATCAAAGTCGCTCTTTGCGTACAACGAGGCCAGATTCCTAGAAGCCTGCATTTCAAGGAGCCGAACCCCCGGATAGATTGGTCGCGTTCGCCGGTTTCCGTGGTGGACCAAAATACTGCTTGGCCTTCGCCTGGTACTCGCTACGGAGGTGTTTCCTCATTTGGGTTTACAGGCACCAACGCGCACTTGATCGTCGCGTCGGGGCCGGCGGTCGAGGTCCAAGCGCCAACTACTGCGCGACAGATCGTGAAGATATCGGCTCGTTCGGAGGCGGCACTCTGGGCGTCGGTGCGACGACTGAGTCGTGCGGTCCACACATCGACGGCCAGCCTGGCCGGTATCGCGTTCACCGCCAACACTGGTCGATCAGATCAAAGGTTTCGGCTCTGCGTCGTGGCGAGCGACCTCATCCAGCTACGCCAGCAGCTGAGCGTCGCGGCGTCATTCGGCCTCGTGGACCAACGAACCTCGTTCTACGGTCACGAGCAACGTTCGGAATTGGTTTTCGACCTTCGGGAAGCGCTACCGGAGAGTCTGATCGTCTCGCTGCTTCGAGAGGGAGAGGCGTTGTCGGCGCATGCTCGAGATTCGATTGCGCTGGTCGAAGCGGCAACGGGGTACAACTACCGTACCCTGTTGACCGAGCGTCTTCCGAACTCCGAGGACCGCTCAGGTGTGTTGACCTACTTAGCCAGCTGCCTACTGGTGGATCTGCTTCGAGATCTCGGCTTGCAGCCTTCAATCGTGTATTGCGTCGATCCTGACGCGGCGTTGGTCTCATATGCAGGAGGGGCGATATCGTTCGAGGAAGGCCTTCAGCTCGTTCTAGGGCGCGCCGTCGCGGCGCGGACGCCGGGGCTCGGGGGCGCGCTGATCGTCCAGGAAAAGCAATCGCCCATCGCGGTGGGTTCCGTCGTGGTGTGCTTTCATGCTTCAACGCAGACAACGACAGAGGCATCATCGAGCCGCTCGCCAACCGGTTGGCACTGCGTGGGGTTCGAGCGTGGCATCGCGAATGCGTTGGCTCGTCTCTATACGCTCGGTTTCGATGTGCAGTGGTCCGCGCTCTACCCTCAGGGCAAGTTCCGGCGCGTTGCGCTCTCGACTTCGCCGTTCGAGCGCAGGACGCTCTGGAACAAGGTGACCCAACCGGCTGCGGTCACGCCTAGTTTGCGAGCGCTTGGCGTGCGTATTTCGACCGGCTCGGCGGATGCGCTCTATCGGCTCGAAGTTAGCGCGATGCGGCATTCCTTCCTGCGTGATCATCGCGTTTTTGGGGACTTGATCGTGCCCGGCACCTACCACGTCGCCTTGGGCCTCTCGGCCTTGCTAGATGCGGGCAAAGCGGCGGTGCTCAACGACGTCACGTTCGTAAGCCCGTTGCGGTTGTTTGAGAACCAGAGTCGCGCTGCGGAAGTGCAGCTTGACGGCGATCAGGTCCAAATCCGGAGCCTGGATTCGGACGATGAGCCTTGGACGGTTCATCTGACGGCGGTGGCCGGAACGGCCGCGGAATCTCCCGAGGCGATCGAACCGCTGTCGCGCGCTTCGTTGTCTGAGGTGCGCTCCGCGCTCGAGTTCTACTCGCTCATTGGCGAGCGCGAGCTGCTGCTTGGCCCGGCGTTCTCGTGGGTTCGACGCATTTGGTCGAGTCCCGGCGAGGCGTTGGCGGAGCTTCGCGAGCCGACGCCATTGGAGGCTGCGCAAGCTCAGGAATTTGCGATTTTCCCGGGCCTACTCGACTCTGCATTGCAATGCCTCGCCGCGACTGTCGCGGTCGACGTCGAGGACGTAGTGATACCGGTAGGCGCTCGTCGCATCGAGCTGCATGGTGATCCTGGGCCGCAACCCTTGTTCGTTCGTGTGCGCTTGGAGCCCAGAGAAGAGAAGGCACGCGAATATTCCGGTTCGCTTCGCCTGTGTCGCGCTGATGGCAACTGCGTGCTCTCGGTCGATGGTCTGACGGTGCGGCGCGTGGAGCGCGAGACATTTCGGAGAAGCGGATCCGGAGCAGCGACGTCGCTGCTTGCAGATGTCGGTTGGCGGAGACTGACGTTGCCCGCTCAGCCTGCTATTCCGCGGCCTGTCGAGATCGTCATTCTTTCGGCACCGCTGGACGAGCGGGGCGAACATCTCAAGCAGGCGCTCTCCGACCTACCTGCAGAAAGTCCAATTCGGGTGCGACGCTGCGTTCAGTGCAGCTCATTCGCGGCCGTCGACGCGCACATCAAAGCCATCCCCGCCGAGGCAAGGGCCTCCGTCGAAGTGATTTGGGTCTTGCCCGGCGCGGAGCATTCAAGGGAACCGACCGAGACGCGCGAGCTGCTGGAACAGTCGTTCGAGGAACTACGGACTTTGATGACTGGTTTGCAGCTACACGCCGCGCGCTTGTGGGTGTTCGGTACTGCAGCCCTAATTTGCAAGACCGCGGATGCTCATGCCGTTTCGTTCAGCGGGGCGCTTCGAAGCCTATTGCGCGAGGGACGCGAGGTGTTTGCAGGAATGTTCGAGGCGTCGGTGGATCCACGGCGTTTGCCCGTGCGAGATGCTCTCGCTGCGCTCCTCGCCTCGGGGTCGACAGGTGAATATCGATTGACGAACGAGGGCGCTTGGTCGCCACAGCTCGAACCTCGTCGGCGATCTCGGTCGTACGAACCATTGGTGATCGACCCAGAGGAAGTTATGCTAGTCAGCGGGGCTGGAGGCGCGCTCGCTTCTTCGTTGCTCGAGTGGCTGCACACTCGGGGCGCCCGGCGATTCGTGCTGTTGGGCCGTTCCCAGAGCGAGAGCGCCAGCCGCGCGCTGGTTCGCCTCGACGAGCTGGGAGCAGAGGCCCGCTGGGTCTCGCTGGACGTGGGCGCCAGTGGCGCAAAGAGGAGTCTGGAAGACTTGGCGCACTCGCTAGAGCAGGCGCCCGTCAGCGTGTTCCATCTAGCCGGCGTTGTACGGGACGGCGTCATCGAGCGAATCGAGCTCGCCGATCTTCGCGAGACCTTCGCGGCCAAGGCGATCGGAGCCTGGAATCTGCATCTGGGCTTGGCCAGTGTGAATGTGCGCCGTTTCGTCCAGTTCTCTTCGTTGGCCGCGGTAGCGGGGAACGCTGGTCAAGCGGTCTATGCAGCCAGCAACGCCTATCTCGCGTGGCTGTCCAATCTCAGGCGGGAGCAGGGCCTTCCCGCGTTGACCATTCATTGGGGACCTTGGGCTGGGGCAGGTCTTTTCGCCGGGAAGAGTGCGCAGGGCACTGTCACCCCCTTGCTGCCTACGCGCGCGCTGGAGCTGCTCGAGGACGCATTGCAGGGGCGTGCTGAATGCGATCCGGTGGCCATCGACTTGGGCGATTCCGCGTCCCGCGCGGCGTTCGCCGTCAGCGACTTGCTGAAGTCGCGAGCGGCGCCCTCTGCTCAACGAATCCCATTCGATTGGAGCCAGGCTTCGGGGTTGTCCAGCACCGAGTTGCTCCCAATCGTGGAACGTTGGCTGCTCAAAGTCGTTGAACGCGTGCTGGGCACGGATCAACTCTCGCGCTCGCTGTCGCTGAGCGATGCGGGCATCGATTCGTTGATGGCGGTCGAAATTCGAGACACCATTTCGACAGAGCTCGAACTGCGGGTCGAACTTGCGGAGCTCCTGCGCGGCCCCAGCGTACGAGAGCTCGCAGAGGGACTCTCGGTCGACTTGTCCAAGGTGAAACACGACGAGTCACGAGGTTTCGACGAAGGGGAGATTTGAGGGTTGCGTTGGCAGGAGGTCGAGCAAGATGGGTAGATACTTGAGGTGTCTGAGGCAGGGTCGCCCGAAAGGGGGAGCGCTGGTCTGCTTTCCTCATGCAGGGGGAGGGCCTAGCGGGTTTCACCGATGGGCTAGCTTGTGCCGAGAAGGCATCGCGCTGTATGGCGCTCAGCTTCCCGGACGCGAGGTCCGGGTTCATGAGCCGTTCGATACCGACCTGAGGGACGCAGCGGGGCACATTGCGTCTGAGATTGCTGCAATCGAGGGTAGGGTGGGGCTGTTCGGGCACAGCATGGGCGCGTTTTTGGCCTTCGAGGCTGCAGTGCGGTTGGCTGCGGTTGCGAAGGAACCCCGCATTCTCGTCGCGTCCGCGGCTCCCGCGCCACAAGCGATGCATCGGTTGAACATCGGAGGCCTGAGCGACGACGAGTTCGTGCGCGTTCTCGGCGAGCGATATGGTGCCTTGCCCAAGGAAATCTTGAACGATCAGGATTCTCGAGCCTTCTACCTGTCCGTGCTGCGAAGCGACATGCGGCTGTTGGATGCGTACGAATACAGATTCAGTGCCCCGCTCGAATGCGAGGTCTGCGTTGCGTACGGGGCCGATGACATCGGGCTGAATGCGCGGAATCTAGGGCGCTGGCAGGAACTCAGCAAAGGGCCCTTTTCATTGCTTCGATTCGAAGGCGCGCACTTCTTCCACACGCAGCATGCTGGGGAATTGATCCGCCGCATGGAGCGGACGCTTCGGGCAGAGGGTCCAGTCACCGGCGGTGAATTGAGCGATGTCTGAAAGCCCTCAGCGCTTGGAGCAACTCGTTGAACGCGCGGCGATGCTTTGGCCGGAACGCGCGGCAGTAGGAACTCAAACGGAGGTATTGTCATACACGGAGCTCGACTCGCGCTCGCGCGGCCTCGCTGAATCCCTTCGGAGGAGCGGAGTGGGTCGCGGAGACCGAGTCGTGATCATCGCCGAAAAGTCCGTTTACAGCGTAGTGGCAATGATCGCAGTCATGCGCGTCGGCGCGGCATTCGTGCCGGTCGAGCCGAGCAACCCCGCTTTGCGTATCGCCAAAATCATCGCCGACTCGGGGGCTGTTTTGACACTCAGCTCGAACCCTTCGTTGGCTCTAGTTGGTCCTGTCGTTGACTTGGAGTCGTTGGACTCGGCGCCGCCCCGCAATCCTTCGACCGGGGGAGGCGTCGAGCCCTTCAGCGGCGATGACCTCGCCTACATCTTGTACACGTCTGGCTCCACGGGGACGCCGAAGGGTGTTTGCATCAGTCATCGCAACGCACTTGCGTTCGTCGAGTGGGCCGCCGCCTCCGCCGGTCTCGAATGTAGCGATCGCTTGGCAAATCACGCTTCGTTCAACTTCGATTTATCGGTATTCGATCTTTATGCAACCTTCTTGGTGGGTGCTTCCGTTTGGCTGATACCAGCGGACGGTTCAGGGGTACCTCGGGTCGTCGCTGCATTCCTCGAGCGACATCGGATTACGGTGCTTTATTGCGTGCCGAGCGTACTCATCATGCTGTTGGAGGAGGGAATGCTACCGTCCTTGCAAGCCGAGCTACGCACCGTCATTTTTGCAGGCGAGCCGTTCCCGCTCGGGCCCTTGAAGACACTGCGAAGAAGCCTGCCGCTCGCGCGAATGTTCAACTACTACGGTCCGACCGAGACCAACGTCTGTACCAGCTACGAGGTAACGGCCGCTGATCTCGAGCGAAACGATCCGATTCCGATCGGAACGCCGGCCAGCGGAGCGAGGATCTGGATTCGTGACGACGATGGTCAGATCGCGCGTGATGGTGAAGAGGGAGAGCTGATGGTCGAGGGCCCGACTGTGATGCTGGGATATTGGGGACAGCCTCCGGTGGTCGGCGGCGTGTATGGTACCGGTGACCGCGCAAAACGCGGTCCGGACGGGAATTTTGTGTTTCTCGGTCGCACCGACTCGCTGGTGAAAATTCGCGGTCGCCGCATCGATCTGGGCGAGATCGAGTCGGCGCTCTCGGAGAGAAGTGACGTGGTCGACGTGGCGGTCGTGGTGACCCGGGGTGTCGCTGCTCGGCTTCGCGCGTACCTCGTTCCACGTCGCAGCGAAGCTCCGAGCCTGCTCGATCTGAAACGTTTCCTCGCAGAGCGAGTGCCTAGCTACATGATCGTAGACGAAGTAGTGAGTCTCACGGCGCTGCCGCGGACCGCGCGTGGAAAACTGGATCGCGCGCGCCTAATGCGAATGGAGAATGAACCGTGATCGAAGTTATCGAAGAACGCATGAACGCTTTCATTGCTCGGGAGATCATGTTTGGAAAGGGCGCCGGACTGAGCCGCGACACCCCGCTTCTGGAATGGGGACTGATCAACTCGTTGGAAATGCGGGCCCTCATCGCCTTCATCGAGCGAGAGTTCAGCGTCCATGTGCCCCCCGAGCAGGTGATCGCCAAGAACTTTGCGTCAATCGCCGCGCTGGCGCGTATGACGCGGGGATTGCTCGAGGCTTCCAGCGGCCCGACGTCTGCACCGACGCTCGCTGGCGTCGCTCGTAGATGAAGAGTCGATACTGAAAGGGTACAAATCATGCAACCTACTGAATGCACTCGACGCGAAGCACGTGTGGGGGGGCAGGTGCTCAGTTACACGGACGTGGGGACGGGCGATCCCCTGCTGTTTCTTCACGGTAACCCGACGAACGGCCAGTTGTGGCGCAATATCGTGCCCACGTTGAGCGGTCAGGCGCGCTGCATCGCCCTCGATCTTGCTGGCATGGGCCGTTCATCAAAGCACAATGTGGAGTACGGCCTGCTTGCCCATGCAGATTGGGTGCAAGAGTTCATCGAACAGCTCGGTCTTGTGCGTCTGACGTTGGTCATGCACGACGCTGGGTCTTTCGTAGGGTTTCGCTACGCAAGATCTCGTCCCGAGAACGTCGCGGGACTCGCGTTCATGGAGGCGGTGTTGGCGCCGGTGATGAGTCGGGAGACTTTCCCACCGGCACTCCGCTCGCTCTTCGAACAGCTCCGCTCTCCGGTGGGCTGGCAGCTGATCCGAGACCAAAACATATTCATCGAACAGATTTTGGCACGCGGGCTAGTGTCCGAGCAGCGAAACGCGATTTTGGAGCTCTACCGTGAGCCGTTCGAAAACCGCGAGGAGCGGCGTGCGATGGGATGGTTCCCCAGGCAGTTGCCGTTCAACGGCGAGCCCCGTGAAATCTCGCTGGCTATTCGCGAATACGTCGAATTCTTGATTGAGTGCCAGGTACCCAAGCTGTTCTTCCACGCGACCCCTGGGCTGCTCAATCCTCCGCTACTCGTCGAATGGGTGAAGACGGCGTTCCCGCGCCTCACCTGCTGCGATCTAGGTGTTGGAGGACACTTCTTGCCTGAGGAACAGCCGCTGAAGATAGCTGACGCGCTCTTACACTGGTACGAGACGAATAGGCTTGCTGAACACGTAAGTTCGAAAAGTATCTGAACTCTGTTTGACGCCCAGCCTCTGTACTTAGGTTGGAATCCGAGAGGGCGATAGGGATTGAAATGATGGATGATGTCTTGATTTGCGGTGGCGGGCTATCGGGTCTCACGTTGGCACATCAGCTTGCCCGGCGCGCCCCCGGGCTCAAACTGAGGGTGCTCGAGAAACAGGTCGGCCCGCTGCCGGTGGCCGCCTTCAAAGTTGGCGAGTCAGCTGTGGAACTCGGAAGTGAGTACCTCTTCCGCGATATCGGCCTCGGCGAGCACTTGCGCAGCGAACAGCTGCCTAAAATGGGCCTGCGATTCTGGTTAGGAACATCGCGCGAGAGCGACTTCAGCGGTCGTACCGAGTTCGGGCCGAAGCAACCACCAGCAGTGCCCTCACTGCACGTAGACCGTGGCCTGCTCGAGCAGAATCTGCGCGACGCATTGCCGGCTAGCGTAACCTTCGAAGAAGGTGTGAACGTCGTCAAGTTGGATATCGCTAGCGGCGGAGCAAAGCACACCGTCCACTACGTCAGCCAAGACGGAACGACGCGAAGCGTGAATTGTCATTGGTTGATCGACGCGTCTGGTCGACGTCGACTGTTGCAGACGCAGCTTGGGCTTCAAGACGACGCGCGTCACGTTTGCAGCTCCGCGTGGTGGCGAGTGGAAGGACTGCAAGACGTGTCACGCATGCTTCCTGCGGAGCGGGGGGGACATGCCGGTGAGGTGGAGCGTTGGATGTCCACCAATCATCTAATGGGCGACGGCTATTGGGTGTGGATGATCCCACTCAGCTCCAATTGCATGAGCTTGGGGATCGTCGCCGACCAAGCAAGTCATCCAATTGCGGAATACAATACGCTGGAGAAGGCCAACGAATGGCTCCGGCGACACGAGCCCGGCCTGGCGAAACTACTGTCTGGCGCGACGGTCAAGGACTTTCACGCTCTTAAAAAGTTCAGCTACTGGTCGCGACAGATTTTCTCGCGCGACTGTTGGGCCTGTTCGGGTGACGCCGCAGTGTTCGTCGACCCATTATACAGTCCCGGGACGGATCTCATCGCGATATCGAACTCAGCTATTTGCGAGATGATCGCGGCGGAGCAACAGGGACAGCTCTCCGACCGGGACGTGGAGAGCTACAATCGGCTGGTTCTGTCGGATATCGGTGAGAACGCGCTCGAGCTCTATCGAGACAATTATCGCACGTTCGAGTCGGTCCGAGTCACCGTTGCAAAGACGCATTGGGATACCTGCTACTATTGGGCGTTTCCTTGTGCACTCTTCTTTGCTGGGCGTCTGGATCGTGACGCGGTTGGCGCGTACGCGCCGCTAGCCCAACGCTTTCTACGCTTGAATCGGCGCGTCCAGCAGCTGTTCCGCGATTGGTACGACGCGACCAAAGCGAAACGCCACCTCGGCGCGAGTTTCATCGCCTATAGCGGGATGCCCTTCTTCCGTGACTTGCAAAGTGCACTCAAGACGAAGCGTGCATCGAATCAAGTCTTCGAAAAGATGCACGAGGATCTTCGAAAGTTCGAATGTTGGGCCCGCGTCCTCTACGCGACAGCCGCGAGCGATGCGCTCGAGGTGTCGCTTTCGCTAGACGAAGTCGCCGCGATCGATCCGTATCACAGCCAGCTCTCAGCGATAGAGAACGGGACGCGCGCGAGCCGTACGCCTGATCGCTTCTTGCAAGAGATGCATGCGCAACACGACGCCTTCATCGATCTGCCATCACGCAGTCAGGTGGTCTGATGGACTTTGACTCGTCGGAAGCCGTCGCCGAGCTGTGCGGTCGCGTGCTGGACTTCTCACGTCGACAGTTGGCGACGGGCGGAGTCAACACCGAGGGCAGGTGGCGAGAGGCGGGGGAATTCGGCTTGCTCGGGTTGTCCCTGCCGAGCGAGGTAGGTGGACTGGGGCTTGGCGCATTGGCAACCGCGCAAGTCTTGGAAGCACTAGGGAAGGGCCTGCCCGCGATCGGCTTCGGCTTCTCCATGGCCGCCCACCTCTTCGCTTGCGCGATGCCACTCGCAAAATTCGGCACTGAGTCGACTCGCGAGCGGCTGGTGCCGCAGCTAGCCTCTGGTCAACTGGTAGGCGGGAACGCCATCACCGAATCGGAGGCTGGGTCCGACGTATACTCAATGAGTACTCGGGCGGCGCGCGACGGCGATCACTATGTTCTTACCGGTCAGAAGTCTTTCGTTACGAATGCTCCCGAGGCCGACCTATTCCTGGTCTACGCGAGCACGGAGCCGAAGCATCGTCATCTCGGGATCAGTGCGTTCGTGGTGATGCGTGATGCTCCGGGGTTAGTCGTGGGCAAAGCCTTCGAAACACGCGGTCTGCAAGGCGCGACCATGGCGCCACTTTACCTCGAGGATTGCCGTGTTCCGCTTGGTTCCTGTGTCGGCACGCCCGGTTCAGGCGCCGACGTCTTCGAGTACTCCATGGCCTGGGAGCGGGCGTGCCTGTTCGGCCTGTACGTCGGAGCGATGGAGCGAACAATCGAGCGTTGCGTCGAGCGGGTGCGGAGTCGACGCGTGGGCGGCGTTCCGATTGCCAAGCACCAAGCGGTGGCGCACCGCTTGGTAGCCATGCAGGCTCGGCTCGAGGCGTCGCGGCTGATGCTGCACCGGAGCTGTTGGCTCATGGATCAGGGAAGGCCTGCGGCGCTCGAGGGCGCGCTCGCCAAATTGTGTGTCAGCGAAGCGGCCGTAGAAGTAGGACTCGATGCCATTCAGTTATTCGCGGCCGAAGGTTGTCTGCCGGAGACGGGCGTAGACAGCTTGCTGATGGACGCGCTTCCGGCGCGGGTCTTTTCTGGAACGTCGGACGTGCAGCGCAATCTTGCTTTCGAGGAGCTGATGAGCCGACGGGCTCGACTCACCAGCGACCAACGGTAGGCTCGGGAAGTCGGTGTCGGCGTCTCGAGGCACGAAATGCCGACGTTTCTGCGGCCCTGAGTTCCTTTGTCATCAGTCCTGACGGGACGCAGCGCCTTCCGATCCCGCAGCTGGTATTGGCGCAGAGCGCGCCGCCATTCGTCGCAGAAGGAGGCAGCAGAGCGCGGGGACAAGAGTGAGTGAGAGTGGGATCGAGATCAGTAATCCGAAGATGCTCACGACGCCGAACGCTGCCCAGACCGGGCCGCCGCTCAGGGTTAAGGGCAACATTCCGAGTATCGCCGTGAGCCCAGTCAATAGCACCGGGCGCAAACGGTCGATCCCCGCTTGCGCCAAGGCGTCATGAAGAGCAACCCCTCGACGCATCAGCTCCTTCATGCGATCGATGAAGTAGATTTTGTGATTCACGTAGATTCCGGTGAGGGCGATAATGCCCATGAAGGCCGGTGCGCTGAGTGGCTTGTGGAGTAGCAGTAGCCCTCCGAGCGCGCCGATCAACATGAATGGCACGGCGAGCAGCGCAACCAGAGCAAGTCGAAAGCTGTCGAAGATCAGCACTAGGAGCAACGCGATCGACGCGGCCGCCACCAACAGGGCGAGTCCCATATACTTGAAGCTCGACTCTGTTTCTTCTTGCGTACCGCCGAACGAATATTCGTAGCCAACATCCCACTTCATCTTGGCGAGCGTCGCTTGGAGTGCGTCGGTGACTCGTGACGGCGGCGTGCCGACTGCAACGTCCGCGGTTATCTCGGTCATTCGACGCAGGTTGCGATGCATCAATCGCGCCTTCGCAGAAGTCCAAGCCACATCGCCAGCTTGCTGCAACGAAACCGGGTGGTTGGCATCACCACCAATCGGATCATATTTGAGCCGCTGAAACACGCTTTCGTTGGACGCCCCGTGCTCGAGCACGACGTCAACTTTGGTCGTGTCTTGCCAGAAGGTTGCCGCACTTTCGTTTCCGTAGACTGCGCGCAGGAGTGTGCCCACGGCGCCAGGCGTGACGCCGGAGCGCAACGAGCGTTCTGGATCCAGAACCACCTTCGCGACGGGCGTCGTCTCGGCCAAGGTTTCCGCCACGTTGATTGCGCCCGGCGTTGCGCGCAGCACGTTGGCAATCTGATCTTCGTAGGCCTGCAACTTCTCGTACGAGGGTCCGAATACCCGGACGCTGACGGGGTGTGCGACTGGCGGGCCCTCCCACAGCTCTTCTACCGCGACTCGTGCGCCGGGGATGCTTGCGAGACGTCGGCGGAGCGACTGGCTGATCCGTTCAGAGGTTTCACCGGGTACGAGATGAACGAGGATATCGACGACGTGCGAGCCGTGCTGTTGTGGCAACCGCGCCGCGACCACATAAGGATACCCGCCACCAATCACCGCGGAGCTATTCAATACGCCGGGCTCTTCGGCCAGCGCGCGGGCGGTGCTCAAGGTCACGTCCGTCGTACGCTCGAGGGATGTGCCACGTGGAAGCTCGAGCCTGACGAACAACATGCCTTTGCTCGACCTTGGAAAGAATTCGAACCCAATCCTTGGCACGTTTAGAATGAGCGCGACCAGCGCAAGCGAGCACGCCAACACAACCTTGCCAGGATGTTTGAGCAGACCCGGAAGAATTCGCATGTACGCGCGCTTGAGCATTCGGACGACGACGTTCGGCTCGTCATTGGCGCTTCCCGCTGAATCGTCGAGCATCGGGTAATGCCCGACCGGCTGCAGCGCCGAAGCTCCCGGGCGAAGCCGGAGCATGACCGTCGAGAGCCACGGCGTCACAAATTGCGCAACGAGGAGTGAGGCCAGCAGGGACGCGATGACCGCGATCGGCATGCCGCGAAAGTACCGGCCCAGGCCACCTCCGAGCGCCAGCAACGGTGCGAAGGCCGCGCAAGCTACGGCGGTCGTGCCGTTGTTGGCCCAAAACACACGCGCGGTTCCCTTGATCGCCGCGGTGACTCGATCGTTTCCGCGTTCGTGTGAGAGTGTCACTGACTCGGCCACGACGATCGCGTCGTCGACCAGTAGGCCGAGCGCGATGATCAAGCCGGCGATGGAGATATGGTCGAGCGAGAACCCCGCGACGAACAGGGTTAGTACCGCACAGGCGGTCGCCAGCGGCAGGGTGAGTGCCACCAGACTTCCGACGCGCAGTCCAACGAGTGCGGACAACACTGCGAGCACCAGGACTACGCCTTCGAGCAGGCTACTCACGAACGACCCGACGTAGTCCTCGACGATCTTCGATTGGTCATGGGCGATTGCGAGCGTTATCCCGCGTGGCAACGTGCCGCGAAGCTGCTCGAATCGAGCGCGCAAACGGTTGGCTATTTCCGTCGCGTTGGCGTCCGGCTTGAAGCGGATTTCGATGGCGACGGCCGGACTGCTCCCCCAAAGAAAACGTTCCTCGGCGCGTCGAGTCTCTTCTTTGATCTGCGCGAGCTCCCCCAGGTGCACGACACTCCGCGTACCATCTTCGTGGATGCTCTCCGCTACCGGAAGGTTGACGAGATCTTCCGGTTTGCGAATTTCGTTGTCGAGTGCGAGCAACGCAGAAAGGGTCCCGACCTCAATCTCCCCGGCGGCAATAGCCACGTTCGACGCTCTCAAGCGAGCAGCAATTTGGTCGATGCGAACGCCATGTTCGGCCAATCGCCCAGGGATGAGGCGAACGCGCACGGCGCGACGGAAGTCGCCCCGCAGTTCGGCCATCGCGACTCCGTCCAAGGTCATTATCTCATGCTTCAGTCGCTCAGCCGCTTGGGCGAGCACGGCCGAGGTGCGATAGCCGCGCACTGCTACCACCATCTGTGACACCAGGCGTGTTGCCACGTGAACGATTTTGGGCGTTTCCAATTTGGGTAGTTCGCTGCGCTTGCCCTCGATGCAGCCGCGCACGCGTTCCGCCGCCGCGTCCATGTTCGTGCCGTTCTCGAATTTGACTCGCAGAAGCACCGCGTTCGGAACCGCAGCCGATTCTAGCCACTCGATACCCTCGAGCCCGTAGATCTCCGGCTCCAGTACATTTAGGACGTGGGCTTCCGAATTCTCCGGCACTGATCCTGGATATGGCAGCGTCACCAGGAGTTCTGTTGCGTCCACGCGCGGATCTTCGGAGCGTGGAATACGGTTCCACGCTAGCCAGCCGGTCAGTATCAAGCTCGCGCTCAGGAGCACCACGACTCGCCAGCGACGAATCGCATACTGGCTGATGTGCTCGATGCCACCGAACGCCTTCATAGCGGCCTCGTCTCATCGACGCGGACGATGAGACCATTCGTCAAGAAGCGTCCGCCTTCGGCGACCACGCGCTCGTCGGGGTTCAGCCCCGAACGAACGTAGATCTGGTCGCGATCCCCGAGTGTGTCGACTACTACTCGGCGTTCGTTCAGTCTGAACAGCTTCCCATCGTCCGCGATCACATAGACGAAGTCATTTTCACCGCGTCGCACGACCGCCGACGCGGGAATCGACGTTTCTCGTGCACCCGACGCTTCGTCGAAGTGAGCCGTCAAGACTAGACCAGGCCGCAGTTTTGGGACGCTTGCTTCTGCGCCCCGCAGTTTCACGTCGTACATGCCGGTGGCCTGATCGGGTGCGGCCGCGACGGACTCGACACGCGTGTCAAAATTCGCTGCATACAGTTCACTCGATAGGTGAACCCGTTGCCCGATCCGCACCCGAGCGACGTCTCCCGCCGAAGTGCTAGTAACGAAGATTAAGTTCTCGGTATCGTCCAATATCACGATCGGTTGACCCGCGAGGACTGCCTCTCCCTCGTGGGCCAAACGCTGGAAAAGGACCCCGCTCGCCGGAGCGACGAGCCGGTTCGCGTTGATTGCATCGACAGCAATCGCGAGGCCGGAGTTGGCGGCTTCCAACTCCACCTGAGCTTGCTCCTCGGTCGTCCTTGGAAGGGCTCCTTGCGAGGCCAGAAGGAATATCCGTTGCGCGTTTCTCCCCGCCGCCTGCTGTTGCGCCTTGGCAGCTCGTAACTGCGATGCCGCACTGGTCGAGTCGAGCTCGGCCAGGAGCTCGCCCCGTTTCACCTGCGCGCCAGCGTCCTTCGCGACCCGACTCAGCACGCCAGAGGCTCGGAACCCAAGCCGAAAGCGGGTGGCTGGCGCAACGAGGGCCGGCAGCACCAAGGCCGTCGATGCGGCATTGGAGACGGTCGCCGCGATCACCATCGGCGGAGCGTCGCGAAGAGTGGCAGTCGCCTGCGGCTTGCAGCCGAGGAAACTCGACAACAGAATTAGTACACCGACCGCTCCTGCCAGAAAGCGGATGCGGCTTACCTCAAGCTTCATTGCTAGCCTCCTTGGGGTTCTCATCCTGCCTGCCTTTGACAGAGTTCGCGCACGAACGTTCCCGACCGATTCACATTTCAATTCAGGATTGGAATCCTGTTCTATCCGGATCTGCGTTGCGGCGAATTGCTACTGTGGCGAGTTCCGCCATAAGCAGCGCGCGCCGAACGGCATCCGAAAAGGCAGACTCCCGTCAGTTCCCGCCCCTAGCCTGAGTGGACGGGTGCTCGCGAGATGCTTTGCCAGCGCCCGTCGGTGTTCAGCCCTAAGTAGAAGTCTACCGCGCCAGCGACGGAGCGTTCATGAGCGAGCTCAAAATGCGCGCTCGCGGTCTGTGACGACGAATGGAACAACCCCACGCAGCGGAACAAAGTTGGACGCGCGCAGCACGAGGCCGGCGCCGCATGTATTGACGCACAGCCCGATCATGTGTGGATGCGCGGCGGCCTGGATCAACATCCACCGGCTTGGTTCATCGTCGAGCCGCGGGTCGAACGCGATGCCGATCCGATCCGCTTCACCGAGGAGGATCGAAAATTCGTCGAGAGGCAACGTGAGTCCGACCCCTCGCGCCTTGAGATAGCTCTCCTTGAGCGTCCAATAACGGAGGAATCGCTCACGCCGCCTCCAGGATGGGAGCGCGTTGAGCGCGGCGATCTCAGGAGCTGAGAAGCTTTTCTGCCAAACTCCGTCCATCGTGCCGGGGCGAAGAAGTCCCTCTGCGTCAACGCCCAATTGAGGATGGGTGCTCACGGCACAAACGACGAGCCCGCGGGTATTGGACAAGTTGAAGTGGAGCCAATTCCACTGGCTTGGCGCCGACAGTCGCGGTTTGCCGTGGACGTCTCGTTCGAAGCACCACTCTGTGGGCGAGATATCGCCGTACTCGGATAGTACAGTTCGTACCAGTGCGCGGGTCGCCAAGAACATGCGGCGGTCGTGCTCGAAGTAGATGCGCTCATACCGCGCGTGCTCGTCTGCGCTCAGCAGAGCACGGTAAGCGGCAAGCAAGCTTTCATCGCTGAGCTGCTCGTAAAAGAAGCACCAAAGGTCGACCATTCCCGATTTGAGCTTCACCGGGCGGGCAGGGTCGATCGGCTCAATTTCGTCGAGACACAGCATGTCGATTCGACGAGCTACTTTTGCACAGCGCAAACTCAGCAGCCACTGGAAAGCGAGGGTTGTTGTCGAGATAGACCTGCCACGGAGTTTCCATGCTGCGTGGTCGGGACCGTGCTAGCGGTGATCGCCGTAGCGGCGCTCGTCATCATGAACAAGCGTCCCGCCAACGCGGAAGTGACCCGCCAGCGCGAAACCTTGCTTGCTCGTGTCCGCGCCGAAACCGCGGACGTCACGCAGCAGCAGCTTACTTTAGGTCGTCGCGTACAGAGCCTAGTAGCTGACGCTGCCGGCGCCTATGCAGGTGATTGGGTGGCCGACGAGTTGAAGGGGGAAGAAGCTTTCTCCAAGGCGCTGGCGCGTCAAATGGTCTACGTGTGCGGCCCGCTCACCAAGCTCGGCAGCTCGGCTGGCTTCAAGGAGAGTGCCGCGGAGTCCTTCAAAGAAGCGTTCAGCTCGTGCTTGCTCGATCCAGGGTCTAAGTCATCCAAAGCCAGCCCAGTCAGCGACCCGG
>Ga0170475_106727316_pt1 | contig 41540 bp, 33 predicted proteins | sample Soicark_Litter_5_FD_111474 | JGI IMG/M metagenome (GOLD analysis project Ga0170475, IMG submission 111474) | Avena fatua rhizosphere microbial communities from Hopland, California, USA. Combined Assembly of 48 SPs
CGTCGGCAACGGCGCTGGCGGGCATCGGCCAAGGGTGGCCGACCAGCCGACCGGCGTCAAGGGGCCGCTGCGGCGGCTGAGACCCTTGACCCCGGCTCGGCGGTCGGCCCGGGTGCCGCTGTCGCCGCTGCCGCAGCCGACGAATGCTGGTGCGGGCACGACGGGTTGATCCACACGGCGTCCGGTACGCTCGGTGGTACGGGTCGTCCGCGCACAAAGCGCTCTGGGTGGTCGGCATAGGCCGCATCCAAGGTCTGCTGGCGTGCGGCGCTGACGGCTGCTACCTGCCCATCGCTGGTCATATATCGCAGATACAAATGTTGGCCCTGCGGATGAGCGACGAAATGCATATGTTGGCACTGCAGTTACAGCCACCAGGCCTCGATCACTTCGGTCTGGTCACGACGCTGGCGAACTATCTAGAGCAGTGGTCTGCTCGTACGCTGGTTCCGGTCGACTTGCACACGACCGATGTAGATGGCGTGCGTTTCTCACCGACGATCGAAATAGTGTTGTACTGGCTGGCTCAGGAAGCGTTGACGAACATCCTCAAACATGCCCAGGCCACGCGCATAAGCTTCATTCTCCAGCGGCGCGCAGAGGCACTGCTGATGATTGTGGAAGATAATGGCGTGGGTTTTGATATCACAACAGTGCGCCGGAACGCGCACGCCGGACGCCAGTTGGGCCTGATTGGTATGCAGGAGCGGGTGGCGCAGCTAGATGGCGCCTTAACTATCGAATCGGAACCTGGTCGGGGCAGCACCATCATTGTGTATATTCCGTTGGCGAACGCCGTGGCACGAGGCGGGGATCAGCGCACATGGAGGGTTTCTAACCTGCAATCACGCGGTGGTTGGTGAAGATTGGAAGACCCTGATCAACGATCCATTGTCTCATAAATGGTGGTTTGTGAGATGGATTGTTTTAGCAGCTTGGTAAACAACCTCTAAATGTACGCAATCTATTGCATATCCCCAAGTATAATGAGCTCACGATTGATAATGTGCGCTCGTATAATAGGGTCGTTCGGTGGTGGTGGTGAGGTCGAAATGTGCGCAGCGGCATCGACCGCGTCTCATAGAGAGAACCCCCACCACTGCGGGCAGTCCCAGGCAGAACCGTATCGAGTGGCATCGACCACGCATCACGAGCGTTGCTCAGGGATGCCCACCGGATTGACTGCTCTCTCGTATACCCTGAGGATCCGTACCTACGACACGCCAGTATCATCTGTATGTCGGCGTCGATATCGCCGCCAAGACCTTTGCGGTCACCTAGGCCCTTGACCCAGCCGCCACTCCCAGGGCTGTCTCCTTCGAGCAAACTGCGGATGGTTTTACCGCCTTCCGAGAGCAGCTCGGCGCCACGGGCGTGGCGCCAAACGCAACCCTGGTTGTAATGGAAGCGACTGGGAGCTACTGGGTTGCGCTCGCCATCGCCCTGCATCAAGCCCACTACATCGTGAGCGTCATCAATCCTGGCCAGGTCGCGCTGTTCGCTCGCTCACTGCCTCGTCGTGGCAAAACTGACGCCCTCGATGCTCAGCTGCTTGTGCGCTTTGCCGCTGAACGCCAGCCTGCACCATGGCTCCCGCCTGAGCAGGTTTACCATGAGCTCCGCCAACGCCTCGTCGTGCGCGACGGGCTGCTCCAAATGCGCACCCAGGCCAAGAACCAGCGTCATGCGCTCCAGCAATGGCCAGTGCGGATCGAATCTGCCCTGGAAGCACTCGACACCGTGATTGCTGAACTCGATGAGCAGGTGGCCAGCTTGGAGCGCGAAATTGCCGAGGTTCTGCGCGATGGCGCCTGGGCGTCGTCAGCAAGTCTGTTGCTGACAGCACCAGAGGTATCGGGTTGGTCACGACCGCCTGGCTGCTGGTAGGCACGCTGAACTTCAGCATTGCTCAGTCGCCCGAACAGTTGACTGCCTCTGGTGGTTTGGCACCACTGGAGCGACAATCCGGCACAAGCCTACGTGGCCGGGCCCAGATTGGTCACGCTGGAAACGGCCTGCTGCGAACGGCGCTGTATATGGCAACCTTAGCGGCAGCCCGATACAATCCGAGCCTTCGAGCGTTCTATCAACGTTTGCGTGCGGCGGGGAAGGCGACGAAGGTTGCCCGTTGCGCGACTGCCCGAAAGTTGCTGCATCTCGCTTGGGCGATGGTGAAGAAGAATGAGCCGTATCGCCTGCCTGCGCCTGAGCAGCCAGAGCAACTTGCATCCTGACAGGAGCGAGACGCCAGGCAAGCCGCCGGCCGAGTCAAGACCGCCGGCCAGAGATGGTGCGCGAAGCGCCACCGCTGCTAGGCCGGCGGGCGCTTGCCTTGGTCTTAACCGGGCGGCAATCCTGGCGTAGACCGGCCTGGTCAGCGGCAGGGGCTTGACAGCAAATATCGTATCTAAACATATCCGCCGGCCTAGATTTCTGGGTTCAGGACATCGGCGCGATGGCAGGACTGCCACTCCACCATCGGCGAGCGTAGTCGGTGTGGGCCGGAGCGCCTGATAGGAACTGCTGCGTGGCACCCTCAAGGTCGTACGTGCGTCGGTTACGCCAACCAGATGGGCAAGGTCAGTACACCAGCCACGATCCCAGCTCGCTCGGGGTCATTGGGATCGGCAGTGTGCCAAGAAGCTGCGCTAGCTTTTTTGGATCTCAATCACGGCTTCGGCTTGCGGAAGCCGGCCTGCACGCGGGCCAGTTTGTACTAGAGACGGACATTCTCGGCGAGCAGCGGCTCATCAGGCGCAGGTTTGGGGCCGCGCTTATGAGCGGCAAGCCCCGCTTTGGCACCCCGGTAGCACAGGTCGCGCCATTTGGACATATGGGACGTATACAGGCCATTGCGGCGCAAGAATGCGCCGCACTAGGCAGAGCCGCACGGAAAGACCTAATACTCGGCCAGCAAGGCGAGCTTTTCGGTTGCAGCCCAGGCGAGGCAGATACTGGATGGCTGGACTTCGTGGTCGCCATCCACGGAAGGCTTGTGCTTCATCATCAAGAATCTCTTAGTGCCCTTTACACGCGGAATTCTGGGAGCGATCCGTCTCACGCTAGCGTAGTACAAGATGGCTCGTTCTTCCGGCCGATGACTCGCCATGGCAAGATTCAGCCAATGCGACTCTCGGCCTATGCGGGTAGCCTTGGTGGTGAAGTGTGCAGCATTTATATGTGCTCAACAACCGGTCGCGCCAGCGCCTCAATCACTGCGTCGTGGAAGACACGGTTGCTGACCACCACGCCCCGGTTAGCATGCATCTTGGCGCTTGTGCCAAAGTCGAGCGCTGCGCCGTGCATATCGGTGACGCGCCCACCGGCTTCCTCAACAATAATTGAGCCGGCGGCATGATCCCAAATTTTCTCCCGATAATGTGGAGAATTAGGTTCGGGTAGGCGCAGATAGAGTGCAGCATCGCCGCGTGCAACCGAGCCATATTTGGCCTGGCTGTCCATCCGCAATGCAGCTTGTGTAATCCCAACTGCCTGCGCGATCGCTTGCTGCAAAGTCTGGTCGCCATGCGCGGCCTCGACGCTCTCGACAAAGCGCTCGCTGCCGGTGTTGCGTTTCTGCGCTACCTGAATTGGCTCCAACTCACCACCCGACAGCGGACGCATATACGCACCCTCGCCACGCACCGCGACAAACAGCACGCCGATCTCGCCGGCCCGCTGTTTCATGTCTAGCGGTAATGCCGGGCAGGCGAGCGCGCCCACTTTGACCTGGCCATCCTCGATCAGCGCCAGCGCTATCGCGTATTGGTCGTTGCGCAGGAACCCCTTGGTACCATCAATTGGATCCAGAGTCCAGAATCGCTTGGCAGTACTGTTACTACCGGCATCGATCCAGTCACAAATATTCCGCCGAGTAGCGTTTGGGCGAATGCGCCGTACATACAGCGTGACCTGATCGAGCAACGCGGCGTTCTCGCGCTTGCGTAAGTCAGCCGCATCTTCCTCCGCTACGATTACGTCGTTAGGAAATTCCTCGGATAGAGTATGGCAGACCAATGCCTGAGCGCCAAAATCGGCGACGGTGACCGGACTCTTGTCGTCTTTCTGCAGAAACGTTGCGCCTGCCATTTCGGCACGCACCGCAGTACATAGCCGTGCGGCTCGTGTAATGGCTTCTATTGCTACCCTTTTTTCGCGTGTGTACGGCATTGTCGGAAGTCTCCTTTCAAAATATCACTCGTGACTAGAGGGTGGACTAACCGTCGCTTCAATATTCAGTATATTTCTCGCTTGGCTAGCGCCTACCGAACCAAAGCGGCAAATGGAATGTGCACAGGCGGCAAATAATCTGGCACGCCGGCCCAAATTGGTAATCGGGGATTCGCCTTGCTAGCGCATGATCTTACGTAACGCTCGGGTCAGCCCAGCTTGACCATCGATGAAGCATTTGCAGGTAGCTGTGAGCGCAGGGCTATGCTAGGATCTTCTGGCTGAGATAGTTAAGAAAGGGTTAAATCAACTCAGGCGGACATCTAAACCTCAACCAAGGAGACATCATGAACAACATCATCAACTACCCCATGCATCCAGCTGTTAAACCGCGCATCGGCAAGGCGCTGGGCGCCCTCTTCGTTGGGATCTGCGCCATCGCTATTCTGTTAAGCATAGCACTTCCAGCCGGCTCGCGCGCCGCCGGAAGCGCGCTTGTTCTGAAGCCTGCCGCGGACGCATATGTGAACAGCAACCAGCCCGATCACAACTACGGCAGCGCGCCAGAGCTCTTCGCCGACCTCCAGCCTACGCTGCAGAGCTTCCTACGCTTCAATGTCGCCGGCATTGGCGCGGGATCTGTCAGCCAGGCGCGCCTGCGTCTTAAGGTTTCTAATGCCAGCAAAAAGGCCGGCTTAAAAATCTTCAGCACGGCGCCGGATTGGGACGAGGCCACGATTACATGGAAACGGCAGCCGGCGCTCGGCCCGCTGGTCGCCCAGATCGCGCCTGCCGCGATGCCGCTTGGCGCCTGGGTTGAGCTTGATCTTGGCCAGGTGATTACCCGCGACGGAACCTATAGTTTTGTGCTGACCACTGAATCGAACGACCGAGTTGCCTTCCGCTCGCGCACGGAAGCCGATTCGCCCCAGCTAGTGCTCACTCTAAATGCCAGTACGGCGCTATCTTCGCCGACTGCCACGCTGGCTACAACCGCTGCCCCAGCCCCGACGGGAGTTCCTGCGCCGACTGCACCGCCGCTTCCCACGGCTGTTCCCGGTGCTTCTACACTGGCCTTCCCAGGCGCCGAAGGATTTGGCGCGCAAACAGCGGGTGGCCGCGGCGGCAAGATTCTATATGTCACGACGCTAGCAGACTCCGGCCCTGGTAGCTTACGCAGCGCCCTGGAGGCGTCTGGCCCGCGCACCGTGCTGTTCAAAGTCGCCGGCACGATCACTCTGCAGGACGACATCAGTATTACTCAGCCATTCATTACGATCGCCGGCCAGACCGCGCCAGGCGAGGGCCTGGAAGTAAAGAGTGGCATGATCCGCATCCGAACGCATGATGTCGTGATCAGGTATCTCAAGATGCGAGTTGGCGATCTACCCAACGCCAGTGATCCGGCCGACCGCGACGCGCTCAGCTTATCGGGGACGGGCGGCGCCGAAGTTTATAATGTCGTCATCGACCACTGCTCACTGCTGTGGGGGCCGGATATTGGGGGGCTATCGATCCTGGTGAATGTCCACGACGTGACCGTGCAAAGCTCGATCATGGGCGAGGGGTTATACCTCTCCTCGCACCCCGAGGCCGTGAGCGAACAAGGTGGGCACTCAATGGGCGCGAGCATCTTTCAGCTCGACCCAAGCACCTATGGGAACTTTTATCCCCACAACATCACGATGCACCACAATCTCTTTACCACCGCCGATAATCGCATGCCGGTGGTGATCGGCGCCGAGTATGTGGATATCGTCAACAATGTGATCTACAACTGGGGCCAGAAGGCGGCGCACGGCAACCCGCGCAAGCTCAACTTAATCAACAACATGTTTATTCGTGGCCCGCAAACCACCGGCCTGGTGGCGTGGACGCCGCAGCTGCACTCGACAACTCCGACCTTCTTCCCTAGCGCAGTGTACGAGCAGGGCAGCGTCACAGTTGGCTTTACAGCAATCCGCGGCAATCCGCAGACGGTATATGCGCCGTCACGCTTCAGCCCGTACTCGATGGCGAATGAGCAAACGCCGCAGGCGGCCTATGATCAGATCGTCCAGGATGTTGGCGCGCGCCTGCCAGTTCGAGATAGCGTCGATCAGCGGATCATCAACAACCTCACGCAACACACGGGGAAGTTCCCTAATGGCACCGACATAGTCTGGCCCAGCCTAGCCTCCGGCCCGGTTCCGGCCGACCAGGATCAGGATGGCATGCCCGACAGCTGGGAGCAATTGCAGTTCGGCGCTCTGGGCCAAGGCGCGGCGAACGGCACGCGCAGCGACTTCGACCAGGATGGCTATACCGATCTCGAAGAGTATCTTAACGGCACCGATCCCAAGGTTGCCAATCGCTAGGGCATCACACATGGGTCGGGGTGGCCGGGTGCCTACCCCCGGAGGCTACCCGGCGCCGCACCCACAGATTGCGCATTGGTCACGGTGCCAAGGTATCGCCAAAATAATTGGTTCGGAAGCCCTGCGCACGTGTCAGCTCGATCATGTGAAAGATATCATCCTCTTTGTCCAGGTTCACAAGCATGATGTCGGACTTGTTTGGCGCCCGATTGCCAAAATTGCCGTCGCTCACCGTAACCGTAAGCTCTTTCCACTGGCCCGAGTTGGTCTTGGTGACCACCGCGCCTGTTTTTTGAGCTTCGGCCTGGGCATCGTACTTGAGCGCCCATTGGCCGGTGCCGGCATCAAGGTAGACGACGCGGATCGTCACAGGGTACGCGCCGTTCAGCGGCTGACCCGAGAAAAAGCGATCATCGATATCGAAGTACATGGCATCTTTGCCGCTCGCACTGTCGAAGCGCCGCGCAAACCGGCCATATGGCTGGCTCTGCGGCCCAACGCGCCAAAGGCCCTGGCTGGTTCCGTTCGGATCAATCTGGGACAGCCACAACTGGTAGTTGCCAGGGAAGATCTGCCAGCCAACGTCGTTGAGTGCGTCGAAGCTGGTCTTGATTGTTGTGTCGGGGTCGTCCTGGCGCGCGCCATATGGGGCCATGGCCTGGGCGATGCCGAGATAGCGCCGCTTGTCTCGCCCAGCCGAGAGCGAGCCATACACGCGCTCGGGGAAGCGATCGGTGTCACTGGCATCCAGGCCGTCACGCAGCGCGATCCACACGCCGGTGCTGTCGCGCGGGTCTTTATAGCCGGCGTATTTGCTAAAGAACGCGAATGACTCGGCATAGGCTGGGTTCGCCAAATCCTCCTCCAGGATGTTATGCATATCCAGGCCGGTGTGCAGATCCCATAGGTTGGTCCAGTACATGTTCCATAACGGCGCCTCGCCAAACCAGCCGAGCTGGTTCAGATCCATCTCCGAGCGCGACCGGTGCGCGACCCCGTTTAGGAACTCGCGCACCGGCTCCCACATCCACGAGCCCGAGCTTGAGTCGGGGTTGTTGTACTCGCGGTTATGCTGGTAGCGATCGCCGATGCGGCCGTACTTTACCCACACCCCAGGCAATGTCGCCAGGCCCCACTCGTACATTGCTTTGTCGTCACCAATATTTAGCAGGGTATGGATGGGTGGATTGGTTGTTTTGTACAGATTGTAGTAGTAGAGAAACATCTCTTTCTGGTAGGCATCCCATTCATCCTTGGTGATAGCATACGGAGTACCCTCGCCAAACCAGCCGTTGCTCTCGGCCTTGTCGTTAGTCTTACGCTCGTATGGCTGCGGGTCGCCAGATGCGCCGATCGGGCCCTGAATCGCGATGATCTTTCGATAGGTCGGCAGAGAAGCGTCGCTGTTGAGCTGGGTGAGGTGCTGCGCGACCTGGGCGATCATACGCTTGAAGTAATAGCGGAACTCGCCCACATCGTCGCCGTCGCCGTCGCCATTGTTGTCGTTCAGATAGAAGGCGAAGCTGCTGCCGCCTTTATTGTCGCTCTGGACGCGCGGGACTCCGGTGCTATATAGCCACTCGGGGTTCTTGCTGCCCGTATAGATCAGCACCATGACATACAGGTTCTGGCTGGCAATCTTGTCTATCTTCTTATCGAGCTTGCTCCAGTCGAACTGGTTGTCTGCGGTCTCAATGTCCTCCCAGCCGACCGCCACCACATGGCCTTTGAGCCACGGCTTGTCCTCCGCGCTGACCCCGCTCCCCCAAATGCCCCAGATGCCGGTGTAGTCGGGCTTGCTGGCGGCCTGGCCAGTAGTGCCTGGCCGCGCGGCGGGTGAGGGTGCCGGCGTGCTGGTGGCAAGCCCGGTTGGCGGTGCGCTGGTCGCGGCCTCGCTGGGTGGCTGGCCCGCCGGGGTTGGGAGATTTGGCCCTGCGCCGGCGCAGCCAGCGAGTAGCACAATTGCCACCAGGGCGCTATAGGCCAGCCGCTTGTGCCCCGGCACGCGCGACCTTATACCAATTTCGCGAGAACGCTCGCTCTCTGGTAGGGTTTGCGAGCGGCCAGGTACCCTTTGGGTGCCGCCGAATTCCTCTTTCTGTTGTGGCGCGTGGCGGAGACGCATGGCACAACAGAAAGATGAGTAAATATCTAAAGATGATATTATTCGGAGCAAACGTCGAAACAGGCTCATTGGATGTGCTCTCGTATAGTGCGGCCACACAGTCCTCGCCGCGGCCGTGTCTCACGGGTCATGGCGTAGTGCTTGGCCGTGGGCTGCGGCATCAAACGATCGGCGCGCGGCCAGCCGCGGCTCATCGCCAAACGTATAATTGAAGGTGGTGATATCTTCTTTGTAGAGCTGTGCTACAAACTCTTTCGATTCTTCATCATAATACTCGGTGTAGTGCTGAAATGTGTGTTTTTTTTGCTTATCCCACAGCGAATGCCAGGCATAGCTTAGGTGTTGTCGCACGCTTTTGGGCGGCTTGCGCTCCAGCGAGCGGTGTTTGTAGGGCACGGTAAGCTGAGGGAGGCCAAGCCGGCCGCAGATGGTCGCAAAGTCGGCCTCTAAGCTCTCGTACCTGCCAACAAAATCGATCAGCAGCTTACTCTGGTCGTCGAATAAAAAGTCGTGCTGCGGAATAATATGGCAGTATGGATCGCTCCAGCTGGGCGCCGGCAAATGCTTGAATAGATAGGTTTTGAAGTTGATTTTGGTTGGATATTTTCGATACTTATATTCGGACACAATCCGATCCCAGGGATTGCGCACGAACGAAAACTTAAAATAAGCCTCGAACTGCTGCGGCGTCAGATGCCCGCACGAAACATACTCCGAGGCTTTGAGGTGCGCCAGCCGCGGCGGGCCAAGCCGTGGATCTTCATTCGGGCGCAGCAGCAGCGGCGCGCGCGTTTCCCACGAAAGCCCCAGCAGCTTGAGAAACACGTGCTCGATACTTATGCCGGCGGTTTTGGGGATATGCACGAACACACATTGGTAATCGTGGCAGATCATACGGTCACCTCACAAAATGGGCGCTTGATCGCCAGCCACCTGCTTCACCGGCCGCTGATCGAGCGACCACGGCGGTCAGAGTTCGCAAAGGGCGGCGGCGCGCCACCAAGATCAACGCATTGATACGAAAGCAGGAGCAAGCGAACAGGTTAGCTTGCCCCTAGCGGCTGCTCAAGCGTTCCACCAGCGCGACATACTCGGCACTTACCGTCTGCCAGTTGTAGCGCTGGTTGAATTTGTCGGCGTTCTGGGCCAGCGTAGTCAGCCGCTGCCGGTCGGCGTGCAGCGCCAGGATACGGCGCGCAAGATCCTGGTGATCCCCAGGCGTAAAGAACTCGACCATACTCCCATCAAAATACGCCTCGATCACCGGCGTGCGCGCGGCAACGACCGGCACGCCCAATGCCACATATTCCATGAGCTTGGTCGGCAAAATGCCATCGGTGAACACGTCGCGCCGGTAAGGAACGACGCCGAGGTCGGCCTGCCTGATGAACTGCGGCAGCTCGGTAGTTGGGATGTAGTGGCTGGTGAACTGCACATATTGGCCGAGATCGAGCTGTTTGACTAGCTGCACCAGCGCATCGCGATACTCGCCAACTCCATGGATCATGAGCTTGATGCCCGGAATTTGCTGGCGCAATAAGCCGACAGCCTGAATAGCTGTGTCAATGCCATATCGCTTGGTGAGCGTCCCGTGGTAGAACAGCCGGAAGCAGCCCGGGTCACGCGCCACCGCTTCGGCGTCCCGTGGCTGGCCAAAGATTTGGTCATTGGCCACGTTCATCACCACCGAGACCTTCTCGGCCGGCATGCCGCGGCCAATCAACGCTTCACGCCACAGGTCGGTCACGCTGATCACATGGTCGGCGAAGCGACAGGAGAGCTGCTCTTGCAGGCGCACCAGGCGCACCGGCCAGCTTTGCATGCTGCTGTTGAAGCGCGAGACGTAGAATTCGGGCATAAGATCGTGGATATCCAGCAGCAGCCGCGTCTTGGTCAGTTTCGGCAGCAGGCCGGCGAAGATCAGGAAGTCCGGCAGATTGTGGATCTGGACAACCGCATAGCGGTGACGCCGATGTAAGGCGGCCAGCTTCGACGAGGCCATCGCGAAGAAGGTTAAATACTCCAGCATCTGCACGGCCGTGCCCTCCCCTTTGTGCCGCTTGACCGGCAGGCGGTAGACGCTGACGCCATTGACAACCGCGAAAGCTGGCTCATTCTCTGCGTGCAGGCAGATCACGTCCACCTCGTAGCCGTGGTCGATCAGCGCCTGCGCCTCGCGCTCGACCCGTGGTTCGTGCTGCGGATAGTAGTTGTGGACGACCATGCAATGTCGCCGCTCCAATGTGCCGTTGTTTTTCATATGGTATTCTCAGTTTCTTCAGCTGCTTGGTTCGCAGGCAGCTACCAGCAGATGCCCTGGTACTGCTTGTTTGACACGAGCGTGGCGTCGGCGATACGCACCAGATCAATCACAATCTGCTCGCCACGCAGTTCGGACAGCATTGCTTTGAACTCAGGCGATTTATTGCCGACCACGATAACGTCGCTGCTGGCCATAATCATCTCGGGCAAGTCGACCATGATCGAAGCGATATGCGGAATCTCCTGCTCGATATAGGCACGGTTGGCGCCATGCAGGTTCGATAGCGAAACATTGCGATCGTACACTTTGACGTGATAGCCTTTACCGATCAAACACTCGATGAGCTCGACGATCGGGCTTTCGCGCAAGTCGTCGGTGCCGGCCTTGAAGCTGAACCCGAGCACGCCGATCTGTTTGCGGCCGGTGCGCTTGATCATCTGGTAGGCGATATCGACCTGCCGGCGGTTACTGGGTAAAATCGCTTCGAGAATCGGTGGATAGATATCGAAGTGCCGGCAGTGATACAAGATCGCGCGCAGATCTTTGGGCAGGCACGAGCCACCGAATGCAAACCCGGGCTTAAGATAGTAGGGCGAAAGATTCAGCTTCTGATCCTGGCAGAAGATATCCATTACCTGGTGGCTGTCGATCTGCTGCTGCTTGCATAGATTGCCGATCTCGTTCGCGAAAGCTACTTTGAGCGCATGAAAGGCATTGTTGGCATATTTCACCATCTCGGCCACCTTGAAAGGCACCACTATCAAAGGCGCGTCGAGCATCGCATACAGTCGGGCAAGCTCGGCGCCAGCATTTGGATCGCTTGCGCCGATCACCGTGAAGGGTGGGCTGTAAAAGTCTTTGATCGAGCTGCCCTCGCGCAAAAACTCGGGGTTGAAGCAAACGCCAAAATCGGCCCCGGATCGCTTTCCCGAGCAATGCTCCAAGATCGGTACGACAATGTCTTCGGTGCTGCCGGGCAGCATCGTGCTGCGCACCACCACGAGGTGGTAGCCATTCTTGGTCGCCAGCGCTTCGCCAATCTGTTGGCTTACGCGCTCGACATAGGTCAGGTTCAGGCTGTCGTTCGGGTTGCTGGGCGTGCCAACGCAAATAAAAGAAATATCGCTTTCGTGCACTGCGCATACGGCGTCGGTGGTGGCTCGAATGCGGCCTGCGTCAACACCCTTCTTCAATAGCTCGCCGAGGCCTTCCTCCACGATCGGACTGAGCCCGGCCTGAATCATCTCAACCTTGTTCTGGCTCACATCCACGCCGATGATGTTATAGCCGTTGTCGGCCAGGCATGCCACCGAGACGGCGCCGACATAGCCCAGCCCAAAGATGCTGATTGTCGTCATAACCGTTCCTCACTCCTGAAGCGCAAGCGAACCAAGGAACGGCGGTCGCCGTGGCCTTGGCATTGCCATAACCCATTTCTGGTTGAGCGCTGGCGGCGTTCACTGCGTGCTGGCGACCAGCGCTTTGAGCCGCGCGAACCGCGCATTCCACTCCTGCCGGCTTTCGTGCCGAAAAGCCACGACCTCCTGCTCGATCTGCTGGTAGCGCTGCTGCATGGCGCGGATGCCATCGTGGATGCCCTCGGGCGAATTCGGCACATAGACTGTCCCGCGCGCGAACAGCTCGCGCAGATAGGGCCAGTCGGAGGTGATCAGCGGCTTTCCGAGCGATATCGCCTCGCAGCCGCCACCCTGGAGCGTGTAGTCACGCGTTGTAAGCGCCATCACCGCGCTGGCCGAGCGTAACAGGCCGAAGTACTGCGCATCGGGCAGAAAGTCGGTGAAGGTGACATTCGGCGGCGTGCGCTCAAAGTAGCGGGCCGGTTTACGCCGCTTGCTGCCGGTGATATAAAAATGTACGTCTGGTAGCTGTGCCGCCGCGTGGCGAACCGCGTCAGTCGGCTCGTCGGCGGCAAACGTATTGATATAGACAAGGTTAAAGCCTGGCTCGACGGCGAACGGCTCGCCTTCGGGCAGCGTGACCAGCGGGTCGGTCAAGATGAAGACCGGCACGAGCCACGACTGCAGAATGTTGGCCCAATGCTGGTTTGTGACCAGGTTGGTGATCGCCCGGCGCGCCAGAAACTTCTGCAGCGGCAATGCCCAATCCCAGCGGCGCGCAAACGAGGCTGTGTGGTGATCGATCACAAACTTCGCCCCGGCCAGGCGGCAGTACAGGTACACCACCAGGGTGCAGACGAACGGCGGGCTTTGGACGAACACAACCCCCGGCCGCTCGGCGAACAGCACATGAAGCGTGCGCGCCGCCTGCAAAATGTATTTGAACGGCGCGTAGATTGGCACTTTGAATTTCAAGTAGTGGATGAAATAAAGTCGCGCTCCTAGCTCTTGGCTTAAGAGCTCGCTTCTGCGGCCAAATGGCGCCCAGGCGATGAAGAGACAGCGATTGGTGCTATCCATAGCGATACCAGAGCCTTTCCATCTCTATATAGAGTTTATACCAATCCGGCCTAAAGGTTCGACATGCGCCACGGCAGAGCAAGGACGAATGGCTAAAGATAGGATTACCGATTCAGCAGGGGCAGAAATAATTTTTCTTGCAGGGCCGAGATACACTTGCACTCATATGCTCCCAGATCGCTCTTTGGGCCGAACGGCCTGGCATTGTCGTCGTAGTCAAAGGCGGGGAAGAAGCCCGCACTGCCGCCAGCGTCAACCGCTCCGGAGATTGCGAGCAGGTGATAATCACCGGCGGCCGAATTTACGAAGTGCATCGAGGCGGTCGAGGCGATCAGGTTGGCGCCAGTGTTCGCGGCCGGCGCATCGATTGGCGTCGCCTTGGTGCCGGCCACGATATTGTCGAAGACACGCGACCCAACGCCGGGCGCGCTGATGCCAACCGTCCCGCAGCCGACCAGCGTGTTGTTGTACAGCTGCGCGCCAGCCTCCGGCGCCGTCAGGCACACATCGGCGCCAACCACGACATTGTTGTAGTACTTGGTTTCTGGGCTATCGAGGATGCGGCCCATCGCGATCCCTTCAAGCTCGGTCTCGACATAGTTGTTGTAGTACTCCCCAACGCTGAGCGCGATCTGGATGCCGGCGTCGTGCTGAGGCGTATGTGATAGAGCGGCGCCACGCACGATGTTGTGATGTATCTTTACGTTCTTCAACACAACCTTGACCTTGATACCGTCATAGCCAGTCTGCTCGATCAGGTTGTAACTTGCCTCGACATCCTCTAGCCTGCCGAGGCTGTCAAGCGGCTCGCCATGCGGCTCCGAACCGATGTAGATGCCCTCGCCGGCGGTTCTAAGCACGTAGTTGTGATGTGCCGAAAAGCCAACCACAAGCTGCCCCGAAACAGGGTGGACAATAATGCCGCGCGCGTCGGTCGGGGTGATTGGATTGGATGGGTCGTGGATATAGACATGGTCGATCTCGATGTGGTCGACCTGCTCACCCACCTGCGTCACCAGCCGAATCCCTTTATTGGTAAAACCGATCTCGATGCCACACTCCTGCGCGCTTGGCGAGTATTCAGCACCGCACTTTTCCGACACGCCCGACCCGGTGACACGCAAGTAGGAACTGTTTTGGATGCCAATACCACCGTTCGCGTACAGGGTGCCGGTGATGAAGACATTGCCGCCCGAGTTGCGGATCGTGATCGGGCTGCCGGGGCTGCCGTGGAGATTCTTTACCTGAATGTTCTGCCGCGTTCCAGCTGGAAGGCAGAGCACATCGCCCGGCTTGGTCTGAGCGTGATCGGTCAGCCCGTTGATCTGTGTTACCTCGGGCTGAATAATCTCGGTGCAGCCAGCATCTGCGGCGATCAGTGGCACGGCGCCAGCCATCCCGAGCAGGCCAGCGGGCATGACCGCCAGCAATGCCAACAACCAGATCCATCGTCGGACGTGTGGCCAGCGGTGTTTTTCCATAACTTCTCGGGTGGTAAAGAAGGCTACAAAATGGTCTCGCAGTAATGAAGTAGCGCGGCTGTGCTTTGCTTGCAAACCAGCTAGTTTCACGCTGCCATGGATCGCGTCTTATATCAAATCTCGCACAATACTGTGCATTTTTCTTGAGGGGTCACTGGACGGCGAAGCCGATTAGTGACCCCTCAAGAAAAAGATTCTGCGAGGCGGCACAGCCGCCCCCGCACGCTCACTGAATGCACACTATTAAGTCAGAATTGATATTACTCGTTCGAGGGCAGCGCCTCGCTCAACTGTGGCGGGACGGCATATTCCTGAAAGTGCTCGGGCCACAACGTGGCAGCGAAGCGCTGGACATTTCGCTCGACGTCAAAGCGCTGGAGCACCGTGCGCCTGCCGGCGCTGGCGAGTTGCTCGCGTAGTGCAGGGGCATCAAGCAGGCGGGCCAAGCCATCGGCCAGCGCGGCAACATCCTCGGAAGCGACCATCAGCCCGTTCACCTGATCTTCTAGCAGCTCGGGGATGGCCGAGATGTCGGTCGAGATCACCGGCAGCTGCATCGCCATCGCCTCGGCCAGCACATTGGGAAAGCCGTCGCGGTCGCCATCGGCGGTTTTGAGGCAGGCCAGCGCAAACAGGGTGGCCTGGCGGTACTTCTCGATCACCGCCTCGTGCGCCAGCGCCCCGCAGAGCGTCACGATCTCCGCCAGCCCCTGATCCGCAATCAGGCGCTCAAGCTCCGCCCGCTGCGGCCCATCGCCGACGATCTCGCATGCGAAATCGTAGCCGCGCTCCTTGAGGCGCCGGCAGGCCAGGATCAGCTGTGCGAAGCCCTTGCGCGGCGCCAGCTGCCCAACCGAAAGGATCAGCGGCCGGCCGGCCCGTGGCTGGGCGGGCTGATACTTGACCAGGTCGAGCCCATGGTTGATATAGCTGATCTTATGGCCAAGATCGTGGCCAGCGATCCTTTCGACATGCGCCTTGTTGTAGCGCGTGCAGGTAGCAACGTGCCGGGCCTCGATCACCTTTTCGCGCACGAGCACCGGCTGCACATAGATGTCGGCGCCAGCGTGGATCGACAGGCTGTATGGCTTTGCAAGCAGCCGGCCGGCCACCAGCGCGACGGTCGCGGCGCGATCGACGAAATGGGCGTGCAGCTCGTCGAACTGTCGCTCGCGCAGCAGATACGCGGCGTAGACCCCCTCGGCGAAGTGCAGCGCTGTCAGGATGCGCGCCTTGGCGCCGAGGTGCGGCCGTGTGAGCAAATAGGCCAGCGCGCCGAACAAGCGCAGCGGATGCCGCGCGATAAAGTACAGGTGGCCCAAGATCAGCGGCGCCCAGGCGATCGGCAGCAGGTAGGTGACACCTTGCTGTAGATCGAGCTGATCCTTCGAAAGCGGTATCTCGGCCGGCGGCCGGCGAATCGCCAGCACCTGCAGGTTGACCCCCCAGCTCCGCAGCGTCTGTATCTCGCGATCGATGAATGTCTTAGTCAGCCCAGGATACGAGCCAATCAGGTATGCCAGGCTCAGCCGGCGCGCTGTGCCGGCGCCGCACGGTTGGTTGCGGTTCATGGGTGTATTCCCTGCTTGCCAGCCGATCGCGCGGCACGCTGGAACAAAGCGACATGTTCCTGGGCCTGCTTCTTAGCGCTGAATGCAAACTCGACCCGCCGGCGCGCGGCCGCGCCCATCGCGCTGGCGCGAGCCGGGTCGGCGAGCAGCGCCACGATTGCCGCGCTCAGCTCGGCCACGTTGCCCGGCGCGACCAGCAGGCCAGTTTCGCCCTGAATCATCACCTGCTTCGTGCCCGAGACTGCGCTCGCGACGATCGGCAGGCCGCTGGCCATCGCCTCGATCAGCGCCATTGGCAAGCCCTCCCAAAGCGATGGCAGCACGAACGAGTCGCTGGCAGCCAGAATCGCAGGCACATCGTTGCGGCTGCCCAGAAAGTGAACGTGCCGCTCAACGCCAGCGGCGCGCGCCTGCGCCCGCAGCTCGCCGCCCAGCTCGCCCTCGCCAACAAACAGCACATGCAGATTGGGAAAGCGTGGCACAACCTCGCGCGCCGCTTCGATCAAATAGCGGTGGCCCTTCTGTCGCTTGAACGTGCCAACTAGCGCCATGAGATGCGCCTGCTCCGGCAGCCCCAACTGCTGGCGCAGCGCCGCCCGGCTGGCCAAATGGCAGTAGCGCCGTACATCCACGCCGTTGCAGATCACTGCAATTTTGCCGTCGATCGGCCCGATCTGATTGAGCAGCGCAGTACGCACCTCGTCCGACACCGCCACGAAGCCGTCCACCCAGCTCGTGGCCGCCCGGTACGACAGGCGGTAGGCCAGCCGCTTCGGCCCGAGCAGCCAGGCATGTTGCCGCAGCTGATCGGCGCGCAGGGTAAAGTTGTAGTTATGGATCGTCCAGAACACTTTTGGCCCCGAGCGGCGCCGCAGCGTCAGAACCAAAAAATCCAGCACCTGGAGCAGGTGTGTCTGGATCACGTCGATCTGGTGCCGCTCGACCACATCGCCCAGCGCGCGCCGTAGGCGCAGCATATCTGCTGCAAAACGGTGCGGCGTGGTGATGCCGTAGCGGCGGTCGGGCAGAATCTCGACCGGCACGCCCAGCCGCTCGATCTCGGCGCGCAGCGGGCCATCGCGAAAGGCGCAGACCATCGGCACGCAGCCTTCTTCGGCCAGGTACTCGGCCAGCGTCCGCACTACCTCCTGGGCGCCGCCAATGTCGAGGTTGCGGATGATCTGCATCACCTTGAGCTTGCCGTCGCCCATGACCATATCTTTCATTTATCTTAATTGGAAACACGGAACCGGCGGGGCGAAGCCCCAGCGCTTTTATTTCCGATAAAGTCTATTACCTATCCCAGCCGATATCGATCCCTAATAAGTCGGACAGCCTTTGATTGTGAGGTTTGAAAAAATCGATCAAATACGATCGCATTGCTGCGTCCATCGGCGGGTAGCTAAAGGAATTGTATTTACTATGCTCGATCGGCCCCTGGCCTTTCAGCTCTAAAAACCCTGCGATCCGCTGCATGGCCGATCGCGAATCCCGATAGAAATCTTCGGCCTTCTCTATCAGCAGCTGATCTTTGGGAAACCACTTCATCCAGTTCGCAAGCTGATCAACATAGATTCCCCGTGCAAGGTATGAGAAATGGCGATGGTTGAAGCTAGAATAACCGTCGTTCGCCAGTAATTTCTCGTGCTCGCCCAGCAGCCGCTCGTGTTCTTTTTCGATCGCCTCTTGAAAAGAAAGCGTCTCAAAGCCTTTTCGCACTTCATGGTGGTAATGTGAATATGCCCGCTCGATCGGGTTGCGCAGCATGGCTATCAACTTAACGTGCGGCAGAAGCTCTGAAACTCTTTGAGGGACAAGCGGGTGGAAAAGATAATATGGGCTTGACTCACCAGTAACAATTGGTTGATTTGCAGCCTGTTTGGCATATTTATAGGGCCGTGATGGGAAATGCGATTGGTACCAGGCACGGCCTTTCTCAAAATGAACATCGAAGTAATGCACTTCCTTTACAAAGCAAGGAGCGACATTTGGGTGCTTGGTTAAATTATGATACAGCGAGGTCGTACCACATTTCTGCGCGCCAATAATAATAAAATCCGGCGTTAACCTCAGCGGCCCAGTGATCGCTCTGGCCAAAGAAACGATCAAATGACGCTTGCCTTTGCGGTTCTTAGCACCCGTTAGCTGCACCATGCCGGCAATTCGTTGCATGGATCATCTCCTCCCATACCAAGTTATATCAATTTCGCGAGAATCGAGTAGTGTACTATAGACACTATATCGTGGCAAGCGTTTCAGAAAGCTTTTTATGCTGGTATCCATGCTTGTGGTGGCGTGCAGCGTGCCGAGGGTTCTGGGCTCCAGCCGGGCGATGGCGCTAGCACGGTGAGTTATACCAATTCCACCTGAAGATACGCCCTTCTGGTAGGACGAAAGACAAAAGGCGCAAGACCATGCAGGTGGTTCTTCGTCTTCCGTCGCGCATGTCGAACATTTACATCGGATTGGTATTACGTGCTTCGCCGGTGAGCGCGGGTAGCCCAAACGGCCTGGAGGGCGCCTGGCACGTTGTAGTCCGTGCTCCGTAGGCGCCTCATCCCTCCAGGCGAGCTGTCAAAGGCGAACCGTGGAATGGGGAATCTTACTACTTCAGCTCAAAGTCATCGACATAGATCGTGCCATTGAGGCTGGCCGGGTTCATAATCACATAGGCGCTGGTGGTGCCTGCCGGCGCGGTGAGGCTCTTGACCGTTTGAGTCCAGCTGCCGCCGGTATCATCGGAGAATGTCGCGGTGGTAACGGTCTTGATCGTGCCGCCGCTGGAGTTGAGCCACTCCACCTTGATCTTAAAGGTGAACGCGTCACTGGTGCTTGGCGCGTTCAGCCAGCCCGAGACATTGTACGCAGTCCCCGCAGATAGGTTTGGCACAAGCTGCTTGATCGTCACCCCCGAGTCGTTGGTTGCAAAAAACTTGCCGGCAAACGAACCGCTATGCGCCAAGGTATTGCTGCGCGTGAACTTGGTGTTCGTACTCCAGACATCCGGCTTGTTGTCGCCGTTGACATCAGCTTCGAAGCCAGGGTTACCCAGCAGGTTGCTGCTATTGCCAGCTGATAGTTGGATCTCATAGATCTTGCCATCGTTCTCGTTGGGGTCGTCGTTATTGTCGACGCCACGGTCAACGATGTAGAGTGACGTGCCGGATTGGCTGCCGGGCGCGATGGTCACATCGGCGGGAGTGAATGCTCCCGCCAGCCCAACTAGATCAAAACTCTGGCGCAGCGCGCCTGAAATGCTGACTTCATTCAGGGTTTTGCCGGAATGATCGATCACCCATAGCGTGCCGCGATTAGCATCGTAGTCGATCCCTTCCGGGTCGCTAATGCCGAGCGATAGAACGTCAAAGCTGGTGATAATATCATCGCCACCCCCATTGAAGACTCCATTTGGCCCAAAGCGGCAGCGCCAAATCTTCTTGCCCTTTCCATCGACCAAGAACAGCTGTGTCTCGCCACTGATCTTTGCCAAGGTCAGGCCTTCGGGATCGCTGTCGAACGCAACACTAATCGTTCGGAGCGAGTCGTCGCCGGTTCGGAACTTCCCGTCGGGGCCGAGATTAATATCGAACACTCGCTGCTGACCATCGTCGGAAATCCAGAAATGGCCGTCTGGTGCTACGTCGATATCTATGTCGATGCCGGCTGGCTCGTGGGTGAAGGAAGTGACGTCATAGGTCGTGCCGCGCACGCCAGTCAGCGACGACTCGAACACATTCGCGCCGGCCCAGATCGCCATCTCGTCGACTTCGCTGTCGACGATCACAAGGCGGTTTTTGGCGGGCCAGTAGCTGATGCCAGCCGGATCGGGGCTATATTTTGGGCCCCACGTTCCGCCTGCCCCGGTATTGATTGTCTGCACCAGGGTGGCGCTTTCGGCCATGGCCGCTGGGGCGCGCACCAGGCTCGCGAGGCAGAGCGCCCCAAGCAAGAGCAGACGCGCAACTTTTAGGTGTTGGTGACGAGTGGCTTTCATGTCCTACCTCCTAGTTGTTCAATGTACGGCGGCAAGAGACAGGCACGTACAAGCGAATCATATAGTGGCGTGATTGTTCGCACATTCCAGCGTGCCCCAATGGTGATAAGCGCTGGCAATTCCCTGCGGATTGATCGATTGGCGCGCCCTGCTAGCTCTATATATAGCGGCGCGGCTTTATTTTGCTCCTGTGCCTGAATTTTATGGAGTGAATCGTTCAAGGCAGCCAAAAGGATACGCTCCCGCTGCTCGCTCAGGCTCCGCTTGCCCCCGCCGCGCCGACGATCGTGTGCGCCGAGGGCGTGCGGCCGGTGCGATTCTTGATTGCTTCCAGCGCCTGCCAGGCCACCATGCGAATCATGTTGGATGGCTGGTCGACGAATATGAACGATAGCCGGTCGCGCGGCGAGAGCTCGATCGAGTCGAACTGATAGTCATAGGCGATCATCTCACGCCGGGCGTGGTGCTGCACAAACGCAATATCGCGCTGCGATAGCACCTTGCGGTAGCGGCCGATCGACTTGATTGAAATTCCGCCCGCATCGTGCCGACCGTACGAGCTGTTTCCACCAGCATCGCGAAACAGCTCGGCTCCATCCATGCCAAGCATCGCAGGCGAATATGCCTCGCCGATAAACGCGCAGATCTCGCGGAGCGACTGCTCGGGCTGGCTGGCCAGCGACTCGTAACGCACGATCTTGTAGCGGTCGGGGTAGCGCCGCTGGTTGCGCTCGGCCAGCCGCACCGAGCCGAGCCAGAGCGCGGTGCCGACGCCGATCCGGCCGCGATTCACCTTCCAGCGCGTTACGGCCGAGGCGTAGCGGTCGCGCGGGTCGCGGATCATATGCAAGATCCGCGCGCGGGGATAGGCCGCAAAGATCGAGTCGGCGTAGCGCTCGGTGTTCAGCGACTTGTCGCCCCAGCGCGGCTTCTCCAGCCGCTCGGCGTGGTGCTGCTCGATCAGCGCGAACAGGCGCGCATAGCTCGGCTCGCCTTGCCAAAACTCGCGCCGGATCCGCTCGGCGTCGGGCTGGAGCTTGAGCAAGCGTTTGTAGCGTAACATTGCTGCCAGGCAGCCTTCGAAGTTGGTGTGTTCTTTTAGGTCGCCGTACTGCTTGTAGAAGTAGGTCCACAGGTTGGTTCGCCGCGTCATCGCGATGTTGGGATGCGAGGCCAGCAGCGCATAGATCAAGCTGGTTCCGCTGCGCTCGATCCCGCCTATGAAAATAGGGCCTTGATCCATATAATCCGTCCTTTTTCTCAGCATCTTCCACGGCGTCGAAGATATCTGTAGGACTTTCGCATATCAGGAGGTGTCTCGGGATGGCACCGGAACCCCTTTGGGTGTGGGTACCCAACCGCCCGAACCCTACCAAGCGAAAGTCATGTTCTGTTCAGTGGTCGCTTCAGCGGCCAACCTCGCCCCAGAGCGCTCAAGCGTTTACTTCATCGACCCAAACGCCAGCCGGCGCCCGATCTGCGGCGGCGTGCGGTGCTGTAGTGCCTCCAGTGCCCGCCAGGCCGCCGCGCGCGCGAGATTGGCCGGCCAGTCGATCAATGTGGCGGCCAGACGATCGCGGCTGGTCAGGCCGGCGAGCTGTGGCTGGTAGCCTAGCGTCGCCATCTGGCGCGCGGCGTAGTGTTCGATGAAGGCGGCCTGGCGCGGTGACAGCGACACGGGCGCCGGGCTCGGCTGGCTCCCGTGGCCGCGATCTTCGCCAAACCGCATCGAGCCCTCCAGCGTCACCATGGCTGGAACGAACACCTCGCCCACAAATCCGCAGACATCGCGCAGGGTTGCCTCGCGCTGGCTGGCGAGCGACTCGTAGCGCACGACCTTGTAGCTGCCGGGGTAGCGCCGCTGGTTGCGCTCGGCCAGCGCGATCGACGAGAGCCAGCGCGCGGCCGCAGCCCCGGCTTTGCCGGCCCGCCGATCGGCCGGTGCCGTCGAGTCGGCGTACTGGTCGCATGGGTGGCGAACCATGTGGATCATGCGCGCGCCGGGATAGGCCGCGAAGATCGGGTCGGCGTAGCGCTCAATCAGGCCGAGCTGGTCGCCCCAGCGCGATTTGCCCGCGCGCTCGGCGTAGTGCGCGTGAAACAGCGCGAACAGGCACGCGTAGCTCGGCTCGCCCTGCCAGAACTCGCGCCGGATCCGCTCGGCGTCGGGCCCAAGCATGCCCATCGGCTTGTGCCTGAGCATCGCCGCCAGGCAGCGCTCGAAGTTAGCGCGCTCCTTCAGGTTACCATAGCGGTTGTAGAAGTAGTTCCACATGTAGGTTCGCCGGCTCATGGCGATGTTTGGGTGTGCCGACAGCGACAAGCGCATAAGCGTCTTGCCGCAGCGGTCGAGCCCGCCCACGAAAATCGGCGCGCGTTCAGGCGCTCGGTCAGCTGCTTGGAATGTCTGCATAGTGTATCTCGGGACTCTTTATATCAGGCAATTTCCCAGCGCGCATCGGCTGGCTTGCTCATTGAGCTAAGATCACGCCTATTTGATCATTTTGGCCGAGGGCTTGCGGCCAAGCTGAGCGGGAAATTTGTGCTGGATCGTCTCAATCGCGCGCCAGGTTGCCATGCGCGCCAGATTGATCGGCCAGTCCAGCAGCGTGAAGGCAAGGCGGTCGCCGGTCGAAAGCCGGATGGCGTCGAGGTCGTAGTGGTAGGCCTGCATCTCCCGGCTCGCGTACTGCTGCATGAACGCAATTTCGCGCTTCGGGATCGCCTGGCGGAACCGGCCAATGTACGCGGTCGAAATCGGCGCCTGTTCCTCGGCGCCATTTGCGAGATGCTCGCCCTTGTCTCGATAATCCGGCGCGCTCTCCAGCGTCAGCATCGCCGGCACAAATTCTTCGCCCAGAAAATCGCAGATCGCGCGGACCGTCGGCTCGGGGTGCTGAACCAGAGACTCGTAGCGCACGACCTTGTAGCTGCCGGGGTAGCGCCGCTGGTTGCGCTCGGCCAGCCGCACCGAGTAGAGCCAGCGCGCCGTCGCCCCGCCGACGCGCATCTTGCCGCCCGGGTGCAGCGCCAGCGATGCCTCGTAGCGGTCGCGCGGGTCGCGAATCATGTGGATCATGCGCGCGCCGGGATAGGCCGCGAAGATCGGGTCGGCGTAGCGCTCGATCAGGCCGGTCTGGTCGCCCCAGCGCGATTTGCCCGCGCGCTCGGCGTAGTGCGCGTGAAACAGCGCGAACAGGCGCGCGTAGCTCGGCTCGCCCTGCCAAAACTCGCGCCGGATCCGCTCGGCGTCGGGCTGCAAGAACCGCGCATGCTTGTAGCGTAGCATTGCTGCCAGGCAGCGCTCGAAGTTGGCGCGCTCCTTCAGATCGCCGAATTGGCCGTAGAAATAGCTCCAGTAGTTCGAGCCGATCGCCGGGATAGCGATGTTTGGGTGTGCCACCAGCAGCGCCCGCAGAAGCGTCTTGCCGCAGCGGTCGGGGCCGCCGATAAAGATCGGTCCGCGTTCCATGAATTGGGTCTCCCAGCTGAAGGGCAAAGCCCTGCGCCGCAAAAGAAAGAAACATTCGCGGGTGGCAGCCCTGACCCCGGCCGGAAAGCGAGCGCGCTCGCGAACTTGATATTACTCCACATACCCCAGCGCCCGCAGGCGCTCGCGCACCAGCTCGTCGTCCTCATCGCTCGCTTCCTCCTGGCCAAAGATCGCCTCGGAATCGTCGGGCCAGCGTCCGAGTGGCGGTTTGATCTCGACCGGGCGCATGCGCTGGCTCTCGGCGATCAAGATCTCGGTGAGCACACGACCGTCCATATCACTGCGAACTGGCAGGCCCATCAGGTGCAACACGGTCGGCGCGATGTCCTCGATCTTCAGATTTGGCAGCGGCTTGGCCTGGGCGGCGATCTCTGGCCCGCTGGCAATGAAGATGCCCTCGATATGATGCCCGCCAGGGTCGCCGATCGTCGGCCGGTCGGTGACGATCGCGCTGTAGTTGCTGAGGCGATCGCTGCTGCCATATTCAGGGTGCATCAGCAGAATAATATCGGGCATTGTGTCGGCGTAGGGGCCGTGGTAGTAATCTTCGCGCCGTAGCACCCTGCGCACAATCGGCTTGCCAGTGGCCGGGTCGACCACGTTTTTGATTGCCGCCATCAGAACCTCGCGAAGCCGCTCGCGCTCCTCGCCTTGGGCGTTGATCCGAATGCCGCCGACTGGGTCGAAGATCCGCACGTAGTAGGCCTTTGATTGCGCGTAATCGATCGTCGCCGTCTGGGCGCTCTTGGCCTTTTGAACCACCTTGCTGCCCGAGAGCCCAGGGATGAGCCGCACCATACGCCCGATCTTGTCGCGCGGGATGCCAAGCCGGAGCAGCAGGCCGTCGGGTGTGCGAGCGGCACTCTTCTGGATGCTCAGGTAGTTCTTGTGATACAGCCAGTTGTTCCAGTGAGTGTTCTTGCTGAAGATCGGCCCCATCCCGTGGTCCGACATCACCACGACGCTCGCCTCGGGGCCAGCTTTCTCGACGAGCTCGCCGATCATCTCGTCCAACCGAATATAGAACTGGTAGATCGCCTCGTGCAGGTCTTGGCTTTCTTGCGAGCCGTCCAGATCTTCGGCCCGGTGGAATGGCCACAAGTAATGGCCCATGCGGTCGGTGGCGGTGAAAACGACCATAAAGACATCCCACGGGTTTGCATCCATCAGCTGCAGCGCTGAGCGGCCGCGCTCTTCTTCCATCGCGCGGAACTCGTGCATGAGCTGGAGGCTTGGCTTGACCGTGCGCTTGACTCTTGGCTTATCGCCGTCGCGGGCAAATGGCTTATCGTTGATGAAGCGATCCAGGTCAATCACATAGTTTGGCAGCTGCTCCGATAGCTCTGGTGGGTAGGTGAACACGCGCGCATTCGGCGGCGTCAGCATGCAGGCGATCATGAAGCCGTTGACTGGGCGCGGTGGGTAGCTCATTGGCACGTTAATGACTCCAACCTTGCGCTCGTGATGCGCGACAATATCCCACAGGCTGGGCGACTTAATGCTGCGCGCATCAACAATCTCGGCCTTGTCGTCGACGCCGACATCGGGGTCGTCGTCGAGGGCGACAAAGTGGAACACGCCGTGCTTGCCAGGGTTCTTGCCAGTCAGAAAGGTACTCCAGGCCGGCGCGGTCAGCGCCGGGATGGTCGAGAACAGCTCGCCCCAGCAGCCGCGCGCGCGCAGCCGCGCCAGGTTCGGCAGCGAGCCATCCTCGATCCACGGGTTCAGCACGGTCCAGGTGGCGCCATCCAGGCCAATGATCAGCACTTTCTGTTGGCTCTGCATCGAAGGTTCCTCTTCCTATACTGGTGAGCGGAATAAGAGCTGCTTCGAGGAGCTGGCGCCCCTCCAACCTTCCGCCATGCCGCTCGTGGCAGTCAGAGCAGCGTCGATAGCTGGCTGTGGCGCTCGTCGATCCAGCTGGCTAGTTCGAGCCGGCGTTGGGCCTCCGCAAGCCATCCGGGCGCGCGGGTGGTTGTGTAGCGGTACCAGCAGACTATCAGCCGGCGCAGGGTCAGGAACTGCCAGACATCCGGCAGCAGCCGCAGCTCGGCCTCGCCGGCCGGGCAGCGCGGCAGGTAGCCTTCCAGGAAACAGGCGGCGCGCCGGGCGTTAAAGCCTAGCCGGCCGCAGGCAAAGAATTCCAGCGCTTTGGCCAGGTCGATCAGCCGCCAATCCAGCCGCGCGATCTCGAAGTCGAGCACCACCACCGGCGCGCCGCGCTTGAACAGCAGGTTGTATGGCCCGTAGTCGCCATGGATGATCAGGCGCGGCATCTGCGCGGCTCGGAGCTGTGTATCCAGATCGCCCAAAGTTGCCTTGACCCAGCCGGCGCGTGCATCTACGTTGCGCAGGCCAAGCGTCGGCAGCTCGCGCTGGCAGTGATCGAGCTGCTCGGCAAACCAGCTTAGCTCGCGCCAGCGCTCGCCCTCGTGGGCCTTAAAGCCATTGCGGTTCCGGCCAGCCGGACTGAAATCGTGGAGCGCGTCGTGGAGCGCGCCCAGCGTGGCGCCGGCCGCTGCGACGAACCGGCGCGTCTGCGCTGGCGAGAACAGGTAATTGTGATACTGGAAGTAGCCCTCAACGAAATCGAACAGCGCGTAGTAGCCGCCGTCGCGCTCCACCAGTGTCTCGCCAGCGGTGGTGGCCAACAAGCGCGGCGCGGGAAACTCTAGCTCGGCCAGCCGCCGCAGGATCGAGTGCTCGTGGCAGGCTGTGTCCAGGTCGATCGTGCCTTTGTAGCGCTTCAAGATCTTCTTGCCGGCCGAGGTTTCCAAGAGCAGATTTTGGCTGCGGCTTGCCCCGCCCAGAATCTTGGGCTGGCCCAGCATGCGCAGGCCGTAGGGCTCTAGGATCGAGCTGGCGCGCGAGTAGTCGGCCTGGGCTGGCCGCTGGCGCACCCTCATTCGCTGGTACAGCCGATCAGGGCGCGGCAGGCCAAGCAGGTATTTCGGCTGGAAGATCGTGATCATTAAAGTTGATACTCAAACTGCGCCAGCGGCTTTCGGCACCAGATCAGGAACCAGCGGTGTAGCAGCGGGTCGAGATGCTCGCGCCAGCGGTCGATCGCCGTCAGGTCGAAGCCTTTGACCTGGCCGCCAGGTGTATAGCTCGAGTTCACTACCGATTGCCGCAGCATCTCCTCGGTGAAGTCGATCTCGAGGAACGCGCACAGCTTGCGCAAGCTGCCCTCGGGGTCGCCAACCAGATCTTCGTACCGCGAAAGGTAGTAGCTGCCGGGGTAGCGCTTGCGATACTGGTCGTGCAGCCGGATCGCCTGGAGCCAGGGCAGAATCACTTGCATGCTCGAGTACAGCTCGAAGATCAGCCCGAGCTTGCGCATGGCGGTGTTGATCAGCGGGTACTGCTTGCTGGCGGCCTTCTTGCGGCTCGATGTATAGATCGCACGCGGGTCGCGCAATGTGTGAATGATCTTTGCGTTCGGGTACCACTCCAGCAGCGTTGGCACAAAGAAAATATGCGCGGGCGTCTTCTCGCCGCAAATCGGCTTGCCGCCAGCGTGGAAGCCCATCGCTATGTCGAACAGCGAGCGCTCGCTGCGGTCGGAGGCCAGCAGCCGCCGCAGGAACTCGTCGCGGTCTACATTCTTGGCGCGCAAGTTCCAGAAGGAGTAGTGCCGGTCGCTAGTGTTGAAGATAAAGTCGACCACCTTTTCGGCGCCCTCGTCCGTCGCGATGTCGCCGGCTTTTGCGAGCAGGTCGCGGAAGCTCGGCCGGCGCTGGATCAGAAAGCGTGGCAGATCGCGGAAGAAGTGCGACTCGCTGCCGAGCCCGATCTCTTCCGACGAGTTCAGAATCTGCTGGGTCAAGGTCGAGCCGGTTCGGCCCAGGCCGACAATAAAGATATATGCAGGCTTTGCCACGCTCTAGCTCCCGATCTTCTGCGGATGCGAAACTGCCTGGCCGCGCCCGCCGCTGCGAGAAGGTCTACGCTGCCAGGCCGCGCATGCGCCGGCTCGGCACCGACGCGGTTTTGGCCTGCCCTCCCTCAAGGGAGATACCCGAAGTTCTTGAGATGCTTGCGGCCAAGAACCGAGAACCACGTCCGCGTCAGCGGGTCGATATGCGCTCGCCAGCGGTTGGCGTTTTGCTTATCGAAGCCGCTCGGCCCGCGCCGCTGGTCGCGGTAGCTGGATGAGACGACTGCCACCTCATCGACCATGCTGCTCTCGTATGGCACGCCCACAAACTCACAGATCGCGTTGACCTGTCGCTCGGGCTCGGAGATGAGATCCTCGAATCGAAGGAGCATGTAGCTGTCGCCGTATGCTCGTTGGTAGCTGGCATGTAGCTTGACGGCCTGAAGCCAGTGCCGAGTGGTAAACATGACTGTAAGCGGATTGATCAGCGGATCGGCCAGCTTCGGCGGCAGGCCGGGATACCTGGCCTTGATACCCCAGCGATCGGTCTGCATCCGCTTCAGGGTCGACACAAAGATTCCGCGCGGGTCGCGGAAGGTATGAATAATCTTTGTGTTCGGGAACCAATCGAACAGCGTCGGCACGGAATAAAGATGGGCCGGCGTCTTCTCGCCAAGCACCAGGTCGCGACCATAGGCGCCTGCCTTTGTCTCGGCGAAGACCTGCAGCATCGTGGTGAAAATCGCGTGGTCGCTGCGGTCGGTGGCGAGGATGCGCCGCGTAAACTCCTGCTGATCGACATTGCTCTTCAGCCAGCCCCAGTAGCCGGTCGCCGGCGTGCGATCGGAGTACAAAGCTGCCACCAGCCGGTCGACGTTATCGTCGCGGGCTAGGTCGCCGAAGTGCAGGATCTGCTTGTCGCGCCCAAAGCGGCTCCAGCGGCGCAGAAAATGCGTTTCGGAGGCCAGGCACAGGCGCTCGTTCTTATTCATAATCTGGCGGAGCAGCGTCGACCCAGTACGCGCGCAGCCAACGATGAAGACTGTTAGATTATCCATCCTTCCCCCCTCACCCCGCACATGCATTGCGGGCTGAGATAAAATTGCTCAAACAGAATAGAGAGGGTTATGCCAATGTCGCGGGTTTGGTGGCAGCCGCGGTACGCTGCTCGCCCTCCTCCACCAATCTAGCTGACGTAGCCGAACTCCTTCAATGCCCTGCCAAACCAGAACCTGAACCAACGATCAATCCATGGGTCGATCTGCTCGCGCCAGCGCTCGGCGGCGCGGGTGTCAAACCCGCTCTGGCCCTCCTGGAAGCCCTTGCTGACGACCTCCTGCTGGAGCATCTTTGCTTGGAACTCAACCCCGGCGAAGTCGCAGACGCGCCGGATCTGGGCCTCGGGCTCGCGCACCAAGTCTTCGAATCGCAGCAGGTAGTAGTTGTTCGGGTGCTGCCACTTGTATCGGCGGTAATGCACAACGCTCTCGTACCACAGCACGGTGATCTGCAGCAGAATAAACAGTTTAAAGGCCAGCTTAAAGCGGCGTAGCTGTTTATACGGCGTGCTAAGCGCCGCTTTGCTGCGCCGCCGCAGCTCGGACACAAAGATCGCGCGCGGGTCGCGCAGCATATGAATCACGCGCCCCTCGGGAAACCACTCCAGCAGCGTCGGCACATACCGCACGTGCGCGGGCGTCTTCTCGCCCATGACGCGCTTGCCTTTGTGATCGGCGTAGAGCTGCAGGATGGCCCGGAACAGCGCCCGCTCGCTGCGCTCCGACTCGAGGAGCCGCCCGAGCAGCTCGTCTTTCGGGACTCGCCGGGCCAGCCAGCGCCAGAGCGTGCTCGCATCGCGATACTTCGAGCTGCTCTTGAAGCTGTCCGAGTACAGGTACTCGACCAGCCGGCGCAGGTTGGCGTCGTCGGATGTGTCGCCAAACTGGCGTAGCTTGTGACGCACGCCCTCCGATGCGATCACATGGCCCAGGAAGTGGTTCTCGCTGGCGATCGCGATCTCGTCCGACGAGTTCAGGGTTCGCCGCATCAGCGTCGTACCGCTCCGGCTGACGCCAACGATAAAGATGTACTGCTCTTTTGCGCGCGGCGCCAGTGGCCGCGCCTGCGGCTGCGCGCGCGCCAGCTCGCTCGCCTGCGCGCTGATCTCAGTTGTCATAGGTGTACCCGCTCAGAAAGTCGTACTGATCGATCCGGCACCGCACGGCATCGATCAGCTCGGGCGGCCAGGCGATCTTATGGCGGCTTTTCGACGGCGCGGAGTACAGGATGCTGGCGCAGCCATCCAGGTAGTCGCTGGGCGCTGGCACGCCAAGGAATTGGCAGAGTGCTGCGAGCTGGGCCTGCGGCTGGTCGACAAGCTGCTCATGTTTCACCGAAAGCATGGCGCCGGCGCCCGCGCGCCGCTGGATGCTGGCGATCGTGTCACAGTTGGCGAAGTAGCGCTCGATGCCGTCTTCCAGCGGGCGGCCCGTGCGAATGTTCATCGTGCTGATCGTATCGAACGGATTGCGGATGATCTGGATGATCCTAACCTCGGCGCTGCCAACCGTCTGCCGCAGGCGCGCGAGCAGGCTCGGATCCTTGGCCAGGCGCTGGGTTGAGAAGCCGGCCTTACTGCCGCCAATCACCCGCAGATCGTTAAAGCGGCCCTGCCACTGGCCGGGCACGAGATACGAGTAGACCTTGCCGTCGCGGCCGCCCTTGGTGCGGCCCTTGTCCGATTGGCGGCGCGCGCGCGCGATCAGCAGGTGGTAGATCTGGTCGCGGCTAAACCCCGCCGCCACTTGGTTCAGCACATCCATCTCGTCGGCCAGCACGATATTCGGGTGCGCGTCGAGCAGCGCGCCGGTGATGCTGCCGCCGCTGCGCGCGTGGCCCACAAACATGCAGTAGGTCTTCACCTGGTCGTACAGCGGCTGCTCCCCGCAGCTCTGATAATACGAGGTGACGTACGACTTAGCCAGGCGCAGCGAGTCGTAGACGCGCGCGCCGAGCCCAGGGTTGGTCACTTCTGGCGAGGTCGGTTTCGGCATCTCACTACTGCTCCTTACGTTCTCGGCGCGATCTCGATCAATGCGGACATATTCCATCGCAACCTTGGATCTTGCTGATCCGGCTTGATAACCACAGTGTAGATGACGTTCCGGTTCAGATCGCTGGTGTGGCCAGGCATGTCGATCTGAATAACCTTGCCGGTGAGCGTAAAATTGTTGATCGAGTCGAAGGTGATTTTTGCGGGGTCGCCTTCGTGCAATCGAACCATGCCGCTCTCGGCCAGGTCGGTGGTTTCAATCTGCCAATTGGAGAGATCGGCCAGAAAGATCCCTGGCTCGTTGATGCTCGGCACCTCGCCAACCTTCAGGTTGATGCCGACGATCGTGCCAGCGATCGGCGCGCGCAGGGCTGCTAGGTCGACCATCAGCTCCTGGCGCTTGAGCGCAATCTCGGCCTGCTGGATCTGCGCTTGCACTAACGCGATATCCACCGTCCGCGGGTCGGCCGTGAGCTTTTCGAGCGCGGCCTGCGCCGCAGTGGCATCGGCGGCAGCGCCCGACAAGGCGCCGCTGCGCTGCTCGCCCTGGAGCTTGGCAACATCGGCCTCGGCCTGCGCCACCTGCGCGCGCGCCGATGCCAGCACGTCGGCGTCCGCACCGGCCTGCAGCTCGCTCAGGAATGCCTGGGCGCCGTCGACTTCCGCCTGGGCGATCGTGATGCCGCTGATCTCGGCCTGCTTGGCCTGCTCGAAATTGACTGAGGCCGCTTGCAGCGCTTTCTCGGCGTCCTGTTCGGCCCGCAACGCCGCGGCCTCGCGGTCGATGTCGGCCTGCTCAAGCGTGTCGCCGCGCGCCTGGTTATCCCACACGACCTGGCTATAGCTGGCCTGGCGGTTGCGCAGCTCGTTGGCGGCCTGCTCCATCTGGAGTTGGGCATTGGTTTTATCGGCCGAGAGCCTGTCGCGCTGGGACTGAAGCTTGGTGCGCGCCTGGTCCAGCGCCGCCTGGGCTGCCTGCACCCTCGTAGTCTTGGTGCCGGCCTGTACCACCGCTAGATTCGCGCGGGCGCGGTCGAGGTTGGCCTGGGCCGCGGTGACATCCTGGCTCGTCACGTTGCCGTGTGTCTGCTGCGCCTGCGCCTGCGCTTTCGCAAGCTGCGCCTTCGCCAGCTTGATCTCTTCAGGAGTCGCGCCAGCCATAAGCTTATCGTAGTTGGCTTTCACCTCGGCCAAGGCGGCGCGCGCCTCGTCGATCTGCAGCTCGAGCTCGCGCGTATCGAGCCGCGCCAGCAGCGCGCCCTGCTCTACTTTCGCGCCCGGCTTGACTGCCACCTCGCTCACAAAACCTTCCGGCACGATGCCCTTGGTCGGGAACGAGAGCGTCACGCTATTTACCGGCACCACCTTGCCATGCGCTTGCACGCCGCTCTGGCTGGCCGCCGAGCCAGCGCCGCCTTGCGCGGTCGTCGCGACCAGCCGCGGCGCGTCGAGCGCAAACAAGGCCAGCGTGCCGCCAATGAGCACTACGAACGCGAGAACAGTAACAATTACTTGCTTGATCATATTGGGCCTCCCTGGCGAGGATCGGTTATGACGACCGCACAAGCGGCTGGTTCGCCCACGTAGGAACTTCGTAATCGCTGGGCCTGAGGTGTGGGTAAAGCAAGGCAGCGATCAGACCAAGTGCCATCCACCAGATCGTTGTGCCAAATAGATACGACTCGATCATCTCCATGAAATTATTCACGACAAAGTGATGCAACAGCAGCAGCCAAAGCATGACCACCAGCTGCCAACTGAGAAAGCCTTTGGCCGGCAAGCGGCGCGTCGCTTTGAAGCTGAGCAAAAGCCACCAGACAAGCGGGAACAGGTAGACCACCAGGCCGACAGCGCCCATCTCGGCGCCGATCAGCAGAAACTGGTTGTGCGATGTCTGCGCGTTGCGGATCGCAATATTGCCAACCCGCTGCTTGAACTGCTCGTCGTACAGGTCGTAGCTGAAGTACCCCCAGCCAAAGAATGGGCGCGCCTCGATCATATTGATCTGTGTGGCGGCTCCAATGATCCGGCCCTGCGCCGTTTCGGCATCCTGCAGGCGCGTGTCGGCGAAGGTCAGCAGGCTGGAGAATAGCGTGGCGCCTACCACCACACCAAGCACGACGATGGCAACTGTCAGGCGGCGGAATAGCTGCGGGTACAGCACCATCAGGCCGGCCCACACCAGCAGCCCGCCCAGCCAGCTCCCGCGCGAGAACGAGAAGAACACGCCGACATACGCCAGCCCAAAAACGCCCACCAACAGCGCGCGCGTCAGCGCCGAGCGCGCCGTGATTGCGTAGCGCAGGACGATAATGCCGAAGAACAGCAGCGTGCTGGTGTACACGGCCGGGTTGCCAAGCGTGCCGACCGTGCGCTGGCCCTCGCGGTTAAGCCAGTATACAGGCAAAATGCCCGGTCTGAACCAGCCAATCAGCCCAATCACAACCTGCGTGAGCACGACGAACGCGCCCGCCCACGCCAGCCGCTGCATATCGCCCTCGCCTGGTGCCACCAGGCGGATCAGCCAGTACAGGCAGAACGGCACGAACAGCCGATCGTAGAAGCGAATAAACTGCTTGAGCAGCGGCTGATCCGACGTAAGCAGCACGATGTTGCCGGCAATCAGCAGTAGAAAGCACAACATCGCCAGCTCGCCGCGGCCGAAGCGCACTGGCTCGCGCTTGCGTAGCCGCAGCCAGTCCGACACGATTGCGATGCAGAGCGCGCCTGGCACCAGCGCGCGATGTACGAGCGTAAGAACCAGACGGCCGCCGGGGTTTGGATTTTCGACCACAAACGGGAACACCAGCGCCCAGATGATCACGGCGACAAACGGGTAGCGCAGCAACAGCACCGTCGCTGGCACGATACAGGCCAGCGGGATCAAAAAGATCAGGTTGCCTCGCGCGATCAGCAAGGCCGCGGCGGCGCCGAACGCCAGGCCTAGCAGCATGGGCAGCCAGCCTGGCAGAAACCGATCGTCCCAGAACGAGGGCGCGCGCTCGGTAAAGAGTGTTGCTCGCTTCGGTTGCGCAATCATTGATTGCTCCTTGCCGTTGGCGGTTGAGTGCAGCCTGCGGCCCTGGCCTTTGCCACGCCCTATCAGCCTGCAAATGCCCTGGCCAACCATCCAATCAAACAATCAGATGCGCGCTCGCAGGTAGCGCCAGTAGATGCCCCGGAACATGTTGTAGAACTCGAACTCGGCCTGGTGACGCCACGGCACGCTGGTGTCGCCCCACTCGGGCGGGAACGTATAGCCCCACTGTTTCATGTACGGGCCGAACACCCGCTTGGCGCGCGGGGTAATCTCGGGCGTATAGTACGATTGGTAGTCGCGGCCCTTGCCGCTGGTTCGATTTACGACCGGCAAGGGCCGCTTAGGTTCGACGCCGATCAGCTGTAGCGCTCTGGCGAAGTCGGCCTGCAAATTCTCGAAGCGAATGACGAAGTCGAAGTCGCGGTGGGCCATGTCGCTCCAGTTATTGTATGGAATGGTATAGAAGCGCTTGAAATAGGTCGCGAACTCCACTTCGCCTTCGTGGATGAAGCGAAACTTGATCCGGGCAACGTAATCGGCCAGGCGCTTGCGCTTCTGGAGCTTGCTTGGGTCGGTGAACTTGCTCTTGTGGTTACTGCGGTACTTAAAATATAGGCTCACGGCGTCGTCCAGTGGGTTGCGGATGCTCGAAAACACGAAATACTGGCGCTGCTCAGGCGTGGCAATCTTCAGAAAATCGCGGTAGGTCGCGTGCTTGCGCAGGATCGGCCTGCCATCGTACAACTCGCGCAGCTCGTAGCTGATTGCGGTAGACGCGGTGCGCGGAAGCTCCACGAACAGGTATTTATGCGTGTGGCTGATAATCATTTCTTCCGGCCCTTCCCCTTGCTGAGCCGCCCACGCAGGCGCGCCAGCACGACGCGGTCTTCCGGCGCGATCCCAAGGACGACAATCGCGCCCAGGTACACCACTAGCAGGATTGCCACGTGAATAACAACGTAGGCCGGGTGCCTGGCGCTTGGTAGCGCCCAGTTCGAGGCCAGCGCAGCGATTAGCCCGGCCAGCCCGGCGGCGATCGGTTTCATGAAGGTGGCGTTGTATGGAAGCATGCGGAACAGTACGAACACCTCGATCAGGCGTAATAGGTTGGTGGTGCCGACGACGATCAACCCGGCCGCCGCCGCGCCGAATACGCCCCAGCGCGGGATCAGCAGCACGCTCATGCCGAGCGAAAGGCCGAGCCGTAGCAGCGCGTTGACCAGCTTCAGCTTGGTGTAGCCGGTCATATCGAGGATCGAGCCGCAGGTGCCAGTGGCAGCGTCCGTCATATTTGCGGCCGCCAGCAGCACCAGTGCTGACGCGCCCCCCACAAAGCTCTTGCCAAAGATCGACATCACCGACGCCGGAAACAAAGCCATGATCAGAAACAGCGGCAGATTGACGGTGAACGACCATTTTGTCGTGGTCTGGTACATCCGCGCGAGCTGGGCGCGCTCCCCTTGATCGTGCAGCTCGGCGATAATTGGGTTCGCAGCCGTCACGACCGAGGTGTGAAACATGTGCCCGATCAGGTTAACCTGGTTCGCCACCGCAAATAGGCCAACGTTGCTGATGTTGTTGAGCGCGCCCAACATCAATGTCTGCACATTCTCGCGGAATGTCGTCATAAGATCCGAGAGGTGAACAGGCACCGAGAAGCTTAATATCTCGCGCAGGTTGTATCTGGCGTCGCGCAGCGGCCGCCGTAACGAGAAGAGCTGGTTAAGAAAGAACAATAGCTGGATCGAAGTTGCGGCAATCGCGATGCCATAGACGAGCAATGCCCCCGCCGCATTCAGCCCGATCACGGCCAGCACGACAATCAAGGCGAGCCGGATCAGCGGCTGGGCGATGTCTCTGGCAATCGTCGAGTACTTCATCTGCTTGAAGCCCTGCGTCGCCGCGGCCAGCGAGATATTCAGGGCCAGGAAAGGCACCAGCAGGCTTGCTACCCGCAGCACCGGCGCGAACTCGGGCGCGCCAAACATGCGTGCCGCGATCGAGTCCGCTAGCAGGTACATGGCCGCCCCAAACACCAGGCTCAACACTGCCGTGATGCCCAGGCCGAACTGGAGCATGCCCCACAGCCGCGCGTCGTCGTGCCGCGCATTAAAGATCGGCACGAAGCGCACCAGCGCTGCGTCCAGCCCGAACACCGCCACGCCGGCCGCGATCGTCAGCGCCGTCTGGCCGAGGTTGTACAGGCCGTACTCGCCCGCGCCCATGATTCGCGCCAGCAGAAATGTGATCGCGAAGCGGCAGGCAAACGTGACCAGCTTGCCGAAGAAGGCAATGCCGCTGCCCTTGGCGGCCAGGAACATGTTCGCATGTTGTGAAGGGGCTTCGGGCACGGGCGCGCGCTCGGATGTATCGATTGCTGGGTTGCTCATCTACTCGCCTTGTATCTCTCTGTGATCGCTCCGCTCACGCTGGCTATACGCTCATAACCGAGCGCACGTCAGGCGTCGTAAGCCGCTGATCCTCGGCCGATAGCAGTACCTTACCATACGTCGCCGTCTCGGACTCCTTGAGGCTGCGCGTCGCCTGCTCCAGCAGGTGGTCGGCCTCGACATCTTCCTCGACCGTGTTTTTGGAATAGGCTACAATCCCGGCGCTGCATTGCAAGTCGAGCACGATATTGTCGCGCTCCAGCGCGATTGGGTTGGCGCTCACTACCATCTGGGCCTGCTCAAGCAGCTGCTTGGCGGCCTCGCCGCCCAGATCTGGCAGCAGCAGTGCGAACACTGTGCCGCCGAAATAGGCGATCGTGTCTTCGTCGCGCAGCTGCCCCATCAGCAGGTGCGCCACCCGCCGGAGCGCCATGCGCCGAATCTGCTCGGAGGCTCTGGCGAGCGCCCCGCGGTGGTCGACGTTCATCAAGGCGAGTGCGAGCGGGTAGTTGTTGCGCTGGGCGCGGGTCAGCTCCTGGCGCAGCCGCATGGTCAGATAGCGCTGGTTGTATACGCCGGTCTCCTCGTCGAACACGCTGACACTGGCGACGCTCTCGGGCGGCGCTTGCAGGTAGGCTGCCAGGAGCGCCATGCCGGCGCCCAGGATCAAGCCCATCACCGCGCCGAGCGCCAGGTTGAGCGGCTTGTTCGGCTTAATCGGCGCATCCGGAACGCTCGGCAGGTCGAGCTGCTCGAGCGTATAGGTCTCGTACAAGCTGTGCGAGTACGTCACCATCTGCGCGCCAACTGCGTTGGCGAAGTCGCGCGCCTGCACTGGGTCGCTCGACTGAACCATAATCTCAAGTACGTTGGTGCCAGGCACGATCTCGCTCGACACAAGGATACCGATCCGCTGCTCGGCTGGTAGCTTCAGCGCGTCGGCCGCGGCGCGTTTGATTAACCCGCTATTTGCGACCATGGTATAGGTGGTGGCGATCTCGGTGCGCCGGCTCAAGATGTCCACAGCCGACGCGAGATCGCGGTCGTTGCTGACCAAGCTATTCAGCTTGACCACATACGTTGTCATACTCTGGTAGATCGGCTTCTGCGAGAAGGTAAACGCCAGAGTCGCGCCATAGGTGATGATGAAGACGAATAGCACGATCCACCATTTGCTGGCCAGGGTTCGTAAATACGCTCTGAGTTCCATGTCGGGGTACCTCCCTTTGAGCGAGCTGAGCATTATGCGTATGGATGCGCCTAGCACTTGTGAATGGATCTGAGCTGCCCGCCCGCACCATCGGTCGTTTGTGAGTTGGAGTGGCGACATATCGGCCTTGCAGCCAGCCCGGGCGCGCTAGTACTCAATTTGCAGCTCGACGCCTTTGTTCATAAGTGAGCGCTGGGCCGTTTCAAGCACCTTGATGATCTTCAGTCCTTCCTCACCGTCGCTGCGCGGGCACTGTCCAGTGCGAATGCAATCAAGAAAATGGGCGCATTCAAGCTGGAGCGGCTCGGCCCACTCCAAGGGCGGCACCGTCCGATCGCCGTGCCGGTACGATGCATGAAACTCAGCTTCGGTAACCGAGTAGGGTAAGACTTCGACACCTTTGTCGTAGAGCACAACTTTATCGGCCGCGATGTCATCGTACACCAGCATTTTCTGGCTACCCACGATCGTCAGCCGGCGCTGTTTCACCGGATGCAGCCAGCTAAAACGCAGGTTGGCCATGACGCCGCCTTCGAAGAACATGTTCATGTAGACAACTTCGTGCAGCTTGGGTTTGGTGTTGATGTAGGTTGTTCCTTGCGCGCTTACCGCCACTGGGTCGGCGCCAAGAATGAACTTGATCATGGAAATGTCGTGCGGGCCAAGATCCCACATAACGTTGATATCTGGCTGCAATAACCCGAGGTTGACTCGCGTCGCATTCAGATAGTAGATGCTTCCAAGATCCCCCGACTGAATAATTGCACGTACAGCCTCGACGGCTGGGTTATACACAAAGGTATGGCCGACCATCAGCTTAAGACCGCGCTCGTTCGCGAGGTCGACGAGCTCGCGGGCGTGCGCCGAATGCAAGGTGAGCGGCTTTTCGACCAGCACATGCTTGCCGGCCAGCAGAGCCGCCTTTGCCAGGCGGTAATGTGTCGTTACCGGTGTGGCAATCACAATCGCATCTATGTCTTCTGCCAAAAGATCTTGGTAGTTCTGGGTGACCGTCACTGTTTCGAAGCGCTGTTTGATCTCGGCCAGGCGATCCTCGTGCAAATCGGCGACCTTCGCTAAGATTGCGCCAGGCAACTCATTAAAAACGCGCGCCAGCTTTGGCCCCCAGTATCCGCAGCCAACCACACCGATTCGCAGATCGCGAGTGAGATACTCTTCGGCGAACAGCTCGAGGTTGTGCTCTTTGAGCCTAACTGTTGCCATTCTTAGCCTCCTCCTTTGCCGCGCAACATTTCCAATGGCGTAAGCAGTATAATCTTTAGATCGAGCCAGAAGTTCATCGACTGAATATAGTTGAGATCGATCTGCACCATGTCGTCGAATGAGACCTGGTTGTGCGCAGTGACCTGCCACAAGCCGGTGATCCCCGGCAGCACGTCCAGCCGCCGCTTGTGCCAGTCTTCGTAAAGCTCTACCTCGTATGGCAGCGGTGGGCGCGGGCCGACAATGCTCATATCGCCGCGCAGCACATTGATAAACTGTGGTAGCTCGTCCAGGCTGATCATTCGCAGCAGCTTGCCGGGGCGTGTGATTCGCGGATCATCATTCAGCTTCATTACCTTCAATCCCACATCTTGTGGGCGCAGGTTATCGCGGATCATCCGCTGCATGAATTGACGGTGGCTCTGATTGTTATTGCCAACGTGCATCGAACGGAACTTATACATCTTGAACGATTTGCCGTTTTTGCCCATCCGCTCTTGCTGATAGAAGATCGGGCCGGGTGAATACAGCTTGATCGCGACAGCTATCAGCACCAGAAGCATGCTGCATATTGGCAGCAATAGCAGGACAATGATGATATCAAAGATGCGCTTAAGTCGTTGATAACCTGGCCCTCGCAGCATGCTCGCTTTCTGCGCCGGTGAAACAGTAGTTATGCTGCTATTGACTTCTTGCATGGCTAACCCCTCTAGCAGTCAGTCACGGTATCTTCATGCCCATCCGAAACGTTTTTCTCGGAGCGCGAGCATCCCCGGCCCGCAAAATGATTCTGGTCGGTTTTGCCACAAATGCCGCTTGAGCCGAACCAAGCTGGTGGTTGGCCGGGTTCTGTCATCAGTCGGCGGCAGCGCCAACAGTGCGCTCGGCTGGCGCACCATCTAGGCACTTGACCAGCGCCTGGCAGGCATAATCGACCTGTGCCTCGGTGATGTGCGGAAACATTGGCAGCGAAAGGCACGTCTCTGCCGCTCGCTCGCTCTCGGCGAAGTCGCCCGCGTGCCAGCCCATGTTGCGGTAGGCTGCCTGGAGATGGAGCGGGATCGGGTAATGCAGCCCGACTCCAATGCCCTTATCAGATAGCTCCTGGCGCGCCCGCTCGCGGTCGGGCAGACGCACGACGAATAGGTGGTAGACATGTGTCCGGCCCGCCGGTTCACCTGGCAGAACGATTCGCTCGTCGCCCGCCAGCCGCTCTTTGTACCACTGCGCCGCGCATCGCCGCCGCTCGTTCCACTCCGCTAGTTTCACGAGTTTGGCGTCTAGGATCGCGCACTGCAGGGCATCTAAGCGCCCATTCCAGCCATCCGGCGTCACATGGATATAGCGCTGTGTCTGGCCGTGGTCGCGCCAGATGCGCATGTGCTGATCCATCTCGGCGTCTGCAACTACGACAGCGCCGCCTTCACCCATGGCCCCCAGATTCTTGCCAGGATAAAAGCTGAACGCCGCAGCATCGGCGAGCGTACCGGCCAGTTTGTCGATCCCATTCATGCGATAGCTGGCGCCGTGCGCCTGGCAGGCATCTTCGATCACCTGCAAGTTGTAGCGCCTGGCGATCTCCAGAATTGGCTGCATGTCGGCTGGCAGGCCATACAGATGCACTGGCATGACAGCGACAACCGGCCGCAAGGTTCTGCGATTGATCAGGCGGCCGTCGGCATCCGGCCGGCACTGTGTCTCCAGAAACTCGGCCAGCTTGCTCGGCGATAAGTTGAAGGTTGGGCCATCGATATCGACAAATGCCGGGTAAGCCCCAATCATGGTTAGCGCCTCGACTGTGGCAATAAAGGTGTGCGGCACGGTAACGACCTCCTCGCCACGCTGTACACCGCAGGCCATCAGCGCAAGCTTGAGCGCATCGGTGCCATTCGCGCAGGCCACCGCAAACTGGGCGCCGCAGAAGCTGGCGAAGTGCTGCTCGAAAGCTTGAACTGCTTCGCCACCAATAAAGCTCGAACTATCGATCAGCGCGCTGATGCGCGAATCGATTTCGGCGCGTATCTCGTCGTGTTGTGATCGCAAATCCACAAAAGGTACTTGCATAATTACCTCTTAAAAAGCGCTTACTTGTGGCCTGCAATTTGGCTGCTTCTCGCTTGCGGCAGGCAAGGAACTATAATCCTTTTGTTTCGTCTTTTGCCATTGCAGAGAGCAGAAGCCGAAACAAAGGCAGGCTGCTGTCGACCATTGAGTTTACGAAGGGTCGGCGTAAAAATACGTTCCCAGGAGAGGAACGCGCAAATCGTGGTAGAAACAGCTTTTAAGCAGCGGAGCGCCTACACGCCAACAGCTTTGGCTAGCGAATCTTGCCTGGTAAAGCTCCGGCGTTCCCCCAGCAGTTGATTCTCTTTAGCGCTGTAGTATGTGCTGAGGTTGTTGTCTTGCGGAAGTGGCTCGATCCGCTCGATCAACGGGATCGTTTGTTGAAAGAGTACCCAGCCATATTCGATCGCGCGCGCATACACATCGCGCACTTCATCGAACTCAGGGTAGATTGAGTATTCGAGCTGGGCGATAATCGGGCCATCGTCGATCCCCGGCGTGATCTCGTGAATGGTTAGGCCATGTTTGCTCTCGTTGTTTTTCAGCGCCCAGTTGATCGGCGATACTCCACGATAGCGCGGCAGCGGCCCGTTGTGCAGGTTGAGTATCCGCGCGCAGCGATCGATGAACCACGCTTTAATTATCTTGTCGTAAAACACCGAAAAGGCTAGGTCGATCGGCCGATCTTGGTTCTTGGCTATCGCCAGATCCTTGTAGTGGCCCGACTCGGTGTAAGGAATTTCGTGAGCGCACGCCCAGCCAATCAGCGAGTCGGTCCAGGCTGGTTC
>Ga0170475_101334166_pt1 | contig 40200 bp, 34 predicted proteins | sample Soicark_Litter_5_FD_111474 | JGI IMG/M metagenome (GOLD analysis project Ga0170475, IMG submission 111474) | Avena fatua rhizosphere microbial communities from Hopland, California, USA. Combined Assembly of 48 SPs
CCCACGGGAAACGGAACTCGGCGAAATCCACCTGAGCCTGGCGGCCGGCCGGCGTCTCGAAGCGGATCACCGGCTCCGGCGGCGGCGTCGGCCGCACCCGGCGGACAAAGGCTTTCAGCTGCGTGTAACTGCCCGTGAAGCCCGCCGCGCGGACCTCCTCGAGCAGCCGCACCGCCGATAAGGCTGGATACGCGGCCAGCCGTGTTCGATGATGGCTTTGTAGGCATCGAGCTTCGTGGGCAGGGGCCGCCGCGGTCCATACCGCACCGGCGTGGTGTCGAGATCCCGATCGAGCTCGCCATCCCGAATCCAGCGATGGACCGTGTCCCGGCTGACTCCCAGCTGGCGAGCCAGCGCACTCTTGCTCGCGCCCTGCTCGGGGTAGTGCCTCAGTAGCATCGCGTCTCCCGCCCGATCATCGCGTCTCCACTCCTCGTGAAGACGCATGGTGAATGGAATCACCGGCCGGGAGCGAGGCTCTCAGCCGGCAGCCAGACCGTGCTGCCGACTGTCAGATTTTCGCCCGCCACAAGCGTCAGTATTACAGCCGCCGCTAACATCCACTGAGCGACTACCGCAGTTGCGCGTCATCAGTTGCGAAAGTGCCCTCACGCGGACGGCCGTCGCTCCGGTGATTCATTCTGTGGGATCGCTTGTGCGGGTCAAGGGTCCGCTTCGCCGCTGACGGGCCCTTGACCGACCCGGCGCGCTCCCCCGGAACACCGCAATTACGGAGCAACGGCGGGATGCGTTCGATTCCCGTTTGGCCGGGTGTTAGGGACGGAATTCGTAACTGGCTGGCTACAGCGGCCTGAACGAGATGTGGCTCCAACCGGCAGATCCGCGGGTTCTTGCGCTGCGAGCCGAACATGTCGAAGACGACGCTGTCCGAAGAATGTATACACATTTCGGACACCGTTCCGGCGCTGACTGCCGACGCTGGTGCGGAAAGATTCGCGGAAAAGACGCTGACGGTATAGGAACTCCCCGGCCCGTTCGCCGGGGCATGCACCTCTTCCTCTTCCAGTCCCAGGCTTGCACAACGTGCTCTCTTGTCAGGGGACAACCGCCACTCGTTGTGTGTGCAGCAGTGCAGCGGAGAGTCATTCCGAGTCAGATTCGGCGATTCGCGCCTTCGGTCCGCACTACAATGCGCGGGAGGCAGTGGATTGCGCGATGGGCGCGATTCATGGACTGACGAGATTGCTTCTTGCACGACGAGACTTTCACTTCCGCAATCGCAAGGACGTGATGCTTGACCGACACGTTGAACTTTGACGATCAAGACTCGCATCGTCGGAAGGCCTACTGGCGGGCCCTGTACAAGAGCAACGCGCGCCTCAACACGGCTGAGAGGCACGAGCACTACCAATACCTCATCTTGGCGGAAACCGATGCGGATTGCCGCTCTTTGGGATTGGCGTGCTTGACGGGCCTAAGCGAGCCGACCGACTCGGTCCCGCTGCGCGACTGGATTTGGAGGCCTTTCAAGTCTGCGCCGTTCGGTCGTATCCAGACAACAGCTCGGTCCGCGGTCGTTGCGATCTGTGACCGCGAGCACATTAAGGATGTCGATCCGCTGGTTCGGTTAGCCAGGTTCTTGCCCGATAGTTGCGCTGACACGCGATTCCATGTGGTTCCGTTCAACAACGTCGAATGGGGATTCACGACCGGCCTGCGCGCAATTTGTTTTGTAGGCCGGCCATCGATGTTTGCGAATTGCCGTTTGTTCGCGAAGCTGCCGAGCGAACGGCGTTTCGATATGCCGGGTGATGACGACATTTGGCGGGGGCGGCCGCTGAACAACAGATCGGCGAAGGCATTTCATCACATCCGCCAAAACAGGCGCAGCGCTCCTCCAATAACCTACCTGGCACATCACGACAAGAACGAGGGCTCTCGCGTTGACTATGCGATGGTTCAGCGCTTTCGGCTCGACTTCAAGGACCACTACGTGACCGCCCTCATTCTCGCTGGTGCGACGAGCCTGGCGACCGTAGGCGCAGCACAATGGGTCACCTCGGACCTAAAGATACCGTTGCCGGAAGGCACCAACGACGCGACCGCGATGGAAGCCCTTCTCGAAGTCAGAGATACGGTTCGCGACCCTCCGCGGCCGTGGGAGCCGAAGGCCGACCTGAGGACACTCTTTTTGAACGGCGTCAACGTCGTCCGCTCCACACCGAGCGAGATCACCTTGGGGTGTGGATCGAGTCGGAACGACGTGCGGTACATTCTGCTCGATGAAGACGAAGTTGAAGTCGGAGGCGACGCCTTCGCCGCACTGGCCGCTCTCTGTCTTGCTGCATTAGGCGACCATGAAGAACGGACCGCGGAGGGATCACCGCCGATCGATTTGGCAAAGGTAATGAATGATAAAAGCTCGTGGCCCAACCACAAGCACGCTGGCGATCGGAACATTCGAACAAAGCCAGCCCAATTCTTTCGAGACAATATCCAGAAAGGGCGCGTACGGCTGGGTGAAGCCGTCACGATTACCAAGAACGACATCCTGCATTTTCATTGTCGACTTCGTTTGGTGAGAGCGACCGCGAGATAGCCGACCGCTCCCTCAAGCTCTCGCGGGACTCCAGCGGTGTGGGAGGATCTGCTCTCGCTTAGCGCCTGAGGCATCGATCGCCCCCATCAATTCTTTCCAAGCTCCTCTCTCTCAGCCTCGTATTCTCCGTCCGAGTTCACGGCATCGGCGAGATTCGCCCGTGCTCATGAACCATCGCACAGGAGATGCGTATGCGAGCTCTCCCAAGACAGGTTTATGACTTGGTGGTTAACGGAGGCGGTACCCTCGGGCTCTGGCTCGCAGTCAAAGCGCTGGACGCCGGATTGAGCGTCTGCCTGATCGAGCGCCGCCTCCGCCTTGCTGGCGGACAGTCGACCAGAAACGAAGGCTGGGGGCATGCCGGCACCTACCACGCCGCGGCCATTCTCGATCCCGCACGAGCGTACCAAGTCGCCATGCAAACGCGTGATGGCCTTCGACAGATTGTCTCGTTCGCCCCCGAAGCGGTCGAAGAGGACGCGAATAGATCGTTTGCGGTCCTCAAAGAGGCTGAGGCGACAGCAACCCTCCAACGATGGAGCGATCTGTGTGTTCCTCATCGGCCTGTAACACGCGCGGATTTTGATCGTCTTGAGCCGAACATCCATCTCGACCGTGACGTCGCGGGGGTTTACGAGGTCGAGGATCGCAGCATCAATACGCGGATCGTCTACGCCAGGCTTGCCCACCGCGCGCTGCAGTCAGGTGCCAAGCTGTTTCTCGGCAGTGAAATCAAAAGCGCCAGTGACAATGAAGCGCACCTGCAAACGCCGCACGGGCCCGTCGAGGTACATACGCAACTCTTCGTCCACACGTGCGGATACGGTGTGCAGACACTCTTCCAAGAGGATCTCCACACCCGAAGCCGCCGACTCCCCATCGGTTTCGTTGTTAGTCATTTGGTCGACGTTCCGCGCGTATGTCACCACAATGTCTTTTACGTGGCCGCCGGCAACGGCGGGGTGATGCAGCAAGGCAAGTGGAGCATTTTCGGCCTCAACGCCGACGGCAACGTCGTCGATCACCCAACCGATGCGCCGATTCCCGAGCGCGCGCGTAAAGTGCAGAAGGCGATGTGCGACATGTTCCGAGACGTGCGGTTGGCCGACGCCGAGATCAGGGCCTGCACCAAAGTGTTTTGCACTGAGGGAGCTGAAGTGGTCGCCGATCACATCTCGAACCGATATATCACGGCTCCCCAACTCGGCATCGCTTATGGAGAACCGGTTCACAATCACATCTGGGCGCTTCCGGGCAAGATGACCGAATCGCCCTATATGGCCGATCGGCTCATGGCGCTTGCGGCGTTGCGCATCAACACGCGCAACGGCACACCTCGGACCACATCGGCGGCCGGGTGGAAGAGCGCTTTGCGTTTGATCGCGAAACGGCCGATCGACGATCGGACGTGCTAAAACGCGTTAACTTTATTTGCACAATGGGGGACAGCGCTGAGTGATTCTGTATTCCGACGTCTCATGGACACACTAGACCGTCAGCGCACCGCTCTCGGGTTCACGATGATCGCCCAGATGTATGAATTGATTGAGCGAGGTAACACGATCCTTGATCCGTTTTCGACTTTAATCAGTTCCGCCGTTGACATCGGGACAGGGAACGTCGTCACTCCCTCGGTCATTATGCAGTGCGAGCATGAGGGACGTCTCACGATAGGGGACGGCAACGTCTTCTGGCCGGGTCCGCTCGTGATCGCTGACGTCGGAACAGTCGTCATCGGCGGCGGCAATCATCTTGGCAATGGCGGCTGCGCGCTAAAGGCAAATCGCAAGAGAGTCGGATCATCGTCGGTGACCAGGGAAGATATCTCAACGGGGCGATCGTTTTGGGACGAACGACACTCGGCTCGGGGTCGCAGATCATTGGTTCGGTCACCGTCCAGGATTGCGAACTCGGGGCGGGCCAATCCTGTTCAGACCCGGCGCCGTCGAAACGCGGCGGGGTTCTCAAGGGCTTCGGACTCGCACGCGCACTCTCTGTCCGTCAAGGGCAGGTCGTCAACGGGGTCGGTGACTTTGCTCAGCTCCAGATTGAAGATCAGGATCGATACCACAAATGAATCAAATCTGGAGCCGACGCCTATCGAGTTAGGCCTAGGATGCCTTTCACTGGGCCGTTCGTGGTGGCGCCACGCGACCCGCCTCCCGACGAGAACACCGCCTTGGATCTGCTGCGCGTCGCTGGCGAGCTCGGATTCGTGTGTCGATACCGCGCCGGCATACGGCTCGAGTGAGGGCCGTCTCGGCATCTTCTTGGATCGCCGTTTCTCAGACGACCATCATCGGTCATTCGTACGACGCCTTGATGCGGAGCATCGAGCAGAGCTTGCGACTGCTCCCGCGAATCGATCTTCTGCGATTCCATAAGGCCACGGTCGAGGTGTTAGCCGACGCTGGAGTAGTCAGGGCGCTCGAGCAGGTGAAAGTGCTCGGAATGCGTTTGCAGGGGTCACTGTGCCGCGATCTTATCCTGTAACGGTCCTCTTGCCTTGCCAGCTGAGTTTGCCCCCGGTTCGAGAAGCTCCTCAAGTTCTTGCACAGCAGACTTCATTCTGCCGCCTCGTCTGCAAGTTGGGGTATTCCACTCGCTGCCGCTCTCGCCGCGGCGGCACTTGCCGCCGCTTCCCCAGCTGCGACGGCGGCACGGCCGGCGGCTACTGCTGCTGCGCGTCCGGCGCATCCGGCGCCCGCCATCATCGGTATGGGCAGTGCAGAAGAGCAACGTGTGGACTGCACTCCATTGACGTGACAAGTCCCATCAAGCCCGACCGGGAATCCTTTCTGCTCGATCGCAGATCCGGGCATCGCCATGACGAACAGCCGGCGTGGATCAGTGTAGCGAGTCGGGGCATTACGGGCATATGAGAAGGGGGTGACGTCGCCTCCAGCAAAACCAGGCTGGTCCTCGGAGAAACGCTGCATCCGCGGATCGTAGGACCGCACCGGTAGTAATAGAGTCCGGTGCCGTCGTTCTCTCGCCCGGTGTACTGCGCGGGGTTGGCGCTGGCGGCGGCGTGTTGTCATCGCTGCTCACAATCGTCTGACTTGGCCACTTCCACCGGACGCCGTCTCAATCGCGCCACGCGTCGTACTCACGCAGAGACTCGCGCAAAAGAGAATTGGTGTCTTCACTCAACGGAATCCGACCGATGACAGCCGACACGGACGTTTCCATTTGCTTCATCGATGAGTCCAGCGCAACGAGGAGCGCCACGACGTCCGGCTCGACAGGGTGAATTGGCATCGCTAAACGTTGCCAGTGGAAGTGATCGGCCCGTGCGCGTCGCACAGCGACTTCGTAGGCCGACAGCAGCGGTAGCGCCGCTTCAGCGATTAGGGAGAGTCCTACTTCGCGTTTGAGGTCCTGAGCGCGTCGAACGGCGTCGTAGACGTCCAAATACACTCCGGCGGGGATACCGAACACCCCAATCGCGTCCGCTCGATAGGGCTCGAGCCGGCGCCGAAGTGACATGTTAATTTCGATGTTGCGATCGCGCGACGCTGCCGAGTCCCACAGATAGAACGCATCCGACGCACGGACATGGACTTCGTCGCGTTCGAGAGGCGGTGCCGGTTCGGAGTATGCAAGACGCTCAATAAGCGAGCCATACGCAATTCGCGACTCGAAGTAGATCTTGGCCGCCTCGTGAAACTGTTCCCTGGCGCGTTTCACATCGTCCAGCAACAGCGAATGTGCACCAGCGCGCCTAAACTGTGTGGCGGCGGCGTACTGAAGCAGCTCGCGGTCGGCGTCACTGAACGCCTTCGTGTCGCGATACGCTCGACCAATACTTGCGGCCGCGTCGCGCTCCCGACGAACTCTCTCAGGATCGATGTGGAAGTGCTTAAGCGCTTCGATCACGGCAGGTCACAGGAGGTAGCCACGAACATTCGAGATGTCCGAAGGCAGCTGGTATAGAGGATTGAGGACCGTCTTCGTCGGCGTAGGTAGCCGATTCGTGTTGAACGCCTGCCACACGTCGCTGATGTTATAGTAGTCGAATTTCTCGATCTGCGGTGGTGGAATGCTTATCTTCGCAGTGATCTCCCCTTCTGGCTTGAACAGGCTAAAGTCCGTGTAGATGTTCAACTCTCGCAGCTCTTCAGCAAACGCCTGGTGCGGGACACTCTTGCGACCCAGGATGAACACGTAGCAAGCAAAAACGAACCCATCGCGGCGCCATCCGTCGGTCGCGAACCTGAGCGCAACCTCCCATGCCGGATAAAACTCGTGACGGTAGTGCACAGCATCGCGTTCGACGGTTCCAGCGGTGACTGAGATGAACGGTGTGTGCTCACCGAATACGTGCGGGGCGTAAGCCGGATCCGGATCAGGATCCCCATACCGATTCTGGTGCCAGCGGAGGTTTGCGTCGGTCAAGCGACGTGGGATCTCGGAGGACGGCAACGGATCAATGCGTCTCCACCAATTGCTGACAATGCCACCCCTGAGCATCGCCATCGCATTGGCCTCGCTGATGTTTCCTATTCCCTTCAAGGCGTGCTGAATGATCAATCGTCACCCGTGTACGGAAGTAGATCGATGGACGCTACCGACTAGCTCTCTCTAGAGAGGCACCTTCAGCGCAGACCCGTTCTCACTTCATTCAAGGCAGTCGGTCGAGACGGTCGGCTATTCACTCACAGTTCGTCGGATGGCCTAGCCACGCCGGGGCCACGGGGCGGCCGGGACCGCTGCCCGACTGTGGATTGACAGTGCGTGCCGTTTTTGGACAAAGGCCGGATATCCGCTCCCGTTGACATAGCGTCGCCGGGTCAGCCGCCGCTCGTCCTCGTTGGGCTCAGTCCAGGTGATGTCCCCCCTGAAAGTTCCTTGCGTGATCGAGCGAACAATTTGAACAAAACGCGGCCACTCGAGCGTCCAGTGCACGTAGGCCACGGCATCCTTGATCAGTTCAAGCAGCTTACGCATAACTGCCGGAGAGAGATCTTCGACGCTCGTCAGCGGTCTGTCGACTGCTCGTCCGGGCGCGATACCCTGCCACAGGTTGTCTGGACAACCGACGAAACACTCTTCGCCGAACGACTCGCGGACATCCCCTATGGCCCAATGGTACGCGAATGTCGAATGACGGTCGTTCTTTAGTCGCGCCCATTGCAGCCGGACTTCATCCACACGTTTGAGCGCAGTGCTTTCGAGTTCTTTTTCTAGTCGTCGCTCGACGTCTCTTTCGAACCGGCCGATACGCAACACTTCTAGCAGCGCCTTCGGTAAGCATGCTTCCTGCTGACGGGAGCGCGCCTCACGCCAGTGATCCTGCTTGGAAAGATTCAGGGAAGCCACCCTAAATTTCATCACTGGATCGTTGGTGATCCACGCGTCGAAGACAGCTCCCCACAACAATGTTGGAAGGTAGTTTTCAAAAATGTAGCTGGGCAGGTTGTCGACCGAAGGCCTTGCCTTTGTGACAGAAACATCATCCAAACGCGCCTCGCTCACACCCGGCTCAAGATCCAGCGTCTCACCACTGGTAAAGTGCCTCATCGCTCGGTGAAGCGAGTATTTCAGATGATCGTCGATCCACATTACATTGAAGCGAAGATTGCTGAATGGCGGCAGATCCAAAATGGCGCCCTCGCTGAGGCACAAAAGAGCACCAGAGATGACGCCATAAAGAGGATGCGCGCCAATCGAGGTAAGTCCCGACTCGCCAAGGACTGCCACCTTTCCCGGCTCGAGCGAGATGCCATAAAACTCTCGGGCAAGATCCTCGTCAATATATTTTGTTACGTATTCGCTCCATCGTCTGGCTTTGTCGCTTTTCTCAGCAGCCGTACTCACAGGCATCTGACAAATTGATCGCACGCTGCGAGGATCCGCCACTAGCGCTGGGTATACGCGCGTCGCGAACGCTCGGCTCCATGCTTCGAATGCGTCCATCGCGTCACTCGGATACAACAGCGCTCTAGAGTTGTACGACGCCGAAAATAGGAAGGTCGAAACCGTTGGATCTGATTGACGCAACTGGTACGCACGCACCGCGCAAGCAACCGCCTTGAACATGCCCAAATCGCCGATGTCCTTATTCGTTGATCTGAAAATGACATCATGATCCAGGCGCAGAACGGGCACGCCATTTCCCAGAACTCTGAGCCTTAGAATCGCCTCCGGTACTTTCGGTGCATCGTACCGAATGCCCTTCGCCGGGCCTACGAAGAACTCTGCGAATTGCTGGGTGAGAATCGCGTTGACTCGACCCAAGACTACGCGTAGGTCAAATGATGTCAGGAACCTTACGCGGTCGCCTATGCCCTGCGCATCGAGCTCGTCTTGAACAAAGTCAGCAACCGCCTTTGCAAAGGCAAGCGGGCGGCACTCCACATCATCAAACGAAGAAAGCAATTTCCCGTCATCTTCACCATTCGCGAGGGCACGTAGAAATCGCTCATATCCGGGCGCGTAGAAGAGAACCAGGAGACCTTCGTGTCCTGGTGCGGTCAGGAGTTCCCTGAGACCGCGGGCGTGGGCAAGGAGGTGACGAACCCCATCCAGTTCAGCAACCGGCACTCCTCGCGTGAATGCGGCAAGGTCTTCCTGCTCGCCGTGGCCGTAGTGTGAATAAAGCACATAACGAACGGGGGAGTTCCCCTCAGGCATTCGTCCCCTCCGCCTCGTCCAAGTCCGCCAGCATCATACAGCAGGCTTCGCAGCTCGCCTCCAAATAGACCGAACGACATTAGTCGTCACTTGCCGCGGGCGGTCGCTCTCAGTAGGAGGTGGATGAGCGAAAACAGCCGCGAGGAAGAGGTAGTTGACATCTCTTCACATGCAACCCCCATCTTTCCAGACCTTCAGTGCGCTTTTCGTTTCGCACGCCGTCTCATGCAAACCATGATAAACGCACGTGTTCCAGTGCGGATGCGCATCGGCGGCGGAACGTTTGTAGGGCCGCGTTATGTCACCGATACGTCGGAGGTGGTAGGTTTTGAGGGGCTCCGGCTTTTTCACACCAAATCCAGGGTGACTCTGCGGCACAGTGTGGCCCCAGTGGCCCAGGAGGAGTGTCGTGAAGAAGCGTTTCTCGGTCGAGCAGATCACCGCCGAATTGCAGCAGGCCGCGCACAACGGCGACATGTTCTACATCCGCCACAATTCGGACAATGTCAGCATCATCGACTGTTGCTTGCCTGATGACAATCGGAACCGCATCGTGGCCGAACTTATGGCTCAGCGCCGTTCAGCGGACATGACGCGGTTCATCTCGACGCATCCGGACGACGATCACATATGAGGACTACCGTTTCTCGATGCAGTGATGCCCATCGACAACTTCTACGTGGTGCACAATCAGGCGTAAAAGACACAGCAGACGCCGGATTTCACTCACTACTGCGGACACCGTGATTCGAGGCGCGCGTTCTACTGAGGGCTGGTGTTCGCCGCGCGTGGCTGAATCTCTCGGCTGACGGTCGCGATAGCGCAGGAATCAACATCCTGTGGCCGCAGGCCGGGCACGCGCAGTTCCAGCAGGAACAGCTCGCGGCATTTCTCGGGATGTCGACCAACAACATTTTCAGCATCATCACGCACGATATCAATCAGGGCGCCACGTTCATGTGCATGGCCGACCTAGAAACAGACCTCTTTGAACCCATTGAGCACCACGTCGCGTGGCCAAGGCTGACGTACTGTTCGCGCCAGATCATGGTCGGGAAAGCGGTCGAGTGCCGCAGTCGATCCTGGACAGGTTGTCGCCAAGTCTGGTGGTGATCGGCGAAGCTGGCTCGGGCCACCTTCACTACTATATCCACAGGTGAATACCATCGTTCCCGAGAGGACTGCAAGCGGAATGACCGGTGGCGACCCGACGCGTGCGGCCGCTATTCGGCGATGTGTGTCGGCAGGTTCGGCCGCTCAAACCAGCACACGATTTCGACCCTGCGTACCCGGGAACGCGGCTAAGACGCTGGATCCGCCGCTTCCACGCGAGCTGTCGATGCATCACTGGATGGGGCTGCTTCCAAGCGAAGTTCATCAGCCGCCAAGGGCTCGTCAGAAAACTTGCACCACCAGTCCGGCCCTAGTTGGTTTAGGCTCGCTGAAAGATCGTGCGGATACGCGTGGAAGCCGTCGAATAGCTGCATTTCAGCGTCGCCCCCTTGCCCTGCGTGGTGAAGACGCCAGCGCCGGCGTTTGTGGTCCCTGCGGTAGCGCGCCACACGTCGCGGCGCTGTTTTGACGGGGAGTGCCAGTCCGCTTTGTTGAAGAGAACGTCATACATCGCTTGTTCAATCCGCGAAGCAAAACGCGCGACGTCCGCGTCCCACACCAGCGTTCTCGTGTGCAGGCCGTCACCGTGCATCGATCCATCGCGATGCCCGAGCCATGCCCCGACTTCATTGCGGGTGTAGCCGAACTTACCGGACCCGAGGAATTGCGCGAGCTTCTTCTCAACCTGGCTGACAGGAAGGGCGAACGCAATTTCGAAGAACCGAATGGCTTCCCGGTATCGCGCGAGTGGTTCGGTCTGGCCGATGAACGTGGCCATTGCCTGGACACCTTCCAGACGATCCGTCAAGCCGCTGAGAAGCGCCGACTCGGGCTTTTCAACCATCGGTGTTGCGTCCGGATACGTGTGGCTTCTATATCGGAAGGCGCGAGCGTGTGCGAGCTTCTGTCGCTCTTCTTCGGTTTCAGCGACAAGGGCGACGGGCGGCCACGGAGACGCTAACCTCCTGCGGCAGCGCCCAAACACTGCCCACAGGTTGACGGCAGTCTCGATTGCGTGTTCGCAAGCGCGACGGCTGTCGTCCGGAATCTCAATCAATCCATCAGTGTCGATCGTCGGAAATATCGGCAAAACGATCTCTGCGATCACCAGCAGAGGATCGGGCGACTGCGCCGCTCCAGGCTCCGCGTTCGTTCGGTTCACTGGGCGCGTAGTGACATTGACGGCTCCCATCGCCAGCGTCATGCCACCCCACGATGGCTTAGGATCGAAGTCGGCGGTAACAAGGCGCAGCAACTTCATCGCGTCTCTGATATACGCTCAGGATAATCTCATATACGCCCGAGGGCTCAGGAACAGCTCAGGCGTTCTCCGCACGACACCCACGAGGAGCACCGCATGTCCGTATCATCGCCTGAAGCGGAGTTCACCGAGCGGCTCGAAGCCTTCCACAGACAAGTCGACGAAGCCGCGCAGTTCCTCTACGTCGTCGAAACCGTCAATGAACGCGCTCGGATGAACCGGCGAACGTTCAATGCAATCAATCTGACCCCAGGTTTTTGGAGGACGGTCGCAGGTGGGATGCAGATGTCGGCGATCATTGCGGTCGGCAGGATGTTCGCCGCTGGAGCGCGCGGCAAAGGTAAACCCCAACACTCCGTCGATACGCTGCTCCGGTTCGCGGTGGAGCACCTGGAGATGTTCTCGACTGACGCCCTTTCGGCGCGGAAACGACGCGCCGGCGTCTCACCCGACCCCCGACCAGCGAGCGGCGAGCGCGCGTATGTGCCCAGAGTGAAGGATCTTCATCGGCTCGGTGCACGGCTGCGTTCCCATCGACGCGTCTACCAGTCAGAGTTCGCGGATATCCGCAATCTGGATCTCGCACACACCGTCGTCATCGGCTATAGCGACCGTTCCGAGTTGTACGCGAGAACCCGCCGGAAGGACCTGCAACGGATGATCGTGCGGCTGACCCAGATCCACGACGCTCTGTGGCAACTATTTAACAATGGCCTCAAGCCCAGACTGCACCCGATGGCGTGGGCCTCGCGCGCACTGGTTCGGCGCCCGGTCGGCGACAGCCGGAAGTCGACGGCGCACGAAGCCATCGTGATCGAGACCAAGAAGTGCCTGCGCTTGATCACTGAAGGCGCAGCCGCCGCGAGGCGCCGACGACAATAGCCACGTGCCGCTGCCCGTTCGCGCCTCGGCGACAGGTCACGGATCCCCGAGAGCTGCGGCGACCAATTCTCAATTCGCTCGTGCCGTCGAGCTCACTGGCGAATAAACAGCGAACCGACTACGATACGAGTGGACTGATTGGCGCGCATCGCCTTCAAAAACGAATGGCAAAAAATCCTCGACGCCGCGGCGGCGCTTCCGTCGCGTTCGCAGACTTCCCGTGTGCCAATTGTCTCGACGGCTGCGCAGCCGAGGCGGCGATACACGACCTGCTGAGACTCCTGAGTCCGGATCTCGGGTATTCAACGTTTCTCGACGGCGACAGCGCGCGGCGCCTCCTCGCAACCGCTTTAGCGACGTATCGTGATTGTCAGCAAGATCCCCGCTGGAAGGATGATCCGTCGCTCGCGCAGCTCGGCGAGGGAGGACAGCGATTCGCAATGTTCTTGTCATCGATGTTCGACTTCTGCACGAATCTCGAATACTGTTCGACGCGCTTGAACCGATTGACCGACGCACGCTGGATCTACTGCAACGCTGCTCAGAACGGCGACCGTGCGACCGCCGCGGGAACACGCGCTCGGGTTTTCTACTCGTTTCTAAAACAGTGCCCGCTCTGCTGTCTGCAACTGGGGCTCGGCGCGCGGATCGAGGGCGCGCAGCACAAGCCACCCAGCCACCACATCGGTGAAATCACCGGCTGCTTGATGGGACTTCTGCTTGAACCCGTGCTCGCCTCGGCGGATCCACCGATCCGGTATGCGATGGTGACCAAGCAGTCGCACAACGTGGATGCCGTCGCGTTTTCTCCGGAAATCGCCGTCCTGTTCGAAATCAAGGCGTCGCCGCTCGTAACGTTCCCGTTGGCGGCGGACCTTCCGGCGCCGATGGTTCGCGAGGTTGACGGTGTCTCACTCGAATATCCGCAGCACCAGCTCGTCGATGTGATCCATTCGACGCTGCCGCTCTACATCTACATCCCGCACCGAGACGTCGCGATTTCGCTTGGCACTCCGACGGCGCCGCACTGGCCGTATGAGGCCGGAACCGATTTTGTGCAGACGTCGTACGGGCTGCTCACGTTTTTATCAGCGTGGGCTGAATTGTACTCTGCGTATGCAGTTCCGAAAACGGCACGCACTGGCCGAATTGCAAGCGTCGCGTACTTGACGAACGGCTGGGGCGACGAGATCGATTCGAACAAGACGAAACCTGGATTGGGCCGGACCGACGACCTCAAGAAAGGAACGTATCAACTGCTCAAGTATGGCGCGTACTATAAAGATCGATGCGCGCGCCATGTGCTGTACAGCGGGCTGCTCTCGAATCTGGATCCGGTGAATCTCTGGGCCGAATACTTGGAACGATTGCTGGACGTGCGGTGGACCAAATCGCAGTATGTCACTGAGTACGAAAACGTTTTCCATGTTCCCAAAGAACGCTTCTACCATCTGTACGAAGCGATCGTCGCCTTCAATCGTCCCGTAATCAATGAACCCGCGCTTCATCGCGTATTCGATTTTCAGCGCGGCCACGACGCCATCGTCGGACGACGCCTCGATTCAACGATGATCGATCCGTGGGTTTAGGCGATGAACTCACAACGTCATCTCACGCTAGGAACCCTCCGACACAACATCTCTATCGAATCTGATATTGCGCTCGCGAGGCGCGAGTTCGCGGCGCTCACTGGGGCGACGACAATTGCTTCGCTCACTTCCGATAGCACCGACTGGCAGGCGGCCCTGGTGATGCTGCCGATGGCCGTGAGGTCTCGTGTCCAATTGACATCCCGGCAGACTGGTGTCATCGCTTTCATGGCGCGGCTCTCCGCAGACGCCGCCGCGAGACTGGTCCGCCGCGCAGCGTTCATCCAGGACGTCGCGGTGATGCACCGGCATGAGGCGCCGACTTCCGAACCTTTGTTCGATCACCATGTAAACTGTTCGATTGCACCAACGGTCACCGCACTCACAGAGTATGCGTCGTGGTTTGCCGAGGGTGGGCAACCCGCGGTCGCCGCCCGCCTCGATGAAATGCTCGCTTATTTGACGACCGGATCCTTGGGTCGATACGCAGACGATGTACGTTCAGCCGTGTTGGCAAAGAAGACGACGCTCAGCCTCACGCACGATCTGCACATCTATAAAGCGAAATTTTTTCCGCGCATGGTGAAGGCGCTGCTGAACGTCTTCATCGCTTCGGAGCCCGCCGGATGGGTCGTCGATCCGTTCAGTGGCAGCGGCACCGCATTGCTAGAAGGCGCCCTTCTTGGACTGCGCTCCGCGGGTCTGGACGTCGACCCGGTCTCCGCGTTGATTTCGCAATGCAAGGTCAGCCCGTTCACCAGAGATCGACAGCGTACTCGAGAAATTCTCCATAAGGCGCTGGCGGCTTCAGATCCTGGTTCACTTCCGCTGCTTCAGAAACGCTCCAAGGTTGCGGCGCCTCGCCTGAAGGTCAAGGGTGAGCTGGGTATGAAGCTGCGGCGCCGAGATGAACGTGACGGCACGCGATTTCTGGACGAAATCGAATTGGACCTCGGTGCTTTGAAGCAATTGCACCGCAAATTCAGACACGAGGCTCCTGGGCTCATCGACGTACTCGTCAGTGACGCCATAACAAAGAAGATTCGTTACCGGTTTGTCGGCGTCGGCAACGGAAGATACACGATCGAGGTGGTTCGTCAGCGCATTCTTGAGCGCTTCTACCAGAAAGTTGCGAGCTGCATCGCCCTCTGCGACATATTCGAATGGTTAGAGAACCGGTGTCATGTGCGCTTCGGCGAAACCGTGGCCATGCGAGGCAGCGCCCTTGATCTTGCAGCCCTGCCAGATTCGATAAGAATCGCTGGTTGCGTTACGAGTCCACCGTATCTACCGGCATCGTCCGGCCGGGAACACTACGCCGACGCGCGGCAATTGGCGTTGACTGTCACCGGTCTAACAAATCAGTGGGCGGCAGACGAATTCATCGGAACGCGGTCGAACGGACCGTTAGATCTCTCGTCGTTGACACCGACCGCTCGCCGCCTGTTGGACTATCTTGCCTCAGATTCGGATCGCACCGATCCGCAACGGGATCCAATGCGGCATGAGCGGAAGGCTCTGCCGACCGTTCAGTACCTCCATGATGTTGAGCAGTTTCTTCGAGCGCTCGCGACGCGCTCTGACGCGGGTGTGCCCTGCATCATGGTGATCGCTGCGCAACACGTCTTTTACTCGCATCGCGCCAAGCAGGAGGCGAAGCGCCAGGGTCACGAAGACACAGGGATCGAGCATGTCGTCCGCGGCCGGGACCTGTATGGCGAGATCGCTGAGCGATCTGGTTGGTCGGTTGAGGACGAGATCACGCTCGAACTTGCGAAATCCGCTACGTCCCATGCTCGCCCTCGCGCGACGGACGAGTACCACGAAGCGGCATTGATCTTGCGCAGAGTCGAATGAAGTTGAGTTTTCCAACGGGTGAGTTGTACCTCGAATCCAGACGATCGGAGTACGTCGTCATCCTGCGGGGAGATGTGGTGTTGACCACACGCTCGGAGAAGAAGGCGATAACGAAGTACAACGAGCTGCGAAAGGCCTTCGCGACGAATCCGCCGCCGGAGCTGACGTCCCAGGAGCGTGCGACACTCTTGGGTAAGCTGGTCGGCGATCGTTTGGTTGATGACAACCACTATCGGCCGCAACAGGAAAGCGCTAAGCGCAAGCAATCAAGTCGGACTTTTGGATAGACACTGACGTTGGTAGATCTGCGCGTCCCGCACCGTGAGGTGCGCGACCCGATCCAAGGGCTCAGAATCAATACGTCAAGGGTGGACGAATGCCCGATGTTCGCTATGATGGCGCGCGGGTTACTTCGTGTCATCCGCATGCAGTGGTGCGTGGGCGATTCGACCGCTCGGACCGCGACGGCGCCCGGCTGGTCATGCTCATCAACCTCCGACGCGCTCCCTTTACGAGCGTCGAACGTGAAACGCATTTCTGTGACGAGCATGCTCCCACTCGGCAGCGTGGAATTCTTCGGCGCGTATCGCTTGCGCCCATAGCGCCTCTGCCTTGGCCCACTCCTGGTCCATGCCGATTAGACCCGACGCGGAAAACACGCGCTCGTGTGTCTCGTCGGAGCTTTCGTCGCCGAAGACGTTGATGACGAGGGAAGGAGGTGCCAGCGAGTCGCCGATTGAGCGACGTACCCACCAGTATCAGCCACGGTCGCGATCGCTGCTCGGATCCCGGCCCCGCTGAGCACACTTACGCTCGCCGCTCCCATGTCGATTGTGCCGAAGTGCTCGGGCGCGTCAAGGCTCCGTTCGCTCCGCTCACCGCCGCAGCGGCCTTGACCCGCCCTGCGCACTTCGCCGACCAGCCTTGATGGGAGCGGCATGGGAATTGCGCAGCTTGCCATACGCAAACTCGACGATCAGTGCAGTAAACGCGTACTTTCTCGAGCACAAAATAAGAAGCCTTGCGGTCTCGTTTGAATGTCGACGGCCTAACTCTCGCACGGGAAAATGGATCGTCATGCGTCTCGACGCCTTCAGCCGCTGTTCGTACTCAGCGCTGTTCCAGACTCGCCCAAGGGCCGAATGGGATCCGCTCCCTTCGGTCGGCGCGATCAAGGCCAGGCCGCGACGGGCGACGCGCCCGTGCCATTTCCAAGTCGGACGCAGGCTCTTCTCGATTAGCCTACCGTCGCTTATAGGCCGGCCGCCGTGCCGTCGCCTTTTGACACGCACCGCCAGCCTGATCCGCGCACGGCCACTGCCGCCGCATGTCCGGCTGAGGGACGAACGTCGAACAGTGACCAGTACGCGCAATCGCCGTGCAGCCGAACCATCGGCGTCTCTCCTTCGAGGAATGACACCGCGAAGGAGTTGAGGGGTATCTGCAGCCCGGAGCCCACGGCTTTGACGTATGCCTCCTTCCGAGTCCAACAATCGAAGAACGCCCGAGTCCGGCGCGATCGATCGAGCGCCGTCCACTCGCTGATCTCCTCAGGACAGAAGAAGCGCTCCACGACGGCGGCCGCGTCTTCGATGTCGCGCACGAGCTCCACGTCGATGCCGACGTCTTCCCCCCCGCAGATCGCGATCAGCCCGAGGCCGTGCGAGCGCGACATGTTGAATCGGAGGTCTCGATGACATCGGCGAGTCAAGTGCGGCTTCCCGTTCGAATCCTTGTATAAATCGACGGCTTTCGGGGCCAGTCGCAGGTATCGCCCGAGCACAATCCTGAGGGTGGCACGACCTGCGATGAAATCGCGCCGATCGTGCTCGAACACGTATTGACCGGCCCGCCTGCGCTCCTGTTCGGATAGGACGGTTTCGAGTTCGCGCTGCGCGTCGTCAGTCACCTCGAGCGGAACTGACCAGACGTGCACTTCCCTGTTTCCAGGCTGCGCACGCAGATCGGTCTCTAGGATGCGTTCGCTGTTGACCTCGCTGGTGTGCGGGACGGGCAGTGCGTTGTCTACCATCGGGATGTCGTGACGCCTGCCAAGTCTCTCGTCGAACCAGCTCGACTTACCAGGCGCCCTGATGACTCCAGGTAACAGGAGGCCCCATAACCTACAACCGAGGCACTGCGCGAGCCAACCCCGTCGCCCGCGCTCCCGTCTAAGGTTGACAGTAGATCGCCTACTAGCGCAGACTGCTGCACCTGCGCGTATGTTGGTGAAGTTACAGGTCAGGTCTGGGCAGTCTCTGGGACCAGTCGGCTAGCCGTACGAACAACGACATCTATGCCAAAGAATCCGGCCACGCGGATGGAACTGCTGCAGGGCACGCTGGACATGCTGGTGCTTCGTGCGCTGCTCTTTGGGCCGCTGCATGGCCATGCGATTGCGACCCACATCCAACGCACCTCTGAGGAGGTCTTGCGCGTGGACCATGGATCGCTGTATCCCGCCCTGTATCGTCTGAAGAAACGTGGGTGGATCACGGCCAATTGGGAACCGATGCCCGATCGGAATCGAGAGGCCAAGTACTATCGCTTGACCGCCGCCGGCAGACGCCGTTTGGTCGCCGAGCACTCGAAATGGCGACAGCTTGCTCGAGCGATCGGTCTCGTAATGGAGCCCGCTCGATAGGCGCGGCGCACATGCGCAGTTTCTGTTTCTGGCGCTGGCGCAAAGCCGAGGATGAGGATCTGGACCGGGAACTGCAGGCGCACCTCGACATCGCGACGGAGGAACGGGTGAACGCGGGAATTCCACTGCGCGATGCCCGCCGCGCGGCACGTCACGAATTTGGCAGCATCACGTCGACCAGAGAGGATCTGAGGAATATGCGGACAGGAGCAGCGATTGAACGGCTGTGGCGGGAGGCGCGACATGCCGCGCGCCGGCTGCTGCGCAGTCCGGCGTTTACCCTGGCGACGGTGTTGACGCTGGCGTTGGCCATCGGCGCGAATGCATCGATTTTTGCCGTCGTATACCGAGTCGTCCTCAAACCGTTGCCCTATGGGGCGTCGGAGCGGCTGGTGGCCCTGGAATTTAGCGTGCCTGCCCGCAATGTGGCGAAGGTGTATTACATCCCGTCACGGCTGTACTTCCAGTACCTGGATCGCGCGCACACGCTCGACGGGTTGGCGCTCTATGTCGGCACCAACGAGCTGACCTTCACCGGGCAAGGCAGTCCGGAACGAATTCACGTTTCTCGTACCACCGCGTCTCTCTCCTCCGTCTTACGCGTAGCACCGTCTGTCGGACGTTGGTTTACCGACAGCGAATCAGAGCCCGGCGCGTCACCCGCCGCCGTCCTGTCACACGGGTTCTGGGTTCGTCGCTTTGCGCAGGATCCAAACGTCGTCGGACGATCGATAACCCTCGACGGCGTTCCGACCGTCGTCGTCGGGGTCATGCCCACATCGTTCGCCTTTCCAGATCCCCGCGTCGACGTCTGGATCCCAGCCCCCTACGTCACGAGATCCACCGCGACGGACGGCTATGCCTTCGCCGCGGTCGGGCGGCTTCGGGAAGGCGCGACGCTGGCGGAAGCGCGTTCAGAGCTCACGCGCCTGGCCGTTGAATTGGACCCCTCCTATCCGAACAATGGCTACAAGGGGCTCGTCTCGACGGCCGCCACGCTGCTCGATGCGACCGTTGGCAACGCCACGGTCACATTGTGGATCCTGCTGACGGCGGTCGGTCTCGTGCTCGTCGTCGCATGCGGCAACGTCGCGAACTTGTTCCTGGTCCGCGCCGAGGTTCGGCAGCAGGAGATCGCGATGCGTCGGGCGCTCGGGGCTGGCAATCGGGAGGTCGCGCAATACTTCTTGGCCGAGAGCACCCTGCTCTCCCTGGCAGGTGGCACACTCGGCGTCGCCGTCGCCTGGCTCGCCTTGCACATGCTCGTCGCGTTCGGGCCGGGAGTCGGTCCATGGTGGACGAGCCTGCCCCGCATCATGAAGTCCGCCTCGACGCCGTCGTGTGCGCATTCGCCTTGGCGCTCAGTGTGACAACAGCTCTGGCTTTCGGATCGCTTCCACTGCTTCGGTCCACGCCGTTGGCGCAACCCCTGCGTGAGAGCAGGGTGAGCACGGCCACCCGGAGTAGTTACCGCACTCGTCATCTCCTCATGGCGGGCCAGATCGCGCTTGCGCTCGTTTTGCTCGTCGCGTCAGGCCTCATGCTCCGGAGTTTTCAGAGACTGCGAGCGGTAGATCCGGGCTTCGACGCCACGTCGACGCTGACGTTTCGGATTGCTTTGCCGAGAATCGACTACCCGAACCCGGGAAGAATGGCAGCTACCCACCGCGCCATCCTCGATCGTCTCTCCGTCCTTCCGGGCGTCACTGCGGCATCTGCCTCGACATGTCTGCCGCTCTCCGAACAGCAGCTATGCCAAGGTGCCCCCTTGCTCATCGAAGGCCAGTCATTGCCCCCAGGTGCGACAGCGCCGTTCGTGGCAATCCGTGCCGTTGATGGGGCTTACTTCCAGACAATGCGGATGCGCCTCCTCGCGGGCCGCGGAATCGAGCGTGGGGATGTAGACCGCGAGGAGCCGATCGTCGTCCTGAATCAAGCGACCGTGAATATGGCGTTTCCCGGCCAGGATCCGATTGGACATCGTGTCAGGCTCGCGAACGCCGCGCCGAATGGTGGCGCGCCCGAATGGCTTACCGTCGTCGGTGTCGTTGGCAATACGCCGACTTTCGGCCTCGCGGAGGCGGCTCCATTTCCACAGTTGTACATGCCTCTCTTCCGGTCTCGGCGTGTGAACCTCCGCTTGGACGCGATGAACTATGTCCTCCGGACGGCCGTACCGCCTGAACCGCTGGTCGAAGCCGCGCGGCAAGCGGTCGGCGGGGTCGATCCGAACCTGGCGCTCGCCCAGGTTGCCACGTTACAAGGCGTTCTAGACCGTGCCGCGGCGCAGATGGCGTTCGCGATGGTGCTCCTCGCCATTGCGGCCGGTGTGGCGCTGCTGCTCGCCCTCATCGGCATCTATGGCACCATGTCCTATGTCGTCAGCCAACGCACGGGAGAAATCGGTGTCCGTCTCGCACTCGGTGCCCAGCCCGGAGCTGTTGCGCGAATGATCGCCCGGCAAGGTGGCGTGGTCGCACTAGTAGGGATCGCCGTAGGGCTCGCGGCGGCTCTCGTTGGCGGCAGGGTGATCCGATCGCTGTTGTACGGCGTCAGTCCTCGTGATCCAGTCGTGTTCGGAGGAACGACCGTGCTCCTGATGGGCGTCGTCCTTCTCGCGTGCTGGTTGCCGGCCCGCCGCGCACTTCGACTCAACCCTGTAGACGCGCTTCGTCTTGAATAGGGAGTCAGGCGGGATGCCGTCCCGTTTGGCAACCGCTCCGGTAAACGCCGGTCACCGTCACTATGGCGTGATGGTAACCGGCTCGGCACGTCGGGGGGGCGATATCCCGGTGGGAGCGACCGTTGCCTGATCGACTGCGACCAGGCGCAGCTCGCACGTGTAGGAACGGCCGGCAGCGTCGGTCAGCCAGGCGCCGGCCTGTGTGGGCAGCATCTCGGTAATCGTGATCACGCCCTCTGGTTCGATCCGCTGCGCGGTTTTCGCCGAACGCGCGAACGCGTCCACATACACCGGGCTCGAGAAGTCTACGTACGTAGGCTTGTGCTCGGTTGGCATCTTCACGAACACCGTCGGGGGAAGCTCGTGTTGCTGTGCCCAGCGCTGGCAGGCGACGAACCGCTCCACGCTGTCACCGCTCGCCGCAAACACCAGTTCTCTTGAGCGCATCCGCCACTGCTCTCGACAGACGACGACGCTGTCGATAGTGATGCGCGGCTGGTGCGGTAATGGCGGGAGCACGCCGAACGAGCCGAGCTCCGTCCGCATCATCAGTCCCCCGAAGAACTCCAGGCTGGGGAACCGGTGACGTCCATCCCGGGTTTGGACCAAGAGCAGTCCCGCCTCGTCGACAACTTCCAGATCGGCGAGTCGCAGTGTTCGCTCGGGGGGGACTGGGGAAGGATCGCGAGTGCAGACATACGCGAAGTCAGTCGGCCTCAACGCAAGGTGCGTCCGATGAGGTGTCTTCTCTTTCGGCTCGATCCAGATCACCCGCGGATCGGGGTGATCGAAATCGAGCAGCCGCATGATCTCCGCGGGCGACGGGTGCTGGTCGACGAACAGCGCATATTGCAGCGTGTTGATGAGGTGCAGCTCGCCCAGCACGAACTGGTACTCGCCACGCCTGATCGCATCCAGGTTCGGGGCATTGATCATGACGTCAGGGCTCACCGCGCGTGCCCACCCGCATGGCGGGTCGTCTGCGCACGCAAACGACTCCTGCACCGCCTCACGGAGATCCCGGCAGCGATAGTCGACGCGACGCGCGCCCCGCGGGGGTTTCAGGATGGCTGCCCATCGCTGCTGCAGGGCCGACTTGACCTCGGCGCCGATCGGCGACAGCGAACCCGGGGTAGCGCGGAAAAGCGACGTGCGCGACACGAAGAGGCCGAAACTGACGGGGCCCCGGCGATTCCGCGCGAGATCGTCGAAGATGCGGCGGAACTCGGCACGGTGTCTCCGGGCGATCTCGTGAATCGCCCACCGGGCGCTGCGTAGCAGCAATGACAGCGGCGGCCCAAGCGAGTCGATGATTTCCGGTCCCAGCTCCAGCGACAGATCGCGGCGACAGTCCTCGTACACCAGGGTACGGCCGGCATAGATTTCTCCGTCTCGCCGGGTAGGTGCGGCGCCGGTGAGACGCCCGAACGTCGACTCCAGTGATTCGATCGCCCGGTCGAGCGCTGCCGGTCTGCCAGCGGCGTCACGAATTGCCAGGGCTGTCGCTTCGATCGCCTCGAGAACCGCGGACGAGCGCCCGCGAAGAACGGCGTCGTCGACTCGATCGAGCCGCTCGCGCAGAGTCCGCTCCGGCTGGAGCTCGCGCGCGCCTTCGAAGGTCCATATCAGATAGCCCGCGCGCGTCACGTCCTCGAGCACTGCGTAGATCGAGTCCTCGCTGATAAGCGCGGGGTCGGATGAGGAGCGCAGCTCGCGCGCGATCGCCTTGGCGTGGCGCTGTCCGTCGCACGCGGCGAGCACGCGGGATTCGCCGGGAGACAACTCGCGCACCGGTCGGGAACCGATCACTAATCGGCGCCCGTCGAGGCGGACGAAAGCTGGCAAGTACGGTATGCGCCACGGTCGCAAATCCGGATCCTTGTCAAGGGTCCGCGCGATCGTGTCGATGCACCACGACTCGAAGTACACGTTCCGTGATTCGAGCAGCGCGGCACCGCAGGTCGCGGCAATCGCCGGCGTTGTACCGAATCGAGCCCACGCGACGGGGCCGAAGAAGCCGATCGATTCGTTCTTCGCGCAATACCGCTGCAGGTAATTCGCGACGAGGAGTTCCTGCCGTCGCGTGACGCTTCCGGCATCCGTCACGCCTGCGGCGGCCAACGGCGCGACCGCTCGCCTGAACGCTCCGCGATTCTGCCAGAGCACGGCCTCCCGGAATGCGGGATCCGCGGCGACCTTGCGGAGGACCGCCCGTACGCGAAGCGTTTCCGCCGCGAATGTCTCTTTCAGTCCCAGGAGCGACGCACTTGACTCGCAAACGCCAGACGGCGACCGCTCGCGGCGGCGAGCCGTACGTGCCCGGAGAACGCGCGCCGCCATTCGGACCGCCGCAGGAGACGACAGCTCCTCGAGCATGGCGATCGGAAAACCGGCGCCACGGACCGACAAGCGCGACCAGAGCGACCATTTCCCGAATGGGAGCCGGATCAGGTGCTCGCCTGGGTGATCCGTTGCTGCCGCGACTCGATGCTCCATACCCTCAGCGGCTGCGGACCGTATGGTCGGAACGCCGGGCGGGGCCGCGCGCCATGAACTGGCTCATCTCATCGAACGAGTTGATGATGGCGTCCGGCTCGGCGGCGCGTATTTCCCACAATTCCGAGAGGCCGTACGAGACCCCGATGGTCGCCACGCCCGCTGCGCGCCCAGCTTGGACGTCGACCGGGGTATCGCCGACGAATAGGACCTGTCCTGCGTCGGGTCGGTGTGGGTCGATCTCGAATAGGCGCATCGCCATCAGGATCACGTCAGGATGCGGCTTCGGCCGATGCAGTTCGTCGGCTGTGACCAGATGATCGATCAACGGATACAGGCCGGTGTGGACGAGAAACGCTTCGGCGGTTTCGCCGTACGACGTCGCGGCGCCGATCCCGATTCCGATCGAACGCGCGAATCTCAATCGCTCGTGGACGTAAGGGTACGCACGCACTTCGTCCAGGCGCTCGCGAAGGAATCGCAAGTGATAGTCGCGTCGTGCGACGTGGTCGCCGCCCGGATCAAGCACCTGGTAGGCTTCGCACAGCCCCAGTCCCTTGACGGCTCGAAAGCGTTCCTCAGTGATCGAGCACCCGTAATGTGCCGCCGTGGACGCAAATGCATCACGGATGAGTCGCGACGAGTCGACAAGCACGCCGTTGATGTCGCAGATCCACGCCGCTTTCGCGTGAGGCGCCTGCCCGTGTCGGCCAGGCGGACCGTTGAGGCGTTCAGGCAAGGAGGGTGCGTCGGGCATGTGTCGAGCCGCTTTCAGGATCGGCGCACTCGCGTCAACGCTGAAACGCAATTCGGCCGCGCATGATGACCATCGCGATCTTCTGCGTGTTGGCGATATCGACGAGCGGTGAGGCCTCGAGCACGACCAGGTTTGCCTCGTCACCCGGTCCGACGCCGTAGCGACGCCCCAGGAACTCTCCGGCCTGCGTCGTCGACGCCGCGAGCGCCTCCCACGGCGTCAGGCCGGATTCGACGAGCCGAATGAGTTCGCGGTGTACCGAATAGCCGTGGACGACCCCCCAGTTGCCTGCGTCAGTGCCAGTCAGGAGCGGCACGCCGGCCGCATGAAGGCTCCGAACCGACTCGATCGTGCGCGTGACCGCAGCGCGGCGGGTGGCGGCCTGCTCTGGCGTCTGCGTGGCTGCTCGATAGGCACGACGAATGGCCTCAGGCGCGAGCGCGACCAAAAGCGGCGCATCGAGCAGCGCGGGCGTGTCGAGGAACGCCTGCCGGTCCGTGTGTACGGCGAGCGTCGGAATGTGGACCGTGCGCCGCGCCGCCATGAGTGCGACGACGTCCTCAGGGACCGGGCCGTCGGAGGGCACATGTGTCACCACGGCGCCCGCTTGGGCGGCGTGACGGACGTCCTCCCACACACCAACATGGACAATCGTCTTTAGCTGGTGTGCGCGCGCGGCGGCGACCACAGCGTCGAGTGTGGCGCGGTCGATGCTCGGCCGCGCGCCCGGCGCGTGATCGTAAACGACCTTGATGACGTCCGCGCCTTTCGACGCGAGTTCCGCGACCTGCCGACGCGCGTCGTCCGGTGAATCGATGGTGCGGGTAGGGATTCCATACTCGGTGCAGTGCCCCTTGGTGGCGGTCAAGCAGGCGCCCGAGGCGAAGATTTCCGCGCCGCCCACCTCGGCCCGCCGCTGCCGATCGCGCAACGCGAAAATCGCGTCTTCCAGGCTGAACAGATCCAGGAATGCCGTGACGCCGGCGCGCAGCACCCGCGTCGCCATCGCTTCCGTGCCGACCGCATCCTGTACCCCGCCTGGCGCCTGGTTACTGAACGAGTGGACATGGAGGTCGGTCAGGCCCGGGATCACCCATTTGGCCTGCACGTCCACCCGCTCGCCGCGCGCCGACTGCGGCGGGTTCGACCCGCGGCCGACAATGACCCCGCCTTCCATCCAGAGCGAGCCCTGCACGGCCGTCCGCGTCTGCGGATCGAGGATGGTCGCATTGGTCACAATGAGATCCTGCGCGTTGACGATCGCGGCGCACGCGGTGCTCGTCACGAGGGCCAGCACGAAAGCCTTGGCTCGCTGTTTGAGCAACGTCCGGCGGGACCCGAGCTCCTTGGTGTTCATGCGCAACTCTCCGCGGCATTCAATGCCTGACGGCCTATGGCCATCACATGCTCAGTCGTGCCTGCTGCGCCTTCCGCGAAGCGAATTCCCCGTCGGCCGAAATGATGTCGCTCCAGTGGTCCGGAGATCCGCCGGTGATACCGTGGATCTGCGCGATCTCCTCGACGCCCAGCTGACTCTTCCAGGCAGAAAGCGAGTCGCGTCGCACATCCGAACTGATTGGGCCGACGCGCAAGTGCAGGAACTGCTCCAGCATCCGGATCACAAGCTCCGTCCTGTTGACCAGCGACTCGTACCAGATCACCGCGAGGGCGCTCCCCAGCTTCGCTTGCAGGACCTGCATCTGTTCATAGTGGCACTTCCAGCGGAGAGCGCATCGTGCCGCCATCGGCATCGACTCGTACACTTTCGATAACTCTCTGGTGATGCCCAGAAAGCGGTTGGGGACGGGAAGACTTTTCCAATCTCGATGCCAGTGCGACACAGCTCGGTGTCGCAGCATGCTCGCCACCGTTGCGTAAGGGTGGCGCTGCACACCGACGAATGGCGCGAGGGAATACGGCGAGAAGCTGTTCGGCGATCCAGATGTTTGCATGACTCTTGTCGAGATAATGCTTGGGGGCCGACCGCGCCAGTTGTGAGCTGTATTCGGCTACGAGATTGCCGAATAGCTGCGCCTCGCAGGCGGGATTTACAGCCATGGCGACCGACCACCTGAAGATCGGCTCCTCCTCGACAGTCGCCCGCATGTCAGGATGTGAGCCTAGGACACTCGCCAGACAATGCGTGCCGGAACGGCCCGTCCCGATCACAAAGATGTGCCTCGGTGCCGCGAGATCACCCCCAGCGATAGTTGCGTTGTGCATGATCATGTCATCCGCCCCTCAGGATTCATCAGGCATCGACCCGATTCGTTTGGCCAGCCGCCGCAGGCTCGGCAACGTCGATCAACCCGTACTTGGCTGCCCACATCGCGTGGCGACGTACCCGCGCCACGGCGGAGCTGCTTCGTTGTGTGACCTGCGCTGATAGCTCGCGGAGACTGATTTGCTGGACCGTCACTGCGACCTGCAGCAGGTCGCGGACAACTTCATAGTCGATGAGCAAGTCGCGCAGGCGGTAGGTCGGCCAGGCCGCGTCTCCCGATATCGCGCGTCGGCCCTCCTCTGTGATTCTGACCACACTGGCGTCCGTGAGAGTGCGCGACGCATACGACTGAAATACGTCGAAGTACGGGATATGCCATTGCGACGGCTGCCAGTCGCGCGGCTTGGCAACGCTTGCGCGGTCGTTCCACAAGTCCTCGTATTGGGCAATGACGTGGCGCCACTCGAACTGCGCAACCGCACGACGCCGCGACACCGCGCCCATTCTGGCCCGCAGATTATCGTTCTGCAGAAGCTCCTGCAGGCTCGATTGGAGCGCGACGGGATCGACGACGACCGACTGCGACGTCGAGAAGTGGTCGAGCATGCCTCTGTCGAGCACCCCATGCATCGCCTCGATGTCGTCGTCACAGCGGGTCCAATACGTCGGCACGAGGAATCCCGTTTCCCCGCTGATGACCGTATCCCGGTACCCGTCCCAGTCGGCCACGACTTGCGGGACGCCGCACGCCATGGCTTCGAGCGGTGTCAGTCCAAACGTCTCCTGCACGTTGTCCACGGGTGATACGAACACGTCCGCCGCGGCATAGAGGAGCGGCCGACGTGCTAGCGGAACCTGGCCGAGCAGGCACACGCTGTCGGCCACGCCGAGTTGTCGCGCGTACGCAAGCAGCGCATCGGCGACCTTTTCGCCGGAGCGCTCGCTGCCCGACAAGACTAATTGGACCCGTCGTGCCGGATTCCTGATGACGAGCCCCCGGAGTGCCTGCGCCATCGGAAGGAGGTCCGCCTTGTCCAGGAATGACATCCGGCCGTTCCACAGCATTACGAAGGCGTCCGGCGCTATACCCAGCTCCGAGCGCGCCTCCAGGCGATCTCGCGGCTGGAACACGGCCGTGTCCACGCCCAGGGGGATCACCTGCAGTTGGCCACGAAATCGCACGCGGCTCCTCACCGCCTGCGACAGTTGTCCGGACACGTGGTCCAGCATCCGGCCAATCGCTGAGCGGGCCGCGCGCGACGTGCACACCAGGGTGTCGCCGTCCGTCATGTCGAGAACGAGTGGAAGAAAGAATGAGTGCACGAGCAGCTGGTAGCTCACCGTGTGGTGCGTTAACGTGATCGGGAACCAATTACCGTTTCGCTCTGCCCACGCATCGCGAATTCGAAATGGATGGTATGCGTCCGCGGCGACGTCGTGCCAGATGGCCGGCGCCGCGTCCTGCCCGATACGGTAGAGGCTTTTCACGGCAACGTGTGCCTCGCGCGCGGAGTAGCCCGCCAGAGTCGTGCCGACGAAACCGCGGACTCGCTCCACGGAAAAGGGAGGGACGAAGAGCTCGAGGCGTTCGATGGACCCGTACCGCCACAGCGCGACGTTGAAGTCCATGATGGCGACCCGCGCGCCGTAAAACGGGTGCTCGCGCTCGATCCCGATCATGAGCATGCCGAGCGACGCAGCCCGCGCCCTGTGGGACTTGTCGATCGTACGTATGCCTTCGATGATGGGAGTGTCTCTGCCGCTCATGCTCTCGTGTTCTCGCTGGACTGGTCCGTGCGGTCCCGGTGTGCGTCCGCCCTAACAGTTGAACAGACCGTCGGTAACGTCTCGAATGAACGTGTGTAACCTTTGCTCGAGCGCCTCGATTCGCTGCTCGAACACCAATGGATGGCTCAAGAAGCCGCGTGACTGGCTAGCTCGTTGGAGCGCTGCGCACGTGCCCTCGTCGACGTCGAGATCCGTCGGCTCGTAAGGGAGTTCCATCGACGCGCACCAATCCTCCCACTTGAAGGGTGAGGTGTGCGGATTCCTGCGGATGCGCAGCGGAACCCAAGGCACGCGTAGCGCATCGGCGACGATGGCGCCGTGCAGCGACTCGGTTAGCACGAGGTCTGATCCAGCCAGCGCGGGTAGAATGTCGTCCACTTCGTGCCGAGGATCCACGAACGCATATCGCAGCTCGTCACATGTCCTCGCCAACGCGTCGCCGCACCTCGAATCGGCGGTAGCCCAATGTGGAACGACGGCGATCGACCCGGACCGCGGCAGCTGCGGCGCGGGGACGTACCTGTGGACGAGGAGACCCGGATCCGCGATCGCGACTCCCGGGTCGAGCTGGAGGATGCGCGCGGTGAGCGGGCCGCGAACGCAGTAGAACTTCCACTGCGCGCGTGCGTGTTGAAGCCATCGAGGCGTCACCTCGCCGTAGCCCAGTCCCGCGCCGAAAACGACGACTTTGCCGTGCATCATCGGCCAGTTGAGGATGGTGCCGATGCCGACGAACAGCCAGGGGTCCGCGAGGTTGAAACGAAAAGGCATCGCCCTGCTCCACAACCAGGGGTTCAGCTCGTCGCCAAAGTTCCAGCTGTGATGCCGGCAGTAGAACAGTCTCATAGGGTCGCCGCAAAAGCCGCCGCGCTCGCGAGCGTGCTACATGTAGCCGCCGCGCCGCAGCGTCTCGAGACCGCCGCCGTCTTCGGTATCTTGCGCGCGGCCCGCCCGCTCAGCCACGTTGGCGAATTGCCCGCTTTTTAGCTCGAGGACGATATCGTGCGGCGATCGCGCGGTGGACGTGACACGCTGCGTACACGGAGCGCAACCGAGCGACCGGTACCGTCGGCCGTCACCCCGGTCGAAGTACAACGTTGTCACGGGGATCTGTTCGCGCTCGATGTATTCCCAGATGTTCAGCTCGGTCCAGTCGAGCAGCGGATGGATCCGGATGTGGGTGCCCGGCGCAAGATCTGTCGTGTACTGACTCCAGAATTCAGGAGGCTGTTCCTCGAGCCGCCAGGTGCTCGTCTCTGATCTGGGGGAAAAATAGCGCTCCTTGGATCGGCTTCCTTCTTCGTCCGCGCGGGCCCCCACGATGACGCCGCTGAACGCGGTCGTGTCCGGATCGGGTTCGTAGCGGCGCGTGTCGTGATTGAACCGGTAGCGTGGCCACGATCCGTCCAGCGTGTGCTTCAGCGCGTCCGTCTTGAGGAGCGTGCAGCACGCGAGCCTGTCAACGGCACCGTCGGGGTACGTGCGCTTCTGCGCGAGTGCGTCGGTGTTTCGCCCGAACATCAGCGTGAGATGCCACTCGACCACGAGCCTGTCCCGATACGCAATCATCTCCGGGATCTTGAACGCCGTATCGATGTGGACGAGCGGAAACGGCACGTGTCCGAAGAAGGCCCTTCTCGCGAGCCAGAGCAGCACGGTGCTGTCCTTCCCGATCGACCAGAGCATCGCCAACCGGTCGAATGCCGCGTACGCCTCGCGCATGATGTGGATACTGTGGGCCTCCAGCCTGTCCAGGTCGTCCATCTCACACCTGTGCGGGCGACGTGCCGCCGCGAATCGCGTGCAACTGTTCGAGCACTCGGATCGCGGCAGCTCGCACCGGCAATTCCGTCGTATCGATCACCAGTTCCGGCTCGAGAGGCGTCTCGTACGGATCGTCCACGCCGGTGAATTGCCGGATCTCCCCCCGGCGCGCCTTCGCATACAGCCCCTTCGGGTCCCTCGCCTCGCAGACCTCGAGCGGCGTGGCCACGTGGATTTCTACAAAGTTTCGGCATAGCGACCGGGCATACGCACGCGAATCCCGGTACGGTGAGATGAACGCAGTGATCACGATGACTCCGTGGTGCGCCAACCGGATCGCCAGGAAGGCCACGCGCCGCAGATGAGCGTCACGCTCGCTCGGCCCGAACCCGACCCCCGGAAATAAGGCCCGGATGGCGTCGCCGTCGAGATACTCCACTGCGGCGCCTCGGCCTTGCAGGTCACGGTAGACCTCCGTGGCGATGGTGGTCTTGCCCGATCCAGAGAGCCCGGTGAACCACAGGACCGCGCCGTCAATGCGCGGTGCAGTGTGCGCGTCACCCGGAGCGCGGCGTCCCTCTCCTGCCTGATTCGTGCTTGCCTGCTCCGTGAGCGGCTCCTGCACGATTCCGCCTCCGGCGATTTCGTACGAATCCACGATCACGAACCGCGCGAGAGCGGGCACATGAGGAAGAAGATCGAATGCCAACGGTCGCGCCAGTTCCAGCGTGCACTCCGCAACCTGGCGTTTCTGGACCTCTCCGGCGTGCTCCATCGGCTCTAACGTCGAGAGATCGATCACGCGCTCGATCGAAGTCACCTGCACCGAAACGCGCCCGGCGCCCAGCTTCAATTGGTACGGTCTCGTGGTGACGAGTGGCCGCTTGCCCAGCCAGAAGACTTGTGCCTTGAGCCGCGTCGTGACACACGGCGCCGGCTCGTCAGCCAGGGCCGCGACTTCACCGCGGGCGACATATACCTGCTCGGTCATCGTGAACCCGGTCGCTTCGCCCGCCGATGCTTCCCGTCCCGGCGACCGGCCGAACCCTTCTATCGTGGCGACCGCGGTCTGCTTGCCCGACGGGTAAAAGATGATCGTGTCGCCGACCCTGACGCGACCGCACGCGACGGTGCCGGCGATGATACGTCGTGCGTCCCCGCCTTCCGTGAACTTGTAGACGCCCTGCACCGGCAGTCGGAACGGCGCGTCGACGGCGGGCGGGTGCGGCGTGAACTCCTCTAGCGCCTGAAGCAGCGTAGGCCCGCAGAACCATCCCATGCGGTCGCTCGCGTCCGCGATATTGTGCCCCTCGCGCGCCGCGACTGGAATGATGTGCCGCGGACGGATCCCAACCTGATCGAGGAACGCGCGATACCCCCCACTGATAGCCTCGAAGGTCGTCCGTTCGTACCCGACGAGGTCCATCTTGTTGACCAGGACGACCACTTGGCGAACCCCGAGCATCGAGAGCAGATAGCCATGTCGCCGCGAGTTCTCCTGGATACCTTCCGCCGCGTCTATCACGACGAGCGCTGCGTCGGCCCGAGAAGCGCCGGAGACCATGTTTTTCAGGAACTCGATGTGTCCGGGCACGTCGACGATGATGTAGCGTCGCGTCGCCGTCCTGAAAAACGCGCGCGCCGCATCAATCGTGATCCCCTGGGCCCGTTCGTCCTTCAGCGCATCGAGAAGGAACGCATACTCAAACGGCTTCGCGTTCCGCGTGCAGAACTGCCGCACCTGTTCGAGCTTGCCTGCCGGCAGCGAGTGGGTGTCGGCGAGCAGGCGGCCGATCACGGTGCTTTTCCCGTGATCCACGTGTCCCGTAATCACTACTTCCACCGCTGAGATCGCCGGTCGCACAGCAGCCAACGCCGAGCCCTCGTCATGGGGACCGCGCGCGTCACCGCCGCCGTCATGTGTCAGTGCAGCGCACGCGGCTCGCAGTCGGATTCCAAGCTCAGACATCATGCGACGCCCGGTACAAGACCACCTCGCTTTGTCATTGAGGCGGAGACTGCAACTAGTACTGTTTTGTCAGGTGTGAGGCGTTGCGAGCCCGCCGCTTCGTCCGATAACTGAGCGCGTCCACGCGCGGCCGGCGCTCGATCGCGCTTCTGCCCAGGCAGGAACGGACGATGCCGATCGGTGTGACCGCGACACAAAAGACGGCGAAAAGGCCGATCGTCGCCGCGTGCTCAGCGAGCCTGCTCACCATCCCCGCAAGCGACCGATGGCGACCACCCGGCGACGCGATTGCGGTGCGCTCGACGTCTGCGTCCATGGGTCCGCCCGCTCAATCGGGCTCGAATTCGTGCTGCCAGTTGCCGGCGTCAGGCCGTGGTGTCTGGGCGATCTTATAAAGGACGCAGTTCTCGAGCACGAGAAGGTCGAGCCCTGTGCGCATGAAGCAACGATACGCGTCTGCCGGTGAACAGACGATTGGCTCGTTCCGTACGTTGAAGGACGTATTGACGAGCACTGCGCATCCCGTTCGCGCCTCGAAGGCCTTCAGGAGGCAGTAGAATCGCTCGTTCGTTGTGCCGTCCACCGTTTGCACACGTGCCGAGTAGTCGACGTGCGTCACGGCGGGAATGTCGGACCGCGGCACCTTCAGGCGGTCGATTCCCCACCGTGCCTCATCGTCTGGTGCGACACGGAGGCGACGGCCGCTGGCGACCGGCGCGACGAGCAGCATATAGGGGCTGTCTGTCGGCAAATCGAAATAGTCGCTCACCCGCTCTCGTAGCACGGACGGTGCAAACGGCCGAAACGACTCGCGGTACTTGATCTTCATGTTGATCAGGGACTGCATCGTCGGGGCGCGCGGATCGCCCAGAATGCTTCGACAGCCGAGCGCTCGTGGACCGAACTCCATCCGACCCTGGAACCAGGCCACGACCTTTCCGCTGGCCAGTTCCGCCGAGACGAGCTGCACCAGCGCCTGATCGCTGAGCCGTTGGTACGGCGCGGCGGCGCGTCCCAGGAACGCTTCGATGCACTCGTTGGAATACCGCGGCCCGAGCAGGCTCACTTCCATGGCGTCGCTCGCCCCGTCGGGAGATCGACCGTGGTCGTACAGGCTGTGCCACGCGCACAAGGCTGCGCCGACAGCACCGCCGGCGTCTCCCGCCGCGGGTTGAATCCACATGCGGCGAAATCGCTTGTCACGGAGAATCCGGCCGTTTCCCACGCAGTTCAGGGCGACGCCGCCCGCGAGGCACAGATTATGAGCGCCCGTTTCGGCGTGCAGCCCTCTCGACAACCGAAGCATGACCTCCTCCGTCACATCCTGGATCGAACGCGCGAGGTCCATTTCACGCTGCGTGAGTTGGCCTTCTGGCTTCCGCGGGGGACCGTCGAACAATGCCTCGAACTTTGCGCTGGTCATCCGCCGGCCAGTGCAGTAGTTGAAGTAATCGAGATTGAGGCGAAACGTGCCGTCTTTTTTGATATCGATCAGGTGCTCGTAGATCGTCTGCACATAGCGCGGTCGCCCATAGGGCGCCAAGCCCATGACTTTGTACTCACCTGAGTTGACTCCGAAGCCCGTGAAAGCCGTGAATGCGGAATACAGCAGGCCCAGCGAGTGCGGAAACCGCAGATCCCACAGCGGCGTCAGCGTCGCGCCGTCGCCGACCCAGGCCGATGTCGTGGCCCATTCCCCCACACCGTCGACGCACAGGATCGCGGCGGACTTGAACGGAGACGGGTAGAACGCGGAGGCGGCGTGTGATTCATGGTGCTCGCACCACAACACGCGTGGACACCGCGAGGGTCGCGTGCTGGTCGCCGCCCCGAGTTCCCTCTGGAGGATTGTCTTCAACCACACTTTGCCGCCAAGCCACGTGCGCATCGCCGATAGGAATGAAGTCAGGCCCGACGGGGCGAAGGCCAGATAGGTTTCCAGCAACCGCTCGAACTTTAGCAGTGGCTTCTCGTAGAAGACGAGGCACTCTAGGGCGGACACCGGAATCCCCGCCTCCTCGAGGCAGTAGCGGACAGCATGACGCGGGAATCGTGCGTCTCCTTTCATCCGCGTGAAACGCTCTTCCTGCGCGGCGGCGATGATGCGGCCGTCGCGGAGCAGACAGGCGGCACTGTCGTGGTAGAAGGCCGATACCCCCAGGACGTAGGTGCTCACGATTACGTTGATGCGATCGCGCGCGTGACCCGCCGGCAGTAGAAGGCAAGAAGGGCCTGCGCGAAGATCTTCTGCGATTCCGGCCCGGGATGCTGGCCGTCAGCGGCACGATCGACGGTAATCGGCGGCTCCTCGATCGCGAACTTGCACAGGCTATGCAAGTCGACGAGAGGTATGAGCGGGGCAATGGCCGGGTTGCGCACGTACTTGGGATGGGACAGCTCCCGATGCTCTGACCAGCTGACGATCAGCTCGATGTGCTTGGCGTAGCAGAATGACTGCACCAGCAATATGTGGCTCAGGCTGTTGAGGAAGCCGAGTTCGTCGGCGTAGTACCGATAGTAGTGGTCCACGGCTCGGAGGCGTCTCAGCGCGCGCTGCCGGACGCCCTGTGGGGCGGTGCGGGAGAGGAGCAGCCGGCCGATCGAACCCGTCCGCCACAACCAGGGGCCGATCGTGAACGGCACGCCGTCGAGAAACCCTTCCGTACGGTTCTTGAAAACGAATTCCACGACGAGCAGATCGGGTTTGACGGCACCGCACTGGGTGAGCGCCGTTCGAACGATATAGTCGTTCGACGCGCCTCCTTGCGCGAAGTTCATGAGGCTGACCTCGTGACTCGCATAGCCGAATCGCTTGGTATACTCCGCGGCGAACTGGCACGGCCAGGTTTCATCGAAATTCAGGCCGGTGCCAAACGCGTAGCTGCTCCCGCACACGAAGATCTTCATCCGTGCGTTCGGGTCGAACTCCGGGCCGCGGAATCCAAGGGAGTTGAACTGGTAGGTCTTGGTATTGCTCAGGTCTTGGCCGTAGGATCGGACCGTGTGCGGTGGCCCGCTCTCCCCGAAGTGCTCCCGTTCGCGGTCTCCGCAATAGCGTCGTAGCATGATGGTCTCGTCGGCGTTGGACTCGGCAGCGCGATTCGCGCGATGGGAACCTCGCCGTCAGGTGCGGCGCTGCGCCAGGATTGTGAAGAACCCCGGAAAGAATCGTCCGTCGATGTGGTTCGCGCGATAGGAGAGCTGCTCGTACTCCTTCTCGAGCTCGAACAGCGGCTCGGCTCGATCGAATGGTTCGAACCGGTTGATGCTCGTGCTTCGCAGCTCCAACCCGAAGTCCGTGCACCACCCGGCCACTTCCTTCAGCGTCTGGTGGTTTTCGTGGGGGTGCAGGACCTGGTCGCGAAACCATGACCTGAGATGGACGGGGTCGCTCGCGCGGATCGGATCCAGTTTGGCATACCTCCGGAATGCCGCCTCCTCTCCTTCTTCCTCGAGGACTCGTTCGAACATTTCCCGGAACGCCTTGCGGCCGTAGTGATGGTAAAGGCCAAGATAGATGTACTTGCCCGGCCTCACATGCTTCTGCATGTGTTCGAACGACGCGCGCGCATCGTGGGTCGCCGGGATGACGCCGATGCTCACGACGAGATCGACCGCCGCCGTCGAAAACTCGAAGAGATCGCATTCGACGAAGGTCGCGAGATCCGCGACGTTGAGGGCGTTCGCGACGTCACGCGCGCGCTCGATCGCCTTGCGCGTGAAATCCACCCCGACAACCGGCAGCGAATAATGGGCCGCCATCGTGTTGGCGAGCCAGCCGGCTCCGCAGCCGAACTCCAATACCCTGTCCACCTCTCCAGACCGCAGCACGCGGTTCAGGTCCGGGTACATGCTTGGCAGAGCGTTGCTCTTCAGGGCCGCGACGCTGGCGGCGACCGACGAATAGTAATTGAACGGCGTGTCACGGTAAAAAGTTTTGACCGCCGCCGAAACTGTGCCACGAGTGGATGAAGGCATCGCACGTACCTTTTCGTCGAATCACCAGAGTGGATACACGTTCGGGTCTTCTGCCTGAAGCTTCCGCCGCTTCAACCATAGGCGCTTCATCAGTTTCCCGACCAGCGAAAGCCTGCGCTTTGTCGCGTGGTGCGGCCGCCGTGAGTTGGGAAGCGGGTCGGTGCGATCGGATGAGGCCGTTCTCTTCATCTCTTTTGCTCCATTCAGAACTGACACGTTCGGTCGCGCGCCGGACAACGACGCGGCGGACTAGCCGAACGAAGGCGCGTGCGCGACCCGGCTGGTGGGAGTGTCGCCCGTGGATGGCCTGTACGCCGGTCGCACACCCGTCGCGATCATCAGGAAAAATGTCACGTGGGCGATCTGCAGCGGCAGCAGGTTGCCGTCCCGTGCGAACAGCGTGCCCTGCACCACCCCGAGCACCAGGGCGCCCGACATAGGCCCCACCGCTTGGTACCAGGAGGGCAAGTGGGCGGTCTGCACGGCCATGAACAAGAGCGTTGAAAGCGCCACTGCCGGCCACACACCTAATGGCGACAAGAGCGGGATTCCGGTCGCTCGAAACACCAGTTCCTCGCCGCACATCGGTAGCGCGACCACGCAGATGGCTAACGGGCGCGGCAGCCACATCAGGGGATACTGATAGGTCCGCATCCAGCCCGACTGCGCGAGGAGCCGATGCTCGAGGATCGGGTTGCCCCCTCGCTGCAACTTCCGTAACGGCGCGAGCAGCGCCGCGAGGTTGACGCTGAGAGTCATGATCACGGCGGCTTCCGCGATGCCCAGAAAAACACCGTAGACGATGTCGCGGACGTGAAAATGGTCCGTGTACAGCCGTGCGATGGGAAGACCGTAGATCACCGCCACCGGCACGTACACCACGCCGATCACGACAAACCAGGCCGGCAACACGGCGATCCCGACGGCGTCACGGAAGGGCACCGTTCGAGGCTGGACCCGCTGGACCGCTGCCCGCGCCAGCCGGTTGGCGATCACGAGCAGCCGTCCGTATGTCAACACCCCGAATACCGCGAACACCGATAACGCGAGCGCGTTGGATGCGAGTTGTCGTGACATGCGCGCACCGACCCTATACCGCCGAGAACCGGCCTCCCGTCGAACGGGCCATCAGCACGAAGGCGACAGTATTGAAGACGGCGTGCGCGAGGATGAGCGAGAGCAGTTCCGTGCCGCTCAACACCAGCGCCGTGAACGCCGCGCCGAAAAGCAGCTTGGAGACAACGCTGCCGAGGCCGAAGTGGACGTGGATCAGCCCGAAGAACACGGTCGTGATAAGGGCCGGACCCAACGCTGTCGCGAACAGTGGTCTGAGCAGTTCCAGCAACTGTTGCCTGTAGACAATCTCTTCCAGGATGGCGGCCGCCAAGAGCGCCGGAAGCCCTACGTCCCGCATCCGCGCTCGCAATCGGCGCAGCTGATCGGTCGCGGGTAGGGACCCGTTTGATGGACTCAGCGACCAGCGTGGAACAACCGGCGCCGCCCTCGTATTCGTCACTCGACGCAGTCGCCGGAACCCCCTCAGCGTGGAGGCATCCGCGGCAATCGCCAGCCCACCGAGGAGTAACCCGGCCACGATCGATCCGACGAGCGATCGGTCCCTGCTGTGAACAACCGGTGTCGCGCCCAGTATGGTGAACGTCGCGCAGGACACGGTGAGTAACACCAGGCCGTACCAGCCGATCGGCACGGCGCGTTGCACCTGAGGATAACGGTCTTGGCACCAGGACGCGAGGGCGGCGGGCGAGAGGCTGAAGAGGATGAGAACCAGCCGCACCTCGAATGCCAGGTCACGGATAGGGGTGAGGATCGGCGACATTCACTCCTCCGTACTCGGCGTAGCGCGGATGCCCGGCCTGGGGGTTTGACGGAAAACAGAGGCTGAGAAGGCTGGGCGAGTACGTTCGACAGACAGTAAAGCCCAGATCGCGAATGTCGGGAGTCGTCAGATCGAGGTAGTACAGCCGCATCCCGTTCATTCGGAACCGGTCGATCAGCTGTTCGCTCACCTCGCTGTCGCTTCGGCGCGTGTAACGTGGCAACTGGGACGCCGCAATCCCGTCACCACGCGGGAAATGACGATCGAGCGCCGCACCATTCCCGGGAAGCGAATAGTACAGGACGTTGAGGTCCAAGTCGGCAATCGCGCTGGGGTCGATGGCCTGCTCGCCGCGCAGCACGGCGATCTTGCCAAGGCATCCCAATTGTCCCAGATGCCTCACCGACGACGCTTCGAGGAACGCACGGTAACACGCCTTCTGCAGCTTCAGCTCGCACGCGGTCGCGACGGAGGCGGCCGGCAGGTCATCGCCGTGCCGCGGCCTGAAGACGCACGCCACGACATGCACGTCGAAGTCCGGACTCTTCACGTAGTGAAAGGAGATGTTCGACGCTGAGCACCCTGCATCGGCGACGATCGCTCTGAGATCGGAAAGCCGATCGTCCAATTCGATCTCGCGCGCCGCCACGCCGCCGTACCACGTGCCCATCGTCGCGTCGATCTGTATCAGTTCGAGCATCGCCGAATTGAGAGCCCGTGCCGGAATGGTGTGGGCCGCCGTGCCCGTCGTGAACGCAGGTGAGACGCACAGTTCACCCTTCTTGACCTCATAGCCGAGCACCAGCAGCGACGCCGGGACCCACGTGCGGCTACCATCCGTCAGATCGGTCGTCTCGAGCCACGTCAGGGGTAGCGCCGGATCGAAGCGCCGGTAACCGGACTTTCTAGCGTACTGCTCCTCGGAGAAGAAGTTCCATCCTTCGAAGCTCATGACGCGTAGGCCTTCGGCTCGCAACGCGTTCGCCGTGTCATACCTGCGTGCCCGCTCGCCCGTCAACAGGCACGTCATCTGCGCGTACCGCTCTGCCGACTCGCCGAGCGCTCGGATCAACGCTTCTTCGCGCGTCACGCCGTATCCGCCAAGGTGGTAGGCGAGCGCCTTCGGCCACCCGAGCAACCGATGCACTGCCGACAGTTGCGCCACCGATACAAAGATCCCTGGGTGGCCGCGGTCGTGCAACGAGAAGCCGAGCGCCCGGTCGAGACCGGTCAGAGGGCTCAACATGCCCTGCAGGAGCCCCTCGATCTTCGCACCGAACGGATGGGCCGTGCGGGTCGTGGCGAAGCAATCCATCACTGTTCCCTCAGTCTGCCTGCTATGACACCGCGGCGGCACCTTCGGCCTCCGCGAGTCGGCTGACGAGTCCGCTCAGGTCGAAGTAGAGACTCTGTTCGTGCTGCTCTGTAATGGGGCTGCACGCCGCACATCCTGGCGATCGAAGGACTTCGTTGAAGCTGAAACCCATTGACGGCAGGTGCACGCTCAGCGCCTTCCCGACGGTGAAACTGCTGCCGGTCGCCAGCAGGTTCGCCACCTCGATCGCGGTCAGCGATGCCAGCAGCGATCGGAACGGCAGACCGAGCGGGGACGTGCCCAGTCGGACCGCCTGTGTCGTCAATGCTCGCTTGTAGCGGATATAGCTCTCGCTCTCGCGCATGTTGAGGAGGATTCGGGTCTCGAAGCACTCGTAACAGGACGTGCGACGTGGAATGAACGTTGGACCGACCAGGAGGAGGGGCCCGTCGGCCGCCGCGTGCAGCCACGGGATGGCGTGGTGCCCGCACACCCGGTTGATGTTCCGAAACAGGATCGGGTGAATAGTCAGCGCCGCGACCACCAGAAGCCCCTTTTTCCAGTCATCGTAGGCGCGGAGTTCCTCCCGGAACGCCAATGGGTCCTCCGACACCGTGAGGTCCTGTCCCGACAGGCGCGCGGTCGTCGCATCATCGACCACCTCGTAGCGAAGGCCATGACCGAAGCTGTCGAGTTGTCGCATGATGTCGACGGTAAGTTCGGTGTCCCCGATGAAAACGATCTTGTCCGCTCCCAGCCGTGACTCGCCGCCGACCAGCGTGCCGCGGACGACATCGAGGATCGTGTCGAAGGCACTTCCGGGCTTCGTCTCGATGACGTTGTGCCG
>Ga0170475_112685450_pt1 | contig 40118 bp, 41 predicted proteins | sample Soicark_Litter_5_FD_111474 | JGI IMG/M metagenome (GOLD analysis project Ga0170475, IMG submission 111474) | Avena fatua rhizosphere microbial communities from Hopland, California, USA. Combined Assembly of 48 SPs
CGACGAGGCGCTGCGGGCGCGGCTCCATGCCGACCTCGCCGAGATGCAGGCGCTCATCGAGGAAGGCCTCGCCTATGCCCGCACCGCCCACGCGTCGAAGGAGGCGCCGTGCCCCGTCGACGTTCACGCGCTGCTGGATGGCATCGTCTGCGATGCGGTAGACGCCGGGCACCGGGTCCGGTGGCAAAGCGAGTCTCCGTTGACCCTCGTGACACGGGTGCAGGCCTTGCGGCGCGTCGTGACCAACCTCCTCGACAACGCCATCAAGTTCGGCGGTGATGCCGAGGGGGCGGAGGTCGCCGCGGTGCGCGGCGAACACACACTCGACATCACCGTGCGCGATCGCGGCCCGGGCATCCCGGTGGCCGAACTCGACGCGGTGATGCAACCCTTCTACCGGGTCGAAAGCTCTCGCAACCGCGATACCGGGGGCACGGGACTGGGGCTCGCCATCGCCCACCAACTGGCCGGTGCGCTGGGCGGGCGACTGGTGCTGTCGAATCGTGACGGCGGCGGGCTCGAAGCCCGCCTCGTGTTGCCGATGCGATGAACCGGGCGCAGTCCGCCATTGCGGTCCAGGAGGCTTCCTAGATGGATATCCTCTGCCGCACGCCTTCGGCGGCCAAGTCGTAGAACTTCTCGAACACGGTGGGCTTCTGGAACTTGCGACCGATGCCAACGGACGCAATTTCGTTTTCGCGCAGGCGCAACAAATCGATTCCGCGGCGGCCGCACTGTCATCGTGACGACCTACAGCGACACGACCTGCGACACGCCGTTCGTGAGCAACGGCCGCACGGCCAATGGCGTGGATTTGCAGTCGAATGCGATATGTGCCCCACGGGCACGGTGGAGTGCCACTGACAAGCGCTCTTCGCCTCGATGAACCCAGGCCCTTCCGAGGCGAGGGCCGGGCTTGTTTCCTACCGCGTCGGCGTCCGGGGCCTTCAAGGCGTCGCCAGCGCATGTTCGACAACGCCATCAAGTTCGGCGCGGATGCCGAGGTGACCGCAGGGACCGGCTCTACTGGAGATCCGCGAGTGACAGCTGGTGCGCCCGCATGATGTTCCGCACCTTTGCAAGGGCCTCGAGCTTCGCGTGCTCCCGCAGGTCCGAAGCCTCGGCTTCGAGCAACTCAAGCTCGGCCCGCTTCATCGCGATCATCTCATCCAGCTCAGGCAGCGTGCGGCTTCTCGTGGGTTTGATCCATCCGCTCGGCTTCATTTCATCGTCGTTCACTTTCATTGTCTTTCCAGGGTTGGTCGTTGAGAATTCATGCCTTTTGCAAGCCCTTGCCCATGGACGCAGCGTTCATCATGGCCTCGCCGGCTGGGTGGACAAGCCGACCGATTGACCAATGGTTCGGCGCCATTGCACGCAACCCGCCAGATCGCTGCGGCTCTGTTCGCGCTTCCAAATAGCGAACGGTGGCGCCTGTGAGCCGCATCATCCTGACTTGTGAGCCCTGGACCGACTTGGCTTTCGCGCCTTCGAGGGCAGCGTCGGCAAGGATCGCGATCGTACTGCGCCACCGTGATGCACTGCCGCTTCCAATCTTCAGGTATGAAAAGGGGCGATTATCGTGCCGAAGGGCTTTCACGAAATCTACCGCGCGCGCTCCATTGAAGGCATTGAGAAAAGCAATCGCGCGGCCGCGGGCCACCGCTTCCCGAATCGTGTTTCCACCTGGGCGCTTGTGCATCGGCCCTTGTTTGGCTAGATGGACATCTTCTGCCGCACGCCTTCAGCGGCCATGTCACGCCCCCGGCCGCGCTGTATCACTTCGCCCCGCTCCATCACGAGGTACTGGTCCGCGATGTCGGCCGCGAAGTCGTAGAACTGTTCGACCAGAACGATCGCCATCGTGCCTCGGTCGGCGAGCATGCGGATCACGCGGCCGATGTCCTTGATGATGCTCGGCTGGATGCCTTCGGTGGGTTCGTCGAGGAACAGCAGCTTCGGCCCGGCCGCCAGCGCGCGTGCAATGGCGAGCTGCTGCTGTTGGCCCCCCGAGAGGTCCCCGCCGCGGCGATGCAGCATCTGCTTGAGCACCGGGAACAGCTCGAAAAGCTCAGGCGAGATGGGTGTGCCGCCGGGCTTGCAGGCCAAGCCCATGCGCAGGTTCTCTTCGACCGTCAGGCGGCTGAATATTTCGCGCCCCTGCGGCACGTAGCCGATGCCCTTGCGCACGCGCTCGTACGGCGTGTCGTGCGTGATCGCCACCCCGTCGAACCGGATGGTGCCCGTCTTGATCGGCACGACGCCCATCAGGCTCTTGAGCAGGGTGGTCTTGCCCACGCCGTTGCGACCGAGCACGACCGCCACCTCGCCGGGCCGCGCTTCGAACCCGACATTTCGAAGGATGTGCGAACCGCCGTAATACTGGTTGATTCCTTCGACCTTCAACATGTCCATCGTCCTTGCTCAGCGACCTAGGTACACCTCGACGACCTTCTCGTTGGCCTGCACGTCCGCAAGCGGCCCCTCCGCGAGCACGCTGCCTTCATGCAGCACGGTCACCTTCTTGCCGTTGCGCCCGCCTTGTATGAGTTGGCCGATGAACTTCATGTCGTGCTCGACGACCAAGAGCGAGTGATTGCCTTCGAGCGACAAGAACAACTCTGCCGTGCGTTCGGTCTCATCGTCGGTCATGCCGGCCACCGGCTCGTCCAGCAGCAGCAGCTTCGGGTCCTGCATCAGCAGCATGCCGATTTCGAGCCACTGCTTCTGGCCGTGAGACAGCAAACCGGCCACGCGTCGGGCGCCCGGTTTCAGATGGATCAGCGTCAGGATTTCGCCGATGCGGTCGCGCTGCTCGCCACCCAGGCGGAAGAACATCGAGGCACGCACGCCGCGATCGGCCTTCAGCGCAAGCTCCAGGTTTTCGAACACCGAGAGGTGCTCGAACACGGTGGGCTTCTGGAACTTGCGGCCGATGCCGGCCGATGCAATTTCGTTCTCGCGCAGGCGCAACAAGTCGATCGTCGAACCGAAGAAGGCCTTGCCCGCGTCGGGTCGTGTCTTGCCGGTGATCACATCCATCATCGTCGTCTTCCCGGCGCCGTTCGGGCCGATGATGCAGCGCATCTCGCCCGCGCCGATGCTCAGGCTCAGCGCGTCGAGTGCCTTGAAGCCGTCGAAGCTCACGGTGATGCCGTCGAGGTACAGGATGGCACCGTGCGTGATGTCCACCACCCCCGGTTGCACGACACGGCCGTATCTGGCATCGCGCCCGCCGCCCTGCCCGGCTTGCTGCTTCTCCTGCGCATGCCGCAGCGCCTCGACGCCGGCTTCCATCAGATCGGGGGTCATCCCGTGGTGTCCCGGGACTTCGCGTCGGCGCCCAACGTCCGGGCCAGGCCCACGATGCCCCGCGGGAGGAACAGGGTCACGGAGATGAACAGCGCGCCCAGGACATAGAGCCAGAACTCGGGAAGCGCCCGCGTGAACCAGCTCTTGGCGCCGTTCACGAAGAACGCGCCGACGATCGGCCCCACCAGCGTGCCGCGTCCTCCCACCGCCGCCCAGATCGCGATCTCGATGCTGGCCGATGGCGCCATCTCGCCAGGGTTGATGATGCCCACCTGCGGCACATAGAGCGCGCCGGCGATGCCGCACATCACCGCCGAGATCACCCAGATCGACAGCTTGTAGCGCAATGGGTCGTAGCCGATGGACATCACGCGGCTTTCGGCATCGCGGATGGCCTGCAACACGCGCCCGTACTTGCTGCCCACCAGCCAGCGGGCGAGCACGAAGAAGCCGATCAGCGTGAGCCCCGTCAGGACGAACAAGGTGATCCGCATGGCTGGCGTGGCGATCGGCATGCCGAGGATGCGCTTGAAATCGGTGAAGCCGTTGTTGCCGCCAAAGCCGGTCTCGTTGCGAAAGAACAGGAGCATCGCCGCATACGTCATCGCCTGCGTGATGATCGAGAAGTACACGCCCTTGATGCGCGAACGGAATGCGAAAAACCCAAACGCGAACGCGAGCAGGCCGGGCACCAGCACCATCAGCAGCAGCGTCACGATGAAGCTGTCGCTCAGTGCCCAATGCCAGGGCAACGCCTTCCAGTCGAGAAACACCATGAAGTCGGGCAAGTCGCTCTGGTAATTCCCGTCGCGGCCGATCTGCCGCATCAGGTACATGCCCATCGCATAGCCGCCCAGTGCGAAGAACACCCCATGGCCCAACGACAGGATGCCGGTGTAGCCCCAGACCAAGTCCATTGCCAACGCGCAGATCGCGTAGCACATGATCTTTCCGGAAAGCTGCACAGCGTAGTCGCTCAAGTAAAACGGGCTGCCTACGGGCACGCACAAGTTGAGCAGTGGCACCAGCACCAGCACGAGCATCAGCGCCGTCAATACGCCGGCCCAGGCCTTCAAAGTAAGGAACCGCATCCCCGGCCGATGGGCCTGCCAGGCGGGTGTCGCGAGAACGGCGCTCATGCCGGCAGGTCCTTCATGTCGGAAGTGGCGTTCATGCTTCGGCGCTCCGTCCCTTCATCGCGAAAATGCCCTGCGGCCGCTTTTGGATGACGATGACGACGAGAACCAGCACCATGATCTTGGCGAGAACGGCCCCCTGCCAGCCTTCGAGCAGCTTGTTCAGCACCCCGAGCCCCATGGCGGCATGCACCGTACCCGCCAGCTGGCCCACGCCACCGAGCACCACCACCATGAACGAGTCGACGATGTAGCTCTGGCCGAGATCCGGGCCCACGTTGCCCACCTGCGACAGGGCACAGCCGGCCAGGCCCGCGATGCCGGAGCCGAGCGAGAACGCATACGTGTCGATGCGGGCGGTGTTGACGCCCACGCACGCGGCCATCCTGCGATTCTGGGTAACCCCGCGCACGAACAGGCCGAGGCGCGTGCGCGCAATGAGCAGCGAGACACCGGCCAACACGATGCCTGCAAAGATGATGATCGCGATGCGGTTGTACGGCAGCGTCAGGTTGCTGAGCACCTGCACACCGCCCGAGAGCCAGCCCGGGTTCTCCACCGACACGTTCTGTGCGCCGAAGACCGACCGCACGCCCTGCATCAGCACGAGGCTGATGCCCCAGGTGGCAAGCAGCGTCTCGAGCGGGCGGCCATAGAGCCAGCGAATCACGCTGCGTTCGATCACCGCGCCCACGCCGGCCGCGGCAAGGAATGACACGGGCATGGCGGCCAGCACGTAGGCGTCGAACAGGCCGGGACAGTAGGCGCGGAAGAGGTTCTGCACCACATACGTGGCATATGCGCCGATCATCATCAACTCGCCATGGGCCATATTGATCACGCCCATCAGGCCATATGTGATCGCCAGGCCGAGCGCCACGAGCAGCAAGATGCTGCCAAGGCTCGCGCCTGTGAACAGCACGCCGAAGCGTTCGCCCCATGCGAGGCGCCTGTCGATGGCCTTCAGCGCGATTTCGAGCTGGCTGCGCACCGCCACGTCGTCCTCGCCGCCTTCGGTCGCCGGCTTCAGGCGATCGGCGATCAACATCCTGGTGGCTGGTGTGAGGCTCGCAGCCAAGGCCTTCGCGGCGTTCAGCCGGCGTGCAGCATCGGGCGAAGACACCATCACCGCGGCCCGGATCTGGCGCAGCTGTGTCTTCAAGTCCTCGTCGGTCTCCACGCCGAGTGCCTTCTCGATGAGGGGCAGGCGAGGGGCGTCGGCTTCATCCTTCAACGAGCGCGCGGCGGCGCGCCGCTCGGCCAGGTCCGTCGAAAAAAGCTTCAACGCAGCCAGCGCGCCTTCGAGTTCGCGGCGCATCTGGTTGCTGTTGATGACGTCCTCGGCCCCGCCGGGCAGCGGCACAGGACGGCCCGTGGCCGGGTCGGTCGCCTGCTCGCCCTTCACCACGACGACCTTGTCGCCGGTCACCTTCACGGCGTCATCGAGCATTGCCCGAAGGAATGCGGCCAAGCCGTCGTCTCCCCGTTGGAGCGACTTCGCGAGCGCCGCAATGCGCTCATCGTTCTCACCGGCTGCCAGGCCACGGGCCTGTTCGGGAGTCAGGGCGTGGCTGGCCAGCGCGGTGAAAGACAGCGCCAGCAACACGGCGACTGGGACAGCAACACGAGACAGCATCGACAAGCATCCATGGGAAGTTCGACAAAATTCGGGGCGGCATGCGCACCCGCGCTGCATGGCATCAACCGCGGCCCCCAGGGCCGGCGAATCAACGCTTTTCGGGCTCATCCTTCTTCTGGTCGTTGCCCTCGATGTACGGGCTCCACGGCTTGGCTTTGACGGGCGCCGGTGTCTTCCAGACGACATTGAATTGGCCATCCCCTTTGACCTCACCGATGAACACCGGCTTATGGAGGTGGTGGTTTTTCTCATCCATCTTGGCGATGAAACCGCTCGGCGCATCGAAGGTCTGGCCCGACATCGCGGCGACGACCTTGTCGGTGTCGGTGCTCTTGGCCTTCTCGACCGCCTGCTTCCACATGTAGATGCCAATGTACGTCGCCTCCATCGGGTCGTTCGTCAGTGGCTTGTCGGCGCCGGGCAGCTTCTTGGCCTTGGCGTACGCCGCCCATTTGGTCTTGAAGCCCTCGTTGGTCGGGTTCTTGATGCTCATGAAGTAGTTCCAGGCGGCCAGGTGACCCACGAGCGGCTTCGTGTCGACGCCCCGGAGTTCCTCCTCCCCGACCGAAAAGGCAACGACGGGCACGTCGGTGGCCTTCAGGCCTTGGTTGCCCAGTTCCTTGTAGAAGGGCACGTTCGAGTCGCCGTTGATCGTCGAAATCACCGCGGTCTTGCCGCCGGCAGAAAACTTTTGATGTCGGCGACGATGGTCTGGTAATCGCTGTGGCCGAACGGCGTGTACTTCTCGTCGATGTCCTTGTCGGCCACACCCTTGGTCTTGAGGAACGCGCGCAGAATCTTGTTCGTGGTGCGCGGGTAGACATAGTCCGTGCCCAGCAGCACATAACGCTTGGCGCCCCCGCCAGCCTTGCTCATCAGGTACTCGACCGCGGGGATGGCCTGCTGGTTCGGCGCGGCGCCCGTGTAGAACACGTTCTTGCTGAGCTCCTCACCCTCGTACTGCACCGGGTAGAAGAGCAGGCCGTTGAGTTCCTCGACGACCGGCAACACCGACTTGCGCGACACGCTGGTCCAGCAGCCGAACATCACCGCCACCTTGTCCTGGCTGATCAGCTGCTTCGCTTTCTCAGCAAACAGCGGCCAATTCGAGGCCGGATCGACCACCACGGGCTCCAGCTTCTTGCCCATGACGCCGCCACTGGCGTTGATCTCTTCGACGGCCATGAGCGCCACGTCCTTCAACACGGTCTCCGAGATGGCCATCGTGCCTGACAGCGAGTGCAGCACACCCACCTTGATGGTGTCGGCGGCCCGGACGAACAGCGGCATGCCCATGGCAGCGACACCGAGCGCCACGGCCGAGACGGATTGCGCGAAATTGCGACGACTGGCTTTCATGAACGGCTACTCCTTGGTTGAACCCGTGTACCCACGGGGCGACAGAAGAAGGTTAAGGAGCCGTTTGTCTTTCTCCCATACGCCGAATGGCGTAGAACCTCAGGACGGGGTGTCCCATTACGCCCAGGCTCACTCAGTAGCGGGCGAGTAAAGGGCAAGGCAAGCGCAGCGAAGCCGCACATCAAGCCACCCGCGAGGACCGGCTCCGCCGGCCGACCCGGGGTCGCCCCTCGGGGGCAGGAGGCGCCAGCCGACTGGGGGGCCCCATCACCATCAACGCCGCCGCATTGCGCGTCTCGACGCCGAGCTTGTCGAACACGTGTTCAAGGTGCTTCTTCACGGTGGCCGGGCTGCTGCCCAGGATGTCGCCGATGTCCCGGTTGGTCTTGCCTTTCGTCACCCAGTACAGCACCTCGGCCTCTTTCATCGTCAACTTGAAAGCGCGTTGCAGCGCCTGCACGGCTGCGGCATCGGACACCTCCCGCATCACGATGAGCCAGTCGTCGTCGCTCGTGCGCTGCTGCAGCGACAACACGAGCTGGCGCGCCTGCGCGCCGATGGTCAGCGGCCTTGGCTCGCCTGATGTTTGAGATCGCAACCACGAGAGGACCTCGTCGGGCACCTGCCCCACCGGCGCATCGAAATAACGTTGCATCAATTCGCGGGCAAGGGCGGTTTGCCACACGGCCTTGCCCACGGTGAGCAAATCATCGGCATGAATGGCCATGGTGGCATGACCGAATGCGTCGAGCGCGTTGCGCGCCTGGAGGGCCTGTCTTGCGCTCTGCATGTGAACCGTCATGCGCGCAAGCAACTCCTGGGGCCTGATGGGCTTGGTGACATAGTCGACGCAGCCGGCGCGGTAGGCCGCCACCAGATGCTCGGTCTCGGTAAGACCGGTCATGAAGATGATCGGGATGTGAGACGTCTCCGGCCGTGCCTTCAGCTGGCGCGCCAGCTCGAAACCGTCCATGCCTGGCATCACTGCGTCGAGCAGCACGATGTCGGGTATGGCCTGCACCGCGCGCTCGATCGCCGCTTCACCGTTGGCGGCAATGAGCACTGTGTACCCGGCTTCGTCGAGGGCATCATGAAGCACTGACAGGTTGCCGGGCACGTCGTCGACGACGAGCACCAGGTCCGAGGCGCTGCGATCGGGAAGTACGCCGGTCATGGATGGCCTGGGCGATGAGGGCGCTCAACGAGTAGAACACGACGTGATTGTCGAGCCGTCGTAGCCGAAGCCGGCATCGCGGGTCAGCAGGTCCATGTCAAGGCCATGGCGGTCCGCATACACGCTGATAGGAAGGCCAGCCAGAAATATTTCCATCGCCTCCCGGGCCACCCAGGCGTTGTAGTCCCGCCGCACCTTGACGACCCGCTGCGCCGCGTCGCCCTGCGCCCCTGATGCGGCAGCAAGGACCGCGGGGATGACAAGCGGCATGGTGGAACGCTTCATGCTGACATTATGAAGATCCGCCAGGCCCTGTTCACACCAGAAGCCAGGGGGTTGCATCGCATGAACCAGCCCTAAGATACATGCCAACAAATTCAGCCCCGACCGCCCATGGAACTCACTCCGCGCGAGAAGGACAAGCTCCTCATCTTCACGGCATCCCTGCTGGCCGAACGCCGCAAGGCCCGCGGCCTGAAGCTGAATTATCCGGAAGCCGTGGCGCTGATCTCCGCGGGCATCATGGAGGGCGCCCGCGACGGCAAGACCGTGGCCATGCTGATGAGCGAGGGCAAGGCCATCCTGACCCGTGCCGACGTGATGGATGGCGTTCCCGAGATGCTTGCCGACATCCAGGTCGAAGCCACTTTCCCAGACGGCACCAAATTGGTGACCGTGCACCAGCCCATTGCGTGAGTTCGCATGAACCGCACACGCATTGCACCGGCCTTTGTCGCCTGAGGACGTGACCATGATCCCCGGCGAACTGTTCACCGACGGCCCGGATCACCCGATCAACGTCGGCCGCCCCACCGTCACCCTCGTGGTCGAAAACAGCGGCGACCGTCCCATCCAGGTCGGCTCCCACTACCACTTCGCCGAAACGAACGCGGCACTGCAATTCGACCGTGCGGCCGCGCACGGGAAACGGCTCAACATCGCCTCCGGCACCGCGGTGCGGTTTGAGCCGGGCCAGCAGCGCACGGTGGAACTTGTCGACTATGCAGGCAGCCGCCATGTGCATGGCTTTCGTGCACTCGTGCAAGGCCCGCTTTGATTTCTCGACCCGCCATGGCCACCATCACTCGACGCGCCTACGCCGAAATGTTCGGCCCCACCACCGGCGACCGCGTCCGACTGGCCGACACTGGCCTCATCGTCGAAGTCGAAGATGACTACACCGTGCGCGCCGGCAGTTACGGCGAAGAAGTCAAGTTCGGCGGCGGCAAGACCATCCGCGACGGCATGGGTCAGAGCCAGTGCATCGCCGCCGACGTGGCCGACACGGTCATCACGAACGCCCTCATCATCGACCACTGGGGCATCGTCAAGGCCGACATCGGCCTGAAGTGCGGCTTCATCAGCGGCATTGGCAAAGCCGGCAACCCCGATGTGCAAGCCGGCGTCGACATCGTGATCGGCCCTGGCACCGAGATCATCGCGGGCGAAGGCAGCATCGTCACCGCTGGCGGCATCGACTCGCACATCCACTTCATCTGCCCCCAGCAGATCGATGAGGCGCTGATGAGCGGCGTGACCACGATGCTCGGCGGTGGCACCGGCCCGGCCACCGGCACCTGTGCCACCACGTGCACGCCCGGCCCATGGCACATCCATTCGATGCTCAAGGCGGCCGAAAGCTTCCCCATGAACCTCGGCTTCCAGGGCAAGGGGAACGCCAGCCAGGCGCGCCCCCTCGAAGAACAAATCGAGGCGGGGGCGTACGGGCTCAAGCTCCATGAAGACTGGGGCACCACACCGTCGGCGATCGACACGTGCCTGACGGTGGCCGATCGGCACGACATTCAAGTCACCATCCACACCGACACGTTGAACGAATCGGGCTTCCTCGAAAGCACCATCGACGCGTTCAAGGGCCGAACCATCGCCACGTTCCACACCGAAGGGGCCGGCGGCGGCCATGCCCCGGACATCATCCGCGCGGCCAGCCTGCCCAACGTGCTGCCTTCGTCGACCAACCCGACGATGCCGTACACCGTCAACACGGTGGACGAGCACCTCGACATGCTGATGGTGTGCCACCACCTCGATCCGGCCATCGCGGAAGACCTCGCGTTTGCCGAAAGCCGCATCCGCCGCGAGACCATCGCCGCCGAGGATGTCCTGCACGACATGGGCGTGTTCTCGATGATGTCATCCGACAGTCAGGCCATGGGCCGCGTGGGCGAGGTCATCATCCGCACGTGGCAGACGGCGCACAAGATGAAAGCGCAGCGCGGCAGCCTGCCTGGAGACAGCCCCCGGCACGACAACTTCCGCGTGCGGCCTACGTCGCCAAATACACCATCAACCCGGCCGTCACGCAGGGCATCTCGCACATCGTCGGATCGGTCGAGGTGGGCAAATTCGCCGACCTCGTTGTGTGGAAGCCGGCGCTCTTCGGGGTGAAGCCGTCGCTGATCCTGAAGGGCGGCATGATCGCCGCCGCCGCGATGGGCGACCCGAACGCGTCCATTCCCACGCCGCAACCGGTGCACTACCGCCCGATGTTCGGCGCGCACGGTGCCGCGATGCACAACACCTGCCTGACCTTCGTCTCACAGGCGTCGATCGATGCACGCGTGCCGGAGAAACTAGGCCTGCAGCGGCGTGCAGAGGCGGTGCGCAATACGCGCCGCATCTCCAAGGCCGACATGGTGCACAACAGCGGCACACCGCTCATCGAGGTGGACCCCCAGACCTACGAAGTGCGCGCCGACGGTGTGCTGCTGACCTGCGAACCTGCCACCGAGTTGCCGATGGCGCAACGCTATTTCCTGTTCTGACGCCGCCGCAGTCGCGCCGGCAGATGTCACACTCGCGGCTGCCGTACATCTTCCTTCGATCACCATGCTGACCGTCAACAAGCTCATTCCCCGTGGCCATGGCCTCGCCGGCGCCCTGGTCAACCGCGCCCCCACCATCCTCCTCGACTGGGACGTGCGCCAGAAGAGCCGCTTCGACGCCACCGACTCGTCGGGCCGAGCGCTCGGGGTGTTCCTGCCGCGCGGCACCGTCGTGCGCGGCGGCGATGTGCTGGTCGCCGAGGACGGTTCACTCGTGGCCGTCCAGGCAGCGCCCCAGCCGGTGATGGTGGTCACGGCTTGCACTGAGCACGGCTCTCCGTTCGACCTAACCCGCGCCGCCTATCACCTCGGCAACCGACATGTACCGCTGGAATTGCAGCGTGACCATCTCAAGCTCGAGCCCGACCACGTGCTTGCGGACATGCTGCGCCAGATGCACCTTGACGTGGCGAGCGCCGATGCCCCGTTCGAACCTGAAAGCGGCGCGTACGCGCCAAGCGGCCACCCACACTCTCACGATCATGGTCACACCCATGACCACGTGCCAGCCTCGGTGCGCCAGCCGATCGCCATCCCGGTGAAGGCCGCGCCTGCTCCTCACGTGCATGGCCCGGGCTGCAACCACGGCCACGACCACGACCACGAAAAAAAACCCCGCTGATGGCATCCCCCGTCTCACTGCTCCGATCCCTCGTTCGCCTGACCCGGCGCCTGCGCTTTCGGCTCCAGGGCCGCGCGTTCACCCACGTACCCGGCGTCATGGGCCACTGGCCGCAACTGGTCGGTAGCGGCGCGATGTCGCTCGGGCCCGGGGTGGTGTTCCGCAGCTTTCGCACCCCAGTGCGCCTCGAGGCGGGCAGCGGGGCCGAACTGACCGTCGGGCACGCGGTCTTTATCAATGACGGCGTCAACATCTTTGCCGCGCGCCGCGTCGCAATCGGTGCGCACACGAAGATCGGCGATGGCGCGGTGGTGTACGACACCGATTTCCATGCGGTCGATCCCGGCCAGGCAATATCGGTCGAACCGGTCAGCATCGGCCGCAATGTCTGGATCGGCGCCCGGGCCATGGTGCTGGCCGGCGCACAGGTGGGCGACCACGCCGTCATCGCGGCCGGATCGGTGGTGCGCGGCTCAGTACCGGCCCGCTCCGTCGTGGCCGGCTCCCCGGCGAGGGTGATCCGCACTTTCGACTGCGACGACGACTGGGTCCGACCGTGATCCGCACGCGCCGCGGCCGGGCACCAGCGGCCCTCCCCGCCCCGGCGTTGTTGAAGCTGATGTGGCTCGCATCGCCTGCCTTGCCGGTGGGCGGTTTCAGTTACTCCGAAGGGCTTGAGGCGGCGGTCGAAGCGGGGCTCGTGACCGATGCCGGCACCGCGGCGGGGTGGCTGACCGACCAATTGCACCTGGCGCTCGTGCGCAGTGACTTGGCCGTTGTCGGCAAGGCGTTCGCCGCCTGGCGCCGGGCTGACCTGGCCGCGGTCGCAGAGCTGAACACGTGGGTGGCCGTCAGCCGCGAGACACATGAGATGCGGCTCCAGGCTGAGCAGATGGGCCGGTCGCTCGCGGCCTGGCTGACGCAGCAAGCCTCCGATGCAAAGGCGACTGCACTCGCCGCACTGCCGACGGCCCCGACATGGCCCGTCGCGTTCGCACTCGCCGCGGAACGCACTGGAGCGCCTGTGCGGGAGGCCTTGTTGAGCTTTGCATTCGGCTGGGCCGAGAACATGGTCCAGGCAGCACTCAAGGTGGTGCCGCTCGGCCAATCGGCAGGCCAACGCATGTTGTCCGTGCTGCTCGACGACATCCCTGGGGCGGTCGATGCCTCCCTCGCGCTGCCGACTGCCGCGCGCCAGGCATTCACGCCCATGCTGGCCATCCTCTCAGCCCAGCACGAGGTCCAATATTCGCGCTTGTTCCGCTCCTAGGAGGTTGTAGAGCTCGTGGCCGCGGTAGCGAAGATCGCCCCAGCGAGGACAGTTTCGAGGTCCGACAGCCGCCTGGCCAGTGCACTGTTCCACGGAACGCGGCACCAATGGGCCAAAATCAGTGCACCAACCCACCCTGTTCAAGGGTCCGACTTGGCCCGACTTTTGCGTGCTGCGACGCAGCAATTCGGCATGGTGGCCGGGTGAACCCTGAATTCCCCAACCCTCCGCCAGATCCGGAAAAATTTACCGGCAGTCTTGTCGCGGCCTTAAAAAGGTCGCCCCCACTCCCGCTCTTGAGTCCTGACACCCGACGGTATGGCGCGCCCCGCAATCCTCTTAGTCACGTACATTTCTCCACTGCAAAAGTGGGGCTCTGCCCACCGCTCCAGGCTGCTGATCGAAGCTTTGGCCCGCCACGGAAACGTGGAAGTACTGGCGCTGAGCTTCGGCGCCCCCGCTGCCGAGCACGGCCATATCACCGAAGCCCGGTTGGGCACCACACGGGTCATCGACCTTCAGATCCACAGCAAGGGTCTGGCAAGGGCGCCGCGGTTCGACATCGTGTCGCATGAACTCACCCGCGAGGTCATGAAGCATGTGGATTTGAACGGCTATGACCTGATCGTCAGCCGCTACATCCGCCCGGCCATGAAACTCGCCCTGCCGGCCGAGGTGCCCGTGATCGTCGATTTCGACGACGCGCTGTACGAGCCTCCATGGAAAGCACTGCAGGGCATCAAGCAATGGGTCGGCGCCTGGCTGCGCCTGTTCAACGACCGCGTGATCGTGCGCGCCCGGCTGAAAACCGCACCCCATCGCGGCCGCCACTACTTCTTCTGCCGCCAGGCCGAACGCGAGGTGTTCCCGGCGCTCGCAAGTTCGGTGCTGCCCAATCTCCCACCGCGTCCCGCGCGTTCCGGCCCACCCGATTTCACGCCGCCGCCGTCGCCGGCCCTGATGTTCATCGGCCTGCTCGATTACATGCCGAACGAAGATGCGGTCGACTGGTTCCTTGGATCGGTGTGGCCACTCGTGCGCCATGAAGTGCCTCATGCGCGCTTCCTGCTGGCCGGCTCCGCCTCTGCCGACAGGGCCGAACGCTGGGCGCGTGTCGAAGGCGTCGACGTGCTGGGCTTCGTGGAAGACTTGGGGCAAACCTACGCCCGCGCCACGGCCAGCATCGTACCCATGCGTTCCGGTGCCGGCACGAACGTGAAGGCACTCGAACCGCTGTTCTATGGCCGGCCCGTGATCGCCACGTCGCTCGTCGCCAGCGGCTACCGCGGGCTCGTCGATTTGAACGACGTGGTGCTGACGGCTGACGAACCGGCCGCCTTCGCCCAACATTGCATCTCGCTGCTGAAGAACCCGCAGCGCGCCGCGGAACTGGCCCGCCTGGCCCATGACCGCGTCGACAAGACACTCGATTTTCCACTTTTCTCTTCGATCGTCGACAAGGCCGTGAACGACGCACTGTCCGGCCGTGCCGTCGATCCCTCTTCCCGCGTTGCCGACAGAGCCGCCTGACATGCGAAACACCTTCACCGAACCGGGCGGGATGCCCGCCCAGGGTCCTGCCACCGCCCCACGCGCCGCGGACCACAACATGCGCGCCATGACCCGCATCGCGCTGCTCGACACCAGCGTGACGAGCCAGAACCTCGGCGACCAGATCATCACCGAGGCGGCGCAAGGCGTCATCGACGAATTGTTCCCCGATGCCTTCCTCGTGAAGCTTCCCACGCACGAATTCCACCTGTGGGAGTCGTACCGCGTGCTGAACGATTGCGACCTCGTCTTCGTGGGCGGCTCCAACCTGCTCAAGTCGAGCATGATCCGCAAGAACCAGTGGAAGCTCTCGATCCTCGACTACTTCTACCGCAAGCCCGCCATCCTGCTCGGCTGCGGCTGGCACTACTACGAGAAAGCGCCGGCGCGACATGCCTCGCTGATGCTGCGCAAGATCCTGTCACCGCACCATGCCCACTCCGTGCGTGACCAGTACTCCAAGTCCCAGCTCGACACCTGCCCCATCCCGAACGTGCTGAACACAGCGTGCGTGACGATGTGGAACCTGACACCGGAACATTGCGCCGCCATCCCCACCGACAAGGCCGACACGGTGGTCGCAACCCTCACCGGCTACCACCCCGATCCGGTCGCCGATGGTGCGATGATCGACCTGCTCTGCAAGCAGTACAAGAACGTGCACTTCTGGGTGCAGCAGACAGAAGACTTCGAGTACGCCCAGAAACTGGCCCAAGGCCGCGTGAAGTTTTTGCAGCCGTCGCTGAAAGCCTACACCCGGTTCCTCGCCGAAAACCATACCGACTACATCGGCTCGCGCCTGCACGGCGGCATGCGCGCCCTGCAGATGGGCCGGCGCAGCCTGATTCTCGCGATCGACAACCGCGCCACCGAAATCTCCCGTGACACCGGCCTGCCGGTGATTGAACGGCGCGAGATCGAGGCTGTCGGCCGCTGGATCACCGGGTCCGCACCCACCGCCATCCGCCTGCCTGCCGCCGCCATCGAGGCGTGGAAGTCCCAGTTCAGGCGCCCAGCCTGAACCGCTGACCCCCGTTGACCCATGGCGAGTTCATCACCCAAGGCCGCCCGCTCGTTGATCTGGACCGGGCTCGAGAGCATCGGCTTGTCCGGCGTGTCATTCGTCACGCTCGTGGTACTCGCGCGCTACGTATCACCAGCCGACTTCGGCGTGGCCTCGATGGCGCTCGCGGTCATCCAGCTGCTCGGCATCCCGCTCGAGATGGGTTTCCACGATGCGCTGGTGCAGAAACGCGACGCCGACGACCTCCATTTCAGCACCGCATTCGTCTCAACCACGGGCCTGGGCATCATCCTGTGCGGGTTGTGCTGGTTGTGCGCCGACCTGTTCTCGCAGATGGTCCACGACCCGATGGGCGGCGAGGTGCTGAAGTGGATGAGCCTGAGCCTTCCGGCCACCGGCGTCGGATCGGCCGTCGTTGCGTGGCAACGGCGCGAGTTCCAGTTCCGCAGTCTGGCGGTGCGCTCGCTCATCGCGCGCCTCGTGGCGGCAGCCATTGCCATCACCATGGCCATGCTTGGCACCGGCGTGTGGAGCCTCGTCGCCCAACAAGTGCTGATGGTCGGCCTCTCCACCGCCACGCTTTGGGCGTTGTCGAACTTCCGCCCCCGCTTCGCGTTCTCGCGGGCACGCTTCATGGAACTCGCCCGCTTCGGTGCCAAGTCCACCGCGTCGCTGCTGCTGGTGTTCTCGATCCAACGCGTGTTCATGCTGCTGGTGGGCACCCGGTTCGGCCCCGAACAGGCCGGCCACCTCAACCTCGCGTTCCGTGCGGTGGACATGCTGCGAGATCTGATGGCGCAGGCCGTCTCCCAGCTTGCGCTACCGCTGTTCTCGCGGCACCAGGACAACCGTGCGCTGCTCTTTGAAAAATTCGGCGCCGCGGTGACGCTCACTTGCGGCCTGGCCATGCCCGTCTTTGCCGTGTTCGCCGCGTGCACGCCAGAAGTGATCGCCGTGGTGTTCGGGGCCAAGTGGGTCCCGGCCATTCCTTACATCGTCGTGCTCGCGCTGCTGACGTTCCAGTCGTTCTCGCGCATGTTTGCAAGCCCGCTGATGACCTCGCTAGGCTACCCGCAGTACTCGATTCCCTCGCAGATCATCCAGATGAGCCTGATCCTCATCGGCATGCTGACGATTGGAGGCACGTCCACCGACATGGCCATGGCGGTCTGGGTGATCCGCGTCCTGGCCGTGACACCCATCGACATGTGGCGCATGAAACGAACCATCGGACTCGGCTTTGCTGCCCAGATTCCCAACGTCGCCCGCACGCTGGCGATTGCGTCGCTGGCCGCGCTGGCTGCAAAGGCGGCAGGCGTGTGGGTGCTCGCCGATTGGTCGAACCTGCCCCGACTGATCGCCATGGCCGCCGCCGGGGGCCTGCTGTACATCGGCATGAGCCTGACACTGAACCGTCCATTCACGGGCCGGCTGTTCGACATGGCGCTCACGTTTCGCGTGGCGCGGGCATGAACCGCCCGACTCCTGCCCGCAGCCCAAGACAAGGACCCTGAACATGCAGCCAACCCTGTCCTTCGAGTCGCCGCACGATCCTCCCCAACCTGCCAGCACCCCCACGCCGGCAAGTCGATCAGCAGCTGCGCAGCGGCCCACGTGGATCTTCATCGACCTCGCCCCCGAGTTCGGTGGCCATGAAGTGATGCTGTTGCGCTGGATCGAATCGCTCCAGCGCCAAGGGGACGTCGACCCGCTCCTGGTTTGTGCGGCGGGCTCCCGGCTGGCCACGCTCGGGGCAGCACAAGTACGCACTGTCGAAGTCGAACTGGCGCAAGGCGGACGCGTGGACCGGCTCGTCAAGTTCGCCAAGCTCATGCGCCAGCTGCGAGCCCTGAAGCGGGCTCATCGGCCGGCGCGTGCCGTTGTGGCCGAGGGATGCCTGATGGCACAACGGCATGGCCTCTTTGCGGCCCGGGCGCTGGGCCTGAGGCCGGTGCTGTACGTGCCGCTCGTGTCCAGCTTTGAGGCCATGGGCCTGTCCGATGGCGCACGGCTGGACCGCAAGGTCCGTGGCTTCTACCGCAAGCTTCCCGAAGCCTGGCTCACCATCACGTCACAACAGGCCGACGAGTTGCGAAGTTGGTCCGGTGTCGAACAACCGGTGTTCTGCTTGCCCAATACCATCTCGGGCGCATTCGACACCGCCGCCGAAGCAATCGCTCCCGATGTGGCACGTCCGGTCAAGGCGCTGGTGCTCGGGCGCCTGGAGCCCTTCCAGAAGGGCCTCGACCGCCTGCTCGAACACCTGGTGGCCCGGCCCGAGCTGGCACGTGACGTCCATGTTTCGTTCGTGGGCGAAGGGCCCTACCTGACCACCCTCGAAGCGGCCTTGCGCGACAACGCTGCGCTGGCCGGCATGGTGACCCTGGAAGGCTGGCAAGACGCCGCTACCGCATTGGCCAACCATGATGTGCTGCTGATGGCTTCGCGCTTTGAGGGCGTGCCACTCGTCATGCTGGAAGCCATGGCATCCGGGGTGCCCGTGGTTGCCACCGACATGCCCGGCACCCGCCCGTACCTGCCGGCATCCTGCCTGTTCCAGTTTGGCGATTTCGACCGGGCCTTCAAGGTGGTGCGCGCGCTCCGCGACGAACCCGGCCTGCGCGAAACCGTGGTGCAGGGCAACCGGGACGCCTTCGCGCTGTTGGCATCGCCCGCAGCGTTCGAAGATGGCGTGCGGCGCTTGACCGCCGAATTGAACGCGCTCAAATAAACAAATATCAGAGGAGACCCCGCGATGAGATCCACCCTGCTTTTTCTGGCGGCCATGTGGTTCGGGGCTCCTGCCACATTCGCCCAGCCGGCTCAAGCGGCCTCCGGCCCCACGCCCTACCCCGCATCGGCCAAGGACTGGCCCGGCCAAGGCGCCATCCGCGTGTTCGGCTGGATGACCGATAACCGCAAAACCTTCTGGCAAGACCGCGAGCGCAAGCAGGGCAGCGTCGTGTTCGCCGGCGATTCGCTGGTGGGGGGCTGGGGTTCGATGGCAAAGGATTTTCCGGACCTGCGCGTGGCCAACCGCGGCATCGGCGGCGAAGTCACCCGCGGGCTGCTTTTCCGCTTCCAGGAAGACGTACTCGACCTTCATCCCAAGGCCATCGTGCTGCTCACAGGCAGCAACGACTTGAGCGCCATGCAAGACCCGAAGCAATCACGCGCCAACATTACGGCGATGCTCGACCTGGCCCAAAGCCAATCCCCTGGCGTGCCTGTCGTGCTGTGCACGATCCCCCCCCGCCAACACGCCCAGGCCCCGGTCGAACCCGCCAAAGTGGCCGAGCTGAATAAGCTGATCACCTCGCTCGCCGATGGCCGGCCGAACGTCACGGTGCTCGACCTGCATGCGCTGCTTGCCGAACCCGACGGATCACCCCATCTCGACTATTTCGCCCAAGACAAGCTGCATTTGTCGACCGCCGGTTTCCAGCGTTTTCGCGAAGCGCTGGCGCCGCTGTTCCGCCAATTGAAAGTGAGTTGAGGAGAGTCCCATGGCATTCACATCCCTGACCTTCATTGCGTTCATCACGGCCGTCGTGCTGCTGACGACCGCGATGCCCTCACCCGGCGGACGCAGCAGCGTACTGCTCGTGGCCAACCTCGTGTTCATCGGCAGCTATGCCACGAGCATCGAACAGGTGGCGCCACTCGCGGCGTTCCTGCTGCTGTGCTTCCTGCTGATCGAAGCCGTACGGCGCAGCCGCTCGTCGGCAATGCTTGGCGTCGGGCTCGCGGTGGCGATCGGCACGTTCATCGTGCTGAAGAAGTTCAGCTTCCTAGGTGACACGCTGACTTTGCCGTTCCCCTACCTGATCGTCGGCCTGTCGTACATCCTGTTCCGTGTGCTGCACCTCATGGTCGATGCGCAGCAGGGTGAGCTCGACCGTCCGCTGTCGCCGCTGCAGTTTTTTAATTACAGCTGCAATTTCCTCGCGTTCTCCGCCGGACCCATCCAACGCTACCAGGAACACGTCTCCAACAGCCGCCAGCCGCTCTTGCTCGACGAAGAAACGGTATATCGCGCGTTTGCCCGCGTCATCAAGGGCTTCGTGAAGGTCGGCGTGGTATCTGCGGTCTTCAACTACCTCTTCGATAACATGTCGGCACGGGTCCTGGACCCGGCATCCCATCCTGCGCTGCCGCTTCTCTGCGCGAGGGCGGTCGCCGCGGCATTGTTCTACGCCGTCTATCTCTATGCGAACTTCGCCGGCTACATGGACATCGTCATCGGCGTAGGCCGCCTCATCGGCCAGGAACTGCCGGAAAACTTCAACCGACCTTTCCTCGCGCGCAACTTCCTCGACTTCTGGTCACGGTGGCATATGACGCTGTCGGACTGGTTCAAGACCTACCTGTTCAACCCGCTGCTCAAGACATTGGCCGCACGGGTCACGTCGCCGAAGTCAGTGCCCTACCTGGCCGTCATCGCGTTTTTCGTGACCTTCCTTGTGATGGGCGTCTGGCACGGCACCACCGCCGTGTTCGTCATCTATGGCCTGCTGATGGGCGCCGGCGCCAGCGTCAACAAGCTGTGGCAAGTCGCCATCACACAGCGTCTCGGAAAGAAACGGTACAAGGCCATTGGCGACAAACCACTGGTCATCGGCCTCGCACGTGGCATGACACTCGCTTACTTTGCACTTGCGCTGTCGTGCCTCTGGCTAGACATGCCACAACTCTCCGGGCTGGTGCAACGGCTGGGCGTCGCTGGCTTGCTTGCCTGCTACGCCGGCTTGTCGGTGACTGCCGGCGTCGCGTTCGTGGCATGGGATGCGGTAGTGGGCTTATACCAATCCATGCTTCCCAATGTGACGAGCGTATCCAACGGTGTGATTGTTCGCAACCTGAGCCTTGCATTGCAGATACTCCTGGTCCTCACGGTCGCCTCGTTTTTTCACAAGGCACCGGAGTTCGTCTATCGGGCTTTCTGAATGAAGCTGATCCTCAAACAAGTCGCACTGCTGATCGGCTCCATGGTGCTGCTGTATGGCGCCACGCTGGCGCTCAGCCTGCTGTTGGTGCCGCGCGCGCAGGTCGGCCAGCGGCTGGATGCGGGTCTTGCCACGCAATCGCTCTTCATGACCGAACCGAAGTATGTGTTCCTGGCGCGCGGCCAACTCAACACCGCCGCCGACAAGGTGCTGCTGGTTGGTGCATCCAACATGCAAGCTGGCTTCCGGCAGACTCAAATGCAAGCCCAACTGCCGCAGGTCGAAGTGCACAACCTGTCGGTGGGTGGCTCCAACATGACCCAGGTCGGTCAAATCGTCAACATCGTGCGGGAAGTCCAAACGCCCGAAGCGCGCCGCCACAACACCTTCGTGATCGGCCTCTGGTACGGTCTCTTCGCCGACGACGCGGCGCGCTGGTACACCGACGATCGCCACCCAGGCGACACCGACATCGACATCGAGCGCTACCGCTACGGTTTCTACCGGCGCACGGCCCACGGGCCCGCTCCGGTGCTGCCCCCCGAGCACCTCGACTGGGGCGTGACGCTGATCCACCCGTACCTGGTTCTCGACCGCACCGCGCGTGATCTGACGCGTTCGCTGCGTAACTTCCTCGCGGCCAAGCCCGAGGTCATCACCGACGAACAACGCAATGCCACCGTGCTGAGCGACGCCGACAAAAAGAAGTACCTGGCGTTCTGGCGCACTTACATGGGTTCGGCGCAGACACTCAGCGATGCCCCATTCCTGGTCCTCGAGCGCACGGTGGAGCGCATCCTGGCCGATGGTGGGCGCGTGGTGCTGCTCGACATACCCATTCCCGCGTGGCACGCACAAGGCGCCGTGTTGCAGGCCGACTACAGCCGCCGTCTGTGGCCGCTGCTCGACCGCCTGAAGGCGCGGCCCGGCGTCACGGTGGTCCCTGCATTCGATAGCACCGACGACGACTTCAGCGACGAGGTTCACCCGAAACCTCGCGTGACGAACCTGTGGGCGCAGCGTCTGGCTTCCGCAGTCACTGCCGGCCCAGTGCTCCCCGCAACGCAGTCGGCCAGCATGAACTGAAGCGCAGCCCGACCCGAAGATCACACCACAGAGGACTCCATGAGCACCGAAGCCATCTACGCCAAGCTGACCACCCTGTTCCACGACGTTTTCGATGATGACACCATCCGGGTCACTCCTGAACTCACCGCCGACGACGTCGACGAATGGGACAGCCTGAGCCACATCCGCCTCGTGCTGTCCGTCGAGAAGCAATTCGGGTTGAAGTTCTCCGCCGCCGAGGTGGGGCGCCTCAAGAACGTGGGCGAGTTCGTCGCGCTGATCGAGGCGAAAGCCGTCGCGTGACCATGAAAACGGTCGTGCCAGACCAGGTGCGGACCCTGACGCTCACCGAGTTGCCAGAGGGCACGCGTGCCACCGTCGATTTCACGGTGACGCCCGCACAAATGCGCGCATTCGCCGAACTGTCGGGCGACGTGAACCCGTTGCACACCGATGATGCTTTCGCCCGTGCAAAGAAGTTCGACGGGGCCGTCGTCTATGGCGCCTTGCTGATCGCCAAGGTGTCGCAGTTGATCGGCATGCGCCTGCCGGGCCGCGACAGCGTGTGGGTCAGCATCGCGATGGATTTCCGCAAGCCGCTGTTCGTCGACCAGCCAGCGCAGGTGGAAGGCACGGTCGCCGAGGTGTCTGCATCGACCGGCATGGTGGTGTTGAGCCTCGTCGTGCGCGCCCACGGCAAGGTGCTGGCCAAGGGTCGCGCGGAGGTGCTCCTTGTCCCCTGACCCAATCCATTTCCTGGTCTCCGGTGGCTCCGGTGGCATCGGGGCTGCGGTGTGCGACCAGCTCGCTGCACGCGGCTACGTGCCCATCGTCGGCTACCACCGCAGCGCCGACGCTGCCGGCACTGTGGCCGACCGCACAGGGGGCCTCACGCTCTCGCTCGACCTGACAGACGAGGCCGCCATCCTCCGCGCTGTCGAAAGCCTCGAGGCGCTGCCCCGCCTGGCCGGCGTGGTGCTTGCCGGGTCCCCACCGCTCGTGCTCACGCCGTTCGGCAAGATCACCGCCGAGGACTTGCAAGCGCAATGGCAGGTCAACGTGATGGGGCCGCAGCGCCTGATCGCTGAACTCGTGCGCCGCTGTTTTCGCAAGCACAAGCAAGGGGCCGTGGTCGGGGTACTGACCCAGGCCATGGGCGCTGGCGAAAACGGCATCGAGGGCGCGTCATCCGGCATGGGAGCGTACGTGATCGCCAAGCACGGCCTCGCCGGCGTGCTCGCGATGGCAGCGGCTGACTACCCCTGGTTGCGCGTGCGCGCCGTCAAGCCCGGCTACACCGAAACCCGCATGCTGGAGGCGTTCGACGAACGTTTCCTCGCCATGCAACTCGAATAATCGGCGTTCTCGACCCCCGAGGCCGTGGCGTCGTCCATCACCGAAGCAGCGACAGGGACCCCATCATGAGCAACACGCTGTATACCGAACTCGCTTGGTTGCCTCGCGCACCGGAAGACTTCTCAACCCAGGTGCGTGGCTTGCAGGCCACGGAAGCGGACCTCGGTGCCGCCGTGCAGCGCCTGGCCAACCACCGCCTCGATGAGAACCAGCTGAACAAGCTGGCCAAAGCCATCGACAAGGCCCGTGCCGCCGAACGCCCCTTGGTGCCGCTCGTGCCATTCCGCCTCGGGATCGTCAGCAACGCCACCTCGCATTTCATCGTGCCGGCGCTCGTTGCCACTGCAGCACGCCACGGCATCGCGCTGGAATGCATCGAGGCCGACTATGACCAGGTCATGCAGACTGCGCTGTCGCCCGACTCGGCCATCAACCGCGCCCACTGCGATGCGGTGCTGATTGCGGTCGATCATCGCGGCCTGCCGCTGGTTCCCATGCCCGGCGACGAGGAGGCCGCACGCCGCACCGTCGACGCCGCCCTCACCCACCTGAACATGGTCCGCGACGGCATCCGCAGGAACGGTCAGGCCATCGCCATCGTGCAAACGGTACCGCGCCCGGTGGAGTCGTCGTTCGGCAGCTTCGACCTCGCGCTGCCCGGCACGCTTCGCTCCCTCATCGACGACCTGAACCGCGCCATCGGCCGCAGCATTCCCGGCAGCGAGGACCTGCTGTTCGACGTGGCGCACCTCGCCGAGACCGTCGGCTTGGCCGACTGGCAGGACACAACCCTGTGGAATATGGCAAAGGTGCCGTTTGCCAGCGCCTTCTTGCCTCTGTATGCCGACCATGTGTGCCGCCTGATCGCCGCGCTGCGAGGCAAGAGCCGCAAGTGCCTGATTCTGGACCTGGACAACACCGTGTGGGGTGGTGTGATCGGCGATGATGGCCTGGAAGGCATCGTCATCGGCCAGGGCGATGCCACCGGTGAGGCCCACCTCGGCGTTCAACGCACGGCGCTCGGCCTGCGCGACCGGGGCATCGTGCTCGCGGTATCCAGCAAGAACACGGACGAGGTCGCTCGCCGCCCCTTCCGCGAACACCCCGAGATGCTGCTGCGAGAGGACCACCTGGCGGTGTTCCAGGCCAACTGGAACGACAAGGCCACGAACATCCAAGCCATTGCCGCGGAACTCTCGTTGGGCCTCGATGCAATGGTGTTCCTCGACGACAACCCGATGGAACGCGACCTCGTGCGCCGCATGCTGCCACAGGTGGCGGTACCCGAACTGCCGGCCGACCCTGCGCTGTACGCCCGCACCTTGCTGGCCGCCGGCTATTTCGAGGCCATCGCGTTTTCCGCGGAGGACCGCCAGCGAGCCGCGTTCTACCAGGACAACGCGCGCCGCGTGAACCTGCAAAGGCAGGCGGGTGACATGGACGGTTACCTGACGTCGCTTGGCATGCGCATGACCCTGCAACCATTCGACGACACGGGCCGTGCACGCATTGCGCAGCTCATCAACAAATCGAACCAGTTCAACCTGACCACCCGCCGCTACACCGAGGCCGACGTGGCCGCCGCCCAGGCTGATCCCGACGCGTTCTCGCTGCAGATTCGCCTGGTCGACACTTTCGGGGACAACGGCATGATCAGTGTGCTGCTGTGCCGCCGTGTCGAGGACGATTGGAACATCGACACCTGGTTGATGAGCTGCCGCGTGCTGGGCCGCAAGGTGGAGCAGGCGGTGCTGCAAGAGCTGGTGGACCAGGCACGACACCGTGGCATTCGCCGCCTCATCGGCACCTATCTGCCCACCGAGAAGAACAAACTGGTGGAGGATCACTATGCCAAACTCGGGTTCGCGAAACTCGAGCAACGCTCCGATGGTGGCTCCGTGTGGGAACTCCTCGTGGCCGAGGCCCCGTCCCTCACGTTCCCCATCGCGATCGAACGCGTGGGCTTCGGCCAGTCCGTGGTAGCCGAACTGGCCTGACCTTCAGCGAATCACCCGCAGTCGCACGAGGGCCGTGCGCAGCGCCTTCGGGCGCGCGCCCGGCGCGAACCGCCACAAGATGAGCGTACGGGCCGCACGTGCCGGCAGAAGCGCCACCAGCGCACTCCATGCCATCAGCGTGATACGCCCTTTGCCCGACACGCCTTGCGGCGACATTGCGCCGCGGCATACGTCGAGCAGCACCTTCCAGCCTGCATCACCGGCAATGGGGTGCAGTTGTGGTGCGAGTCGCAAGGACGCAAGGCGGTACGGCAGGTAAGACAGGCTGCGGTTCAGCGCAGCGTCTTTCATGTCGAAGCCCGCGCCGCGTGCCACGCGCTGCGCATAGGCGAACCGTGCCTGTGTGCGGCTCACCTCGCGGGCAAACTTCGGACCGTCCACCTCGGACATGGCCCCGTCGTTTTTGCCGTGCACACGATACGAGACCAGCGGCTTGGGGATGGTGATCACATCACCGAGGAACGGTGCCGCAGCAAGCGGGCCTGAATCGGCGATCTTGCCGTTGCTGTCGTCTTGCGGAAAGATCTTCGCCAGAAACGCGCGGGCGTAGGCATTGCCGGAGCCCGGGGGCGTTGGGTACGCGCTGGTGGTCAACGACCAGCGGGTGATCTCGTTTGGGGTCGGCGTCTGCGCCGGGTACTGTGGAAACACCCCACCGAGCGGTCGCCCTTGCGCATCGATGCTGCGCATCTGGAACTGCACCTTGCTGACCCCCGGCCGCCACACCGGTGCGAGCGCTTGCACGATGTCGGGGTTCAGCACGTCGTCGGAGTCGAGCAAGAAGACCACCTCGCCCCGCGCACGTTCAAAACCGGTATTGCAGGCCGCCAGCTGGCCGGCGTTGGGCTGGAAAACCGCCTCGATGCGGTTACCGTAACGAGCGATGACTTGCCTGGAGCCGTCGGTCGAACCGTCGTCCACCACCACCACCTGCACATGTGGCCAGTCGAGCGCCAGCGCACTGTCGATCGCGGCGCCCACAAACGCCTCATAGTTGTAATTGGGGATGACGACGGAAACGAGCGCGTTTGGATCGAGCATGGATAGGGATCAGACCGTGGACAAGGGAGCCGACGAACGGCGAAACCGTTTGAGCACTTCGGCCCGGTTGAAGCGCAGCTGCACCAGTGCGCGCGCGAATGGGCGCGGCGACACAGCCAGTACCGTGGCCCACATCCAATGGGTCATGCGCACTTTGAACCGGAACGGTCGACTGAACAACAGCGCGACCGTCTTGCGCCACAACGACATCACACTGTCCTGCGCATCATCGGCATACTGACCGCCCAGCTTCTTGACCATCAGCCGGTAGTTCAGGAAGACGAGCTCGCGATCAAGCAGACTCCCCTCAGGCAGCCTCGCACCGACACGGCGGGCGTGCACTCGCAACGCATCAAACTCGCCGCGGCGCAACGCGATCTGCTTGGCAAAGCGCAGGTCCATGCGGTTCGCCGCCGTGTTGTGGTAACTCTGGTTCTGGGTGTGCAAGCGGTACTGACCCAGCACACGCCGCACCACCACAACGCTGCCATACAAGGGTGCGACCGTGTTGAGCAGGCCATCGGGGGCCGACTTGACGGTCAGCGGCATCACTGAGTCGAGGAATTCTCGTCCATAGGCGTTCCCCGTGCACACCGGCCACACGTAGGTGCCATGGCGCAGGAACTCGTCGCGCACTGCTTCGGCGTCGTAACCCTCGGGGTAGTTGCAGAACATCCGACCGGTCCAGTCACCGGCACCGTCGATCACCTTCAGTTCATATTGCAGCTTCGCTGTGCCGGGACGCCAACATGCCACCACATCGCCGATGGCATCGGGTTCGAGTAAATCATCCGCATCCAGGAACAGCACCACGTCGCCACGAGATTCGGCATAGCCTCGGTTGAAAGCGGCCACATGGCCGGCATTCTCCTGGCGGAGGTAACGCACCCCTGGAAACGACTGAATGACGGCGGCGGAGCCGTCGGTGGAGCCGTCGTCGACCACGATCACCTCGAACGGGGAGACCCGTTGTCGCCGCACGCTCTCAAGGGCCAGGCCGACGTATTTTTCGTAGTTGTAGCAGGGAATCACCACGCTGACGGTGGGTCCGGAGGTGGAGGTCATCCGTAGGAATCTTTCTCGTCGAATTGCAACGTGGTCATGGGCATCGTGCTGCCCCGGAATTGAGGGTGCCGCCGCTCGTTGCCGGGCTGCGGCCACATCGCAAGCAACACATAGACGAGCAGCACATTTTCAGGCGTCAACAGGTGACCACCCTGCACGAGCCAGCAGAAGAAGAGCGTTGCGCGAATCTGCACAGGCGCGCGAGACCGGTTCATCGCGTATAGCATCAATCCGAGGCACGCGGAGAACCCGATCAGGCCGTACTCGTAAAGCAGCTTTGCCCAAGTGGGGTCGTGGAATTCATAGCTGCGCCCTGCGTGGAAAATGGTGCCCGGGCCATGGCCCATGAACGCCGTCCAGGCGTCGGAGTCGATCAATTCCTTGATCAGCCGCATGGGCGCCACATAGCGAATGTAGCCGCTGCTGCTTTCGGAATTGAATTCGTTGACGCGTCCCAGCGTGAACGACAGGTTCAACGCGTCGCCGAACAGCACGACGAGGATCAAGCCCACGACCGCGATGATGCCAATGCGCACTGCCGTCTTGAAGCCGAACGGGAACATCAGGCCGAACCCGAGCGCCAGCAGCCCCGTACCGGAGTACGACAGCATCAACCCCGCGGCGAAGACGCCCATGCGCATCCAACGCTTGAACAGCGCCATTTCGCAAATCAGCGCGAACGCCATCAGGAAGGAGAACGCCGACGGTTCGCGGAGGAAAAAGCCGTTCGACTTGTAGGCCGAGCCCGTGTAAATGCTTGAGTTGGCCAGTATGTCGGTGCTCAGCGCCTTCGGGATCAGGGGACTGAAATCGAACAACCAGGGCGGATTCCACACGAACTGCAGGCAGAACTGGAACACCCCTACCACCGCGACGAACAGCGCGAGGTTGCTGAATGCGCGCATGGTCCATGTCCATGCGTCCCGCGACAGTTCGAACGGGCGGAGCAGAAACACGAAGGGCAGGTACAGCACCAACAGCAGCAGCAAAGACGAGAACGAACCGTCCCCGTCATGTCCGAAGTTGAGGTTCGCGAGCAGACTCACCGCGCCGACGGCCACAAACATCGTGTACAGGATCAACCCCGGCAGGTCGAGGTTGAAACGGTCCTTCGCGAGCCCGATGAGGATCATGACGTAGACGACCGGGACGCCGAAGTTGAGTCCGTACGAGCCGATGTTCAGACCGAAACGGGTCAACAGGATGAGCGACACCATCATCAGGACGATGCCAACGCGCAGTGCACGGGGCAGCGCCTCCGGTGCATGTTCCGGGTCGACCTCGTCGACCCATTCAAGAGGCCGCGCTTCGTTGCGGGTGCCGATGTACGACTGCGACAAGGGCACGGACATCGTCACACTCATTTCTGCCACACGCGGATGTAGTCGACCTTCAACCGCGCGGGAAACGCCGTGCTGCCATCGGGCGGGCCAGGCCACTTGCCTCCCACCGCGAGGTTGATCAGCACGTGCGCGGGGCCTGCGTCGCGGCCGTTTTCGTGCTGCCAGGCGTAGGAACGGTCCACCACGAGCACGTCGTCGACAAAGTGCCGCACGCGGTCTTCCGTCCACTCGACAGCGAACGTGTGATAACCGTCGGCGAAATCGACGCCAGACGCCCGATACGATCCGAACTTGTCGAGGCGGGTAGCCTCCGTTTTCGTCTTGCGAGGCCCCTTGCCGTGCACGTAGTGAAAGCTGTTGCGCGTGCTGTCGCGGCCGTTGTCGACGATCTCCATGATGTCGATCTCGGGAGGCCACACCTTGTCTTCCGGGTTCAGCCAGAACGCCGGCCACAGGCCTCGGCCGCGTGGCACCTGCACGCGGGCCTCGATGTACCCATACTGGCCCGACCACTTCGAGCGCAACATGCCGCTCTCGATGCCGCCCGGCTTCAGCCCGTCGACCACCTTGGCGACGAGCGACAATTCCCCGCCTTCGAACTGGTGGTTGTCATTGTCACGGTACCGCTGCCATTCGTCGTTCAGGCGATCGAGCTTGCCATCCTCGTAGATGTAGCGGGTGTGGAACTCGCGCCGCAGCGCGGCCATGTCACGAATCGACGAGCCGAAATCCCAGTCCTTCACGAGCCGGTAGCCCTGCCCCTCGATGGCCTTTGGCACGGGTGTTTCGGCTGCCGCGGGCAGCGCCAAAATCGACGCGAGCACGCAGATCAGCGCGTAACGAAGCTGGTTCAAGATGGTCATGTGCGGGCCGATGGGCTGAGGCGCTTTGCGTGCGACTGCATCGTGCTTTCGTACAACGCGCGGGTCTGTTGGCCGATGGCCGTCCAGCTGTCGGATGCCTGTGGTTGCGCGCCGCTCGGCCGCACCTCGATGGCGTGGGCCAGTGCATCTGCGAGTGCCGCGACGTCTCCGACCGGGATCAACCGGCCATCGATACCTTCGCGCATGTCTTCCGCGAAGATGCCAACCCGGCTGGCGACCATCCATTTCGAAAACGCCTTCGTCAGGAAGTAGACACCGCTTGCATCGATCTGGTGGTAGGGGAAGACGAAACAATCGGCCTGCGCAAACAGCAGCGCCATCTCTTCCTCGCTCTGCCGGCGGTCTCGAATCTCGATGATGCTCCCAAGGCCCAGTTCGGCGATGCGTGCCAGGATGGGGGCCATGTCCATGCGTGGTCTGCCCGCCACGACCAGTCGGGCCTTCAATCGAGTGGCAGCAGGCAACGCGGCCATCGCCTCGACCAGGAGGTCAAGGCCCTTGTAAGGCTTGATCTCCCCAAACAGCACGAAGGTCCAACGTGAGTCGCGTTCGGCAATGCGCTCGGGGCTTGGGGGCGCGACATTCAGCCGCAGCGGACCGTGCGGAATGACCGCGACCTTCTCGGCCGGCACCCCGCGGTCGATCAACGTCTGCCGCCCCGTGCGCGTATGGACGATCAGGCGGTAGGCCTGGCGGATGGGCCAGTCGAAGCCGAGGTTCTGGAACCAGGAGATGCGTTCGCCGTTGAACGCGACCGTGTCGTGCACCGTGAGCACCACGGGGCGGAAAAGGCGGATCAGCGCGATGGCAATGCCGTCGACCGGCGGCACGACAGTCCACTGGAAGTGCACCACGTCAGGCTTGCGCACGATCACCCGCGCGACCAGCCCGCACAACCCGGCGATGTGCGACAGCCCCTTGGCCACGGCCCGAAGCTTCCTCGGCAGCGCCAGGGCCTCATCCACGCGGCGGTAAAAGAACGCGTCGACACGCTCTACCGGGATCTCCTGGCGATCGTTCCGGCGCGGGGGCCGCGTGGCCCAAGTGGCTTCCACGCCGGTGGCCAACAGGCCCGACGTCAGGGCTGCATCGTAGGGGGCGGTGAACAGCGAAGGGTCCACCAGCAGCGATTGGATGGGCATTGCGCGTGGCTCAATCATGCAAGCCTCCGACGGCGGCACTGTCCCACAACGGCGTGGCTGCTTCAGGCCGCCACTCACGTTCCCTCAAAGACAACATTCCCTCGAAAAATCCCAAGGCCCAGGCCGTGTGCATCACGAACGCTGCCGGACCGGCAAGCAGGCCGCATGTGCTGCGGTGGCGTGCGGCGAGCGCGACGGAGACCGCCGCGAGCACCGCGGCGTAGGCGGCGGGCCACAGCACCAGCCATGGCACCCAGGCGGCCAGCAACAGCGCCACTGTGGAAAACGCAACGTGCAAGGGCACTGCGAGCTGGCGCGCGCGCATCGAGCCCGGATGACGCCGCACGGTACGCGACCGACCCCGGCCATAGCCGGTGTACTGCTTCCACAACCCACGCAAGGTATTGCGCGGGTGGTACTCGAGACGCACATCGGCATCCAGGTAGATCTTCGCTCCCAGCGCCCGCTGGCGGCAATCGAGCTCAGCGTCCTCGTTGTGCGCGAAGGTCTCGTCATAGCCCCCCACACGGCGGAACGACGCCATGCGGAACGCCGCGTGATGCCCATGATCGACGAACCCGCTTCGCCGGCCGCCCCTGTGGGCCGAACCTCCTGACCCCACGGGGGTGTCGGAGACCCACGCAGTGGCGCGCTGAACACACCCATACCCGACCGAGTCCATCGGCACGACGACCGCGTCGGCACCCGTGCGATCGAGCGACTCGACCAGCTTGCGCACGAATCCCGGCGGATATACCGCGTGGGCATCACAGCGGATCAGCACGTCGACATCACGGCCCAAGGTGGCCGCCGCAAGGTTCACCGCGGCGCTCTGGATGCGCTTCTGGTTGTGCAACAGATGCACGCCGGGGCGGGCGGCCACCCGGTCGGCCGTGCCGTCGTTGCTGCCACCGTCGGCCACGACGAACGTGGTGATGGCATCGCGGGGCAGGTCTTGCGAAAGAGCACTCAACACACCGTCGATCGTGCGAGCTTCGTTCAGGGTGGGGATGACGATCAGGATGGAACGGGTCATGCGGCGTCGCTTCAGAACTCGTTGAACATGACACCAGCGAGCTTGGTGGGCGTCTTGTTGATGGCGCTGATCAGCCTCTGTGTTGGTTTCACGCGCGTCTTGCCAGGGCGCGTGAGCACGATCGCCGCACCACATTTGGACGCCACCACGCGCGCATCGGCACCGTGCGAGTCGGCCGGCGTGTCCACCACCACATGATCGAACTTGCTGAGCAGTTCCTGCATCAACAGGCCAAAGCCCGCCCGCTGCAAGAGTTCAAGCGGGTTTGGTGGCGTGGTGCCCACAGGCAGTACGTGGAGTGCAGGCAGGTCTCGCACCTGATGAATGACGTTCGCCTCGGCTCGCCCCGCCAGGATACCGCTCAGGCCAGCCTGGTTCGGCACGCCGAACAGCTGGTGCTGCCTGGGCGTGCGCATGTCGGCATCGACCAGCAGCGTGCGGCCGCCGAGCTGACTGAAGGTGATCGCCATGTTGCTTGCGAAAAAACTCTTGCCGTCGCCACTGTCCGGGCTCAGCACGGCGAGCGCGCGGCGCGGCTTGTCACCTGACATGACACCCATCATCAATTGGCTGCGCACCTCGCGAAAAGCCTCGGCCTGGTCGCAGAACGGGTCGATCGCGGTGACGAGTTCCTCGTGGAACTGCACCGCCTCGCCCGCAGCGTACGGGTAGTGAAATTGCTGCGACAGCGCCCAGAGGACGTCTTCGCGCGTGGCCAGCTTGAGCGCCACGGCCGCCTCGCCGAAGCGAAGGTTGTGGTGCAACTGGTGGTGCAGGATCTGTTCGATCTGCTGTTCTGACAGCCCCCGCGCTTCCCGAATGTAGTCGCCGATGTGACGGTCAAGCACTTGTGGCGCAATGTCCTGGGTGCTCGGCCGGGCATCATGCGGCGAAAACGATGAAGAAACGAACGAAGGCGGAGGAATACGGCGGTTCATGGGATCCGATCGAAGTCGAAGGTTCACTTGGCGGTCAGACGCGGTGTGCCGTTGCCGAACATCCCGCCCTTGGACAGGCCGAGTCGCAACCTGCCATTGGGCCGGGTACCGTTGTGAACAGGCAGCGCCCCGAGGAGCGGTTGCTTCAGGTATGCGATCACGTCGTCCTCTGTGCGGAGCCGCTGGTCGAGCGTTTCACGCACGATCACGGTGCCCACCGCGAGCAGCGTCCCCACGACCAAGGCGATCGCCAGGTTGATCTTCGTGCGTGGCGATGACGGTTCGAGGGGCAGCGATGCATTCTTGAGCACCGACACGTTGGTCTGCGTGGTCTGGCTTTCCATCGACGTCTGGTTCATGCGGGCCGACACGGCATCGTAGGCGCGCTGGGCGTTCTCGACGTCGCGCACCAGCACGGCGGCTTCATCTCGCTGGCCCTTGAGCATCATCATCTTGGCGCGCTGTTCTTCCACCGATGCTCGCAATTGGCCGAGCCGCTGCTGATTGACCGCGTTGTTGACCGTCACCGAGCCGCTGACGCGGCGGGGTTCGGCATCGATCTTCTGCCGGAGCTGCGCGATGCTGGCCTTGGTCTCCAGCACTTGAGGGTGCTGATCTCCGAACTTCGCACTCATCTCTTCCAGGCGCGCCTCCTGCCTCGCCAGATCGCCTTTCAGCGACGAGATGAGGGCGTTGTTGAGCACCTCGCTCATCTGGGCGGGGTTACCTCCCATCTGGCCTTCGCGGCTGGCGGATTCGTTCGCGACGGCCTGCAGTGCCACCAACTGGCTCGTGAGTTCGGTGAGTCGGCCATTTTCGACGTCCAGGCGTTCGTCAGTTGCCATCAGCCCCTTCTGTTGCTGGAACGCCGAGAGCTTGCTCTGAGCCGCCTCAAGCGCATCGCGCGACTGTTTGAGGCGATCGTCGAAGAAGCTGCTGTACTGCTTGGCCGGCTCGACCCGCAAGTCGAGGGTGGTACTCACATAGGCGGTCACGAACGCATTGGCCACCGCAGCAGCCTGCTTCGGGCTCTTGGCGGTGTACGTCACGGCCAGCACGTTGGACTCGCGACCCGGCCGGACGTCGAGGCCGGCAAGCAGCAATTCGGCGAGCCAGGCGTTGTAGTCGCCCACCCCCAGCGTGGCCTCGCGCCAGATCTGCTGCAGGTTGGGGTCCTTGTCGAGTCCCATGAGACGGATCGCGCGCAATGCCACCCGCTCGCTTCGAAACACATCGGCCTGCGTGGCCATGTATCCGGATGAATTGGCCCCCGGCAGCACGACGCCCGCAATGGGGTCAGGCGACTTGACGTCGAGCACCACACTGGCTGTCGCCGAGTACCTTTTTGGGAGCAATTCGTTGGCGAGAACCGCCAATGCACCAGCACAGGTCAGAACCAGTACAAAAGAGATCCAGCGTGCCCGAAGGACGATTAGTAATTGCGTCAGCGACATGTAATTCCTACCTCTTTGATCGGCACAATCTTCCAGCCATATCCAGGAAACAAACACACGGGCGGAAACCCTGAGATTCGACGAATGTTTTCGCCAAGTTTCTATGAAGAGAACGCGGTTGCCACCCCCCCGAACGAATGCTGCACCGCGGCATTGGCACAGGAGTTGCACTCGAAGCCGTCATCGAACGTCAAGGAGTTCCAGATGGTCCCGACTGCAGCACAGGAGCTATTGCTAGCAATGCGCAGGCCAAAGTCAGGCAGGTCGCACGCGCTGATCGAACAATTCCACCTGCGCATGAATCAATTGGCCGCTGCTGTGTTGTTGTTGTTGCTTGGTCCGCTGATGCTAGTGATCACCGCGATGATCATTCGCAAGGACGGCGCACCCGTTCTTTTCGGTCACTATCGAGTGGGCCATCAAGGTCGGCTCTTCCGCTGCCTCAAGTTCCGCAGCATGTTCCGCAATTCGGAACAGATGTTGGCCGACATCCTTGCCACCGATCCGGCAGCGCGCGCCGAATGGGAGCGGGATCAAAAACTCACCCACGATCCGCGCATCACCCCCATCGGCAATTTCCTGCGCCGCACAAGCCTCGACGAACTTCCGCAACTCATCAACGTGCTTCGCGGTGAAATGAGCCTCGTGGGCCCACGCCCCATCACGGTCGGCGAACTCACCCGCTACGGCCGAGTGCGCTGGCATTATCTGAGCGTACGCCCGGGCATGACCGGCCTGTGGCAAGTCAGCGGCCGCAACAATACCACCTATGCCGAACGCGTCGCGTTGGACGAAGCCTACATTGACAGCCGCTCGCTGCTAGGCGACATCACGATTCTTTTCAAGACCGTGAAAGTCGTTCTCGTCCGCGACGGCGCTCGCTGATCCTCATGGACGCCCGGCGAGCCGGGCTTTCCCTTATTTCACCATTCCGCCCCAAGGAGTCATGGATGGACAGGGCTCACGCCGCCATCGTGCTCACCGATGAAACCGTGCTGCATGTGGTCGGCAAATTGACCGAGTCGGCATTCGCGTTTGTCAGCAGCACCAGTCAGGCCCTGGGGGACAACGGCGTTCCCCAGACCGTCATCCTCATCGAGGAACCACCCAACCCGACGATGCTGGCGAAGTTTCATCCGACCGTCCGGTTGGAGCTGCCCGCCGCCAACGCAGGTCCGCTCGCGCGTTTCAAGCACGCTGTGCGTGTCTTGTGCCGGGAGGCCCAGTCACGCCCGATTGCCGCCATTCACCTGCACGGACTGGTGCCATCCATGGTTGCGGTATATGCCGCCTGGTTCTGCGGTCTATCGCCCAAACGTTTCCTGCTGCCGCATGGCTCGCGCCTCCTCGGCTTGTTGCGCGGCGCCAGCGCCGTCATCCCGTTGACACGCCACCCGGCACTGCCGGCGCCGGCCGGCACACCACCCGCGGTGGCCGACCCCGAGCATCCCATCCACTTGGTGGAACACCGCGTCGACGCCCAATTCTTTGGTGGGGAACGTCAGGAGTCCCGGCGTCCGCTGGTTGTGGCCGGCAATTTGTCCGCCGACCCGATGGGCGCGGCCCAGTTCGCGCAACTCGCGGTGCTGTTCGGAGAAGATTCGATGGCGCTCAGCTTCAATTGGGTGGGCCGGGTCGACTCGGAATCGCGCGCGCGGCTAAAGGCCGCCAACGTGGGGATTTTCGACGAGATTGATGCACATGGCCGGGCCAGCAAGCTCGCCAGCGCCTGGATCTACGTCGCATACCCAACCGCGTCACAGGACTTCCCGCTTCTGCTCGCGGAGGCCATGGCCCTCGGCCTGCCCTGCGTCGCATGGGACACCCCGCAATCGCGCAATGTGGTGCGCCATGGCGAAACAGGCCTGTTGTGCAGTTCACCCGAGCAACTGCTGACGAACATCGCGCAGCTGATCGATTCATCGGAACTGCGGCGCAGCATGGGTCGCAGTGCGCAGGAGGACGCCGCCCGCCGATTCCACCCGGCCCAGCTGCGAGACATGTTGCAAAGCCCGGCCTGATGCGGCCATCCCGCGTTTTGCATGCTTGTGCGCGACGACGTGTCGCCGATTCCCACACAAGCGGAACGTGACGGCACACTGACAGTCGGTATTACGGCGCAACCGTATGATCGCAGACATGATCGACCTGCTTTCTCCATCCTCTCGCACCAAAGAGCGCCCGCCGCTGCGGGTGGGCGTCGGCGGTCCGGTTGGCTCGGGCAAGACCACCCTGGTGGAGATGCTTTGCAAAGCCATGCGCAGGCAGTACGACATCGTGGTGGTCACGAACGACATTTACACGAAGGAAGACCAGCGGCTGCTGACCGTCGCTGGCGCACTGGAGGCCGAACGCATCGTCGGCGTCGAGACGGGCGGCTGCCCGCACACCGCCATCCGCGAAGATGCCTCCATCAACCTCGAGGCGGTGGATCGCATGCTCGAGAAATTTCCAAACGCCGACATCGTGTTCATCGAATCTGGCGGTGACAACCTCGCAGCCACGTTCAGCCCCGAACTGAGCGACCTGACGATCTACGTGATCGATGTGGCCGCCGGCGAGAAAATCCCGCGGAAGGGCGGCCCGGGCATCACGAAAAGCGACCTGTTCGTGATCAACAAGATCGACCTGGCCCCTTACGTGGGTGCCGACCTTGATGTGATGACCAACGACACGGTCCGCATGCGCACCGGCGCGAACGGGCTGCGACCGTTCGTCATGACGAACCTCAAGACTCATGTCGGCTTGGCGGATGTGATTGCGTTCATCGAGACCAAGGGGCTGCTGATATAGCCGCTTCGAAAGGCGCTTAAGCGGCCCTGGTTCAGCGAATGGATCCGATGCTGCGCAGTGCACTCACCGCCCCGGCGCCCATCGACGCCCCGAACCGCTTGGCCAGGCGCTCGGCCACGTTTTCCTTGGGCGTGTAGTCGATGATCTCGGCGGCCTGCACCACTTCGCGAGCGACGTAATCGAGGCTGCCGAAGTGATCGGCCAGACCCATCGCGATGGCCTGCTCGCCATTCCAGTACAAACCGGAAAAGGTTTCAGGCGTGATCTTGAGGCGCTTTCCGCGGCCTTGTTTGACCACATCAATGAACTGCTGGTGGATTTGATCAAGCATCACCTGGGTATAGGCCTTCTGTTTTTCGCTCATGGGCGAGAACGGATCGCCGATGCCTTTGTTCTGGCCGGCCGTCAGCAGCCGACGTTCGATACCGAGTTTGCCCATCGTGCCGGTGAAACCGAACCCGTCCATCATCACGCCGATGGAGCCCACGATGCTTGCTTTGTCGGCGTAGATCTCATCGGCCGCCACGGCGATGTAGTAGGCACCTGACGCACACGACTCCTCGATCACGGCATAGACCTTTTTTTTGTGAAGCGCCTTCAGTCGGTAGATCTCGTCATTGATGAGGCCGGCCTGCACCGGGCTGCCTCCGGGAGAATTGAACCGCAGGACGACGGCCTGGGCGCCTTCGTCCTCGAACGCTGCACGGAGCGCTGCCACGACGTTTTCGGCACTCGCCTCGGCATCGGGCGCGATTTCGCCACGCACTTCAACCAGCGCCGTGTGCGGTCCACTCGGCACGGACGTGGTGCTTCTGGCAGCAAAGGATGCCCAGATGGCCAGTGCAAACAAGGTGGCCCATGCCAGCCGGAAGAACACGCGCCAGCGACGGTCGGTACGGCGGTCGCGCAAGTAGTCGCGAGCAAGTTGTTCAAGGGGACCGCTCCAGGCCGGCGCTGCGGCTTGTGCGGTCTGCGAAGTGACCGCCAGGGTGGGGATCTCGTCTTGCGAATTCATGAAGTTCTTTCAAGTGCCCGTCTCGGACGGTGCGCCGGGCTCGTCGTTCACCCCGGGACGGGTGTCCCGGGAAGGATACCAATACACCTCGCCGTCGCGCTCCTCGACCCGAAGGGCCGTCAACTTTCCTCGGCCGCACGGGCCCCCGGCACACCGGCCCGTGAGCGGCTCGTACTCGGCACCGTGGATCGAGCAGACGATGAACTCGCGGTTCCGATCGAGAAACTCGCCCTCTTGCCAGTCCATCTCCGTCGGGACATGCACGCAACGGTTCAGGTACGCCACGACACGGCCGTCGAAACGCAATGCGAACGCGCGGGTGGGCTCGCGAAAGTGAACCACGTCGAACAAGACGGCCTGGCCGCGCTCTGCCAAATCCGCGCCCGCGCAGATGAACACCCCAGACGCGGCAGCGGCGCCGTCATCCATGGTCGACAAGCCATGCATGGAGGTCGGCCACGGAATGGGCGATGTGCAGCGCAGGGTACGCATTGAACGCAGCGGGTTCGTGCGCACCATAGCTCACCCCGACGCTGGCAGCTCCGGCGTTGCAGGCCATCTCGAGGTCGTGCGTGGTGTCACCGATCATCAGCGTGCGGGCGGGGTCGACGCCGAATTCGCGCATCAGTTCATTGAGCATCTGCGGGTCTGGCTTCGAAGCTGTCTCATCCGCGGTACGGCTGCTGTGAAACAACCCACGCAATTCGTTGGATTCCAGGGCTTCGTCGAGTCCGCGACGCGACTTTCCAGTGGCAACCGCGAGCCAGTAGTTTCGCGCCTTGAGCGCCTGCAGCATTGCCACGGCGCCTTGAAATAGCACGATCTCATGTTGGCAGGCAAAGAAATGCTTTCGATACAAGTTGCCGAGCTCCGCGTAGCGCTCACGCGCCAACCCGGGTGCGACATGCTGCATCGCTTCCCCCAGGCCCAAGCCGATCACGTAGCTCGCATCGCGATGGCTCGGCACGGGCAGGCCGAGTTCGGCGCAGGCAGCCTGAATGCATCGAACGATCAAGGTGGTTGAATCGAACAGCGTGCCATCCCAGTCGAAGGCAACGAGGTCGAATTGGCGGGGGCGGATCATGGCTTCAGCGCTTCGACGAGTTTCAGACATTCGGAGGGCAAGGGTGCAGCCAATTCAATCGTCTCGCCAGTGGCAGGGTGATCGAACCGGAGGCGGCGGGCATGCAGGAACATGCGGTCGAACCGGTGCCCCGGCAGGGCTTCGCCACGCGCCAGCGCCTTGTTGACGGCAAAGTCGCCATACTTTTCATCGCCCGCGATCGGGTGCCCCTCATGGGCGAGATGGAAGCGGATCTGGTGGGTACGACCCGTCTTGATGGTCACGTCGAGCAGCGTGAACGTGGCGAAACGGGCCAACACCTTCACGAGGGTGATCGATCGGCGTCCGTCCTCATGATCGGCGTCCACGGTACGCACGCGGCGTTCGCCCTCTGCGGTCAGGAACTTGTGCAGCGGCACGTCGATCACTTTCAGCCGCTCGGGCCATGTGCCACTCACCAGGGCGGCGTACGTCTTCCCGGTCTCGCGGCTTCGGAACTGCTCCTGCAGCGCCACGAGGGCTGAGCGCCGTTTCGCAATCAGCAGAAGGCCCGACGTTTCCTTGTCGAGCCGATGCACGAGCTCCAGGAATTTGGCTTGTGGACGGGCTCGGCGCAATTGCTCGATGACGCCAGAGCTGACCCCGCTGCCGCCATGCACCGCCACGCCAGCCGGCTTGTTGACGGCAAGCAGGTGCTCGTCTTCGAAGACGATCGGGAACTCGCGAGCCGGGGCGACTGGCGCGTCCTGCCGGTCGGCCACCCGCACGGGCGGTACCCGGACCACGTCCCCTACCTGGAGCCGCGTGTCGGCCGCGGCACGCCCCTTGTTGACACGCACCTCGCCTGACCGGATCAGCCGGTAGACATGCGTTTTTGGCACGCCCTTGAGGAGCTTCAGCAAGAAATTGTCGAGACGCTGGCCTTCTGCGCCTTCGTCCACCACGACGTTCAACACCGCTGGTTTGGCGCTTGCCGGCGCAGACGGTTTGGCCTCTATAATGCGATGCACCACGTTATCGTCG
>Ga0170475_112914110_pt1 | contig 38945 bp, 32 predicted proteins | sample Soicark_Litter_5_FD_111474 | JGI IMG/M metagenome (GOLD analysis project Ga0170475, IMG submission 111474) | Avena fatua rhizosphere microbial communities from Hopland, California, USA. Combined Assembly of 48 SPs
ATGTCGGCCCATCGCATCCTGAGGCTGTAAGCGGTCTCAAGGGTTCGGCTGTTCGCCGATTAAAGCGGTACGCGAGCTGGGTTTAGAACGTCGTGAGACAGTTCGGTTCCTATCTACTGCTTTTAATAGTAATACCTATAAATCTTATTTTAGTACGAGAGGATCGGATTAGGATGCGCCACTTGTGTACCAGCTGTAATCATCTTTTTTGTTTGCACTGTTGGTTAGCTACGCGCGAGACCACTAATCGCTGAAGGCATATAAGCGAGAAGTGCATTGTAGGTAAAACGTTTAACTTCTGGGGAGATCACCCAGATTTCAAACATGCCTGTGTATAGATTGTATAAATCTCCAGCTTTTCATGATTTTTTAAGTTCTGCGCCTGATCGAACCCGGTTTAAGACCCGCATCCGCGGACGGGCAATAACTGATATCCGCGTTGAAAAATATTGAGTACATTTTTTGTTTAAACTATGATTGAATTCTTTACGCTTCTTGCCCTTTTGGCCTCTGTTGCCGGTTTCTCAACTTTTTCTGCCCATGCAGCAATCTACTGTATGATTTTGTCTTTTTTGTTTACGGGTATCGTTTACTATCTTCTGACCTCATCTTATCTGGCTATGATGTTGTTTGTGGTTTATGTTGGGGCAGTTGCTATGCTTTTTGTTTTTTGTGTTATGCTTCTGAACCTTTCTTCTCGACCCGGTCGATCCCCTAATACTGCTAGTTACTATTTTTTTATTTTTTATGTTTTTGTTTTTTTGGTAGCTTGTTTTGCGCTATATTACATGGGGGCTACACCGAATTTTGATGTGATTTGTTTTGAGCCTTCGTCTTTTTGGCCGAAGGACGAGAGTTGGGCGCCTACCTCAAAAGACCATTTTTTTACTTCGACCATGTATAGCATTTTTTTGCCTTACCTTGCCGTTTTGGGAATTATTCTCTTTTTTGTAACAATTGTTGTTACAATTTTGTTTATTAGTTAGTTAGGTTGGCTAAAATTCGGTTTTTTCTTTTTTTAAGTGCAATTTTTAAAAAATGTTTATCCTTGAGTTTATTCTTGCCGCAGGGCACTATTTTAGTTATTATCTTTGGTCTGTTCATTTTTCAGAGCCACTTGGTTATTGGATGGCATATTTTGTAGATGTTTATATTGCAGCTTTTTACTATCTTACTATGGTAGTTCTATTCGTTTTTTGGGCTGTAGCAAGTATCCTTTGGGACTTTTACTATAAGCTTTCATCACGTCCTTCTAAAGTCGACGTTAACGTTGTTCGCTATAAAATTGGCCCATTTAGAGCTGTTACACACCACCAAGGTCTGGAGTTTTGGTGGACCGTTATCCCTAGTGTTGTTATTTTCTTTGTAGCTCTCCCTGCTTTGTTGTTGCTTTACGCTCTAGAAACCCCCCTTTCAGCCCCCTTGCTTACTATGAAAGCTATTGGCCATCAATGGTATTGGTCATACGAATACTCTGATAAGCTGGATCCTGAAGTATTTCACCAATATGCTGATAAAAGCGTAACCTTTGACTCTTACATGGTGGCAGAACCGGATCTAGAGCTAGGTCAACGTCGTTTGTTGCAAGTGGATAAGCCTGCTGTTCTCCCAGTCGAAACTCAACTTCGTATTGTTGTTACGGCTGCCGATGTTCTCCACAGTTGGGCTATTCCTTCGTTGGGTATTAAAATGGATGCGATTCCTGGACGACTTAATCAGTTTTACCTTTATATTCCGTTTCAAGGTGTCTACTACGGCCAATGCAGCGAGCTTTGCGGCGCAAACCATGGCTTTATGCCAATTTCGGTTTACGCGGTTAAGCCTGAGGTGTTTGTCGAATGGTACCTGAAAAACGCTGAGTAGTCTATAACTTGGTTAGAAATATCCATGATTTTTGATTCAAATAAATCTTCTTTCTCCCGGCGAACTGCCCCCTATGCTCGTGGGTGGCCGGTTCCTGAGTCGCCCGCGACCGTTGCCACCCGGAAACGTCGACTCAAGGCCTACAGTGATCCAGAATACGAACTTGCTGTTTATCTGACTAAAGGTCAGCCGCTCGAGCGATATCGCGTTCTGCATAAGTACGAATATCAGCGGCTACCTCTACTTCAGGCACGGCTTAAAGATCGCGCTCATCATGCTCCTAAGGGCTATAGGGGTGATGTGCCGCCACCGCTCCGTGAACGTTTTAAGCCTGCTCGTGAGCGAATTGTTACCAACAGTGACGCTTTTGCAATTGAGTACAAAACCGATCGGGGTTATTCGCGGATCCAACCCTATATTACAATCTCCTACTTTCACTTTAAGCTTTTTCCTAACCTTCGTCGTCTTTTTGTCGGTGATTATTTTTACCGCAATGTGGTTTGGTATTGGCTTACTTGGGCTTGTTTTTATGTTCAAGAGTACCTCTATGTTCAACTATCGATGTACCTTCCGGTTTTTGATTGGTTTTTTCAAATTCCGTTTTTTCACTGGCCGGTTAACATCGAGCTCCACTTTTGGCGCCTAATTTTGGTCCTAGTTGGTCTGGTTTTCTTGATTTTCTCGGTTTCCCAATACTTTTTTGACTATGCATCTAAACTAGAAAAGCGTTTGAACTTGTTGCATTTTTCAGCTTTTTTTGGTTCGGTTTTGTTTTACTATCTTACGGGCCTAGCCCCCTTTATTCTAATTATTATTTTGAGCTTTGCTATTCTCGTGCACTACAACGTTCTTTATTATCTACCCTCTACTGTTTCGCGCGCAAAGGTGCGGCCACAGCCCCTGCTTTTGGCGCCCCCTGTTTCAATCGAGTATCCAAAACTGCCTATTTTCCACTATCATTATCCTTTTTCTACAGCCCTACAGTCCTCCGTAAACCCGAAGCCCAAACGCTTTACAAAATTTCCATTTTTGACGGTTTCTCACCGAACGACTGCCCCTAAATATGTTTTTGACCTTAAACGCTCGGCAAATATACTCCCAGTTCCGTGGCAGTTGGGTCGTTTTTCTTTGTTTAATACCGGGAAGTTTGATGAAACGTTTAATTGTAACCCCTACGAGACCTATGAGCGTTATCGGTTTGAGCGTTCACAGGAACCACCGCCCGAATTGAACGCTCCCACTTATTTGACTTACCATAATCTAAGTAAAAGGGGTTACGTTATTTTGCCTAAACGTTTTATGTGGGGCCCAGCACTTGAGCCCTTGGGCGTTAGTCACGTTTCCTTTTTTAATTCAAAAATTTCCGCTCCCCTTCGTTCCGTTTTTCGGGACTACTTTAGCGGGGTCGCAACTCGTGACCCCCTTCGTTTTACCCGTTCTTCCAGGTTTATTCATCAGCGGCTTGTTGGGGACCCCAACTATCGCCTTTATGTATGGCTTCAGCAAATGGCTCCCCATTATCATGCAGAGCCCCTTCGTTCCCGTTTTTACGAACATTTTATTGCTTCAAAAGCACAACCTTCGGAGTCGCTTCCATACCCTATGCTTAGACGTCTTCTAGACTTTTTTTACCAATATTTTATTAAACGCTTTGCTGATGTTCTAACTTTGGGGCACTTCCGAACGTTTGTTCGCAGCGCTGACAGCCCTTATGGTTATTATGCCGGCTTGCTAAAGCTCCTGGACGATCTTGAACGCCCCTTTTTTTATCCTTCACGGGATTACGCCCATTCATCCGCCCGTTTTTTGGCTAATTTTTCTTGTTGGGTTAAGTCTGATTTGGCACTAGGTCAGACCAAATCACTCATTTGGTCTGACCCCCTATTTCGATGTGAAATCTTGATGATTTTGGTGGATCTCAGCGAGACTGTGGAGGACGCCTACAGCGTTGGTGCTTTTAGTCCTCTGGCCCCTTCTGCGCCGGCAGCGCGTTTTTTTGAGGCTATGGCTGCTCAAACTGATTACCTCATTTATACACTAACTACAGATCCATTTGATGATCCTCTGGAAAATGAAGAGGAAAAACTTTTTTATGATTTGTTTGATTCCAATGCGTATTTGGTCGAAGAACACGATTCTAAGCATCATCGATAACCTTTTTGTTAAGCACCGGAGTCCAATCTTTCTCGGTTACCTTTGGAATTTTGGTGTTTTCTCATTTCTTTGCTTGTTTATCCAAATTTTTACTGGTTTGTTTTTGGCTATGCACTATATTCCAGATACTGCCCAGGCCTTTGATAGTGTTGAGCATATTATGCGTGATGTTAACAATGGTTGGTTTCTGCGTTACACCCATGCTAATGGCGCATCGTTCTTTTTTATTGCTGTTTATATTCATATGTTTCGTGGTCTTTACTACGGTTCGTTTACTAGTCCACGTGAGGGGGTTTGGTATATTGGCAGTATTATTCTTCTTTTGATGATTCTAACAGCCTTCATGGGCTATGTGCTGCCATGGGGACAAATGAGCTATTGGGCAGCGACTGTTATTACAAATATGCTGTCGGCGCTTCCGGTTGTTGGTAAAAGTCTAGTGACCTGGGTCTGGGGGGGTTATTCAGTTGGTGGTCCAACCCTTACTCGTTTTTATGCTCTTCATTTTCTTATGCCTATTGTTCTAGTTGTTCTAGTTTTTTTACCACGTTTACTTGCTTCACCAAACTGGTTCTAACAATCCCCTAGGTGTTGAAACGGGTATGGATGATAAACCTTTTTATCCTTATTATATTGCTAAAGATATTTTTGCAATTATTCTATTTTTTTTCCCCTTTGCCTGTGCGATTTTCTTCTATCCAAATGCGTTGGGGCACCCTGACAATTATGTTTCTGCAAATCCCCTGGTAACTCCGAGCCACATTGTGCCGGAGTGGTACTTTTTGCCTTTCTATGCGATTCTTCGCTCTATTCCTGACAAAGTTTTGGGGGTTGCAGCAATGGGCTTTTCCATTATTTCCCTAGCTTTGGTGCCAGCTGTTCAGAAACCGCTTATCCGATCATTGGAGTTTCGCCCTATTTCGCGCTTCGTCTACTGGTGGTTTTTGCACTGTTGTCTTATTTTGGGTTGGATCGGTAGCCAACTGGCAAAGTTTCCCTACGTGGAAATTGGGCAAGCTGCTACTTTTTTCTACTTTTTTTATTTTTGGGTTTTGATGCCTGTTGTCATTTTTGTGGAAAATACCTACGGTCGTAAACGCCGTCGCCGCCGTGCTATGCCATTTACGGAATTTGGTCGGCGTAAGTGGTGAATTTATTTTCGTAGTTTAGGTTGCTGATTTTGTTTTGATGGGGTTTTTTTAAACGTTAACTATTTTTTGTTTTTAGGTATATACACAATGACTAACGAATCATTTAAACTTGTAGGTGCCGGTTTGGCTACTATTGGACTTGTTGGTGCGGGGGCCGGTGTTGGTATTGTTTTCGGAAGTTTTCTTCTTGCTCTTTCTAGAAATCCATTTATGCGTGATGAACTCTTTCGCTACGCTATTTTGGGTTTTGCTCTTACTGAAGCAGTAGGACTACTGGCGCTTATGATGGCATTTTTGATCCTTTTCCGCTAACCTTATTCCTGTATATTCCCCGCAAGTGGCTGAGCGGTAAGGCATCGGTCTTGAAAACCGAAGTACCATCCGTGGTCAGGGGTTCGAATCCTCTCTTGCGCGGGGTATAGCCAAGTGGTAAGGCAGCGGATTTTGGCTCCGCCATCAGGGGTTCGATTCCTCTTACCCGAGGGTTCTTGTTATTAGTAAAGCGGGCGGGGCCATAGCTTAGTGGCAAAGCAGCTGCCTTTTAAGCAGTTGATTGAGGTTCGATTCCTCATGGCCTCAGGCCCGAGGTAATACTTATGGGTTATGGCGGTTCCATAGTTCAACTGGAAGAGCACTGCGCTTCGAATGCAAAGATCCTGGTTCGAGCCCGGGTGGAACCACCATTCTCTTATGTTTGTGTCATATTTCTTACCATTTTTTTATAGAGTGGTCCAGCGGCTTTTCCAACCCCTTTGATCGAGGGCATTAAAAGTTTGACAGCGTTTTTGTGGGCGTACGGGCTGTCCCTGCACGTGGCTTTGGAGAAAGATCGCTTGGGGAGCTGGGGTCCCCCTTGCTTATTGCATGAAAAAACCGGCATATGCCAGCCGCATTGTGTGGATACGCTAATAGTAGCTTTTTATAGAAAAATGGATTTTGTTCAATATGTTTATGCCGGTCTTTTTTGGCTCTCTTTGGGTTGTTTCTATTTTCTCTCGTACAATATCTTTATTACTCTAGTGTACTTGGAATTTGCGGCGCTTTCTACGGGGGTGTTGCTAGTTCTCCAATCACTACGTCTCGATGATCGATATTACGAATTTATGGGGCTTACTCTTATTACCCTTGCGGGTGCCGAATCCGCAATTGCTATTTCACTTCTTGTTAACCTTAGCCGCTCCGGTATTCAACTCTCGGCGGTTGAATTCGCAAACTTGAAAGTTTTATCGTTGACGTTCTGGTTATTTGCCACAACCAATTAGGTTGGTTCTATAGCGTACGCTATCGTTACACTGGACGGTTTTTGAATTGTTTAACAACATTTTGTTTAATTTACTTGGTTCTACAGGGTTTAGCCTGTTAGCTTAGTGCTTAACCACCCCATTGTTTTCAGGTTTGTATTTATTAGCATGACATATCTTACTAGCCTTTACTAAATCTAAAAGAGATGTATAGTTTGATTTTTTTTGGCCCCCTACTTATGTTCTTTTTTCTTTTTGTGCTTGGTGGCCAACTTGGTGGCCGACGGTCGGCCATTGCGGTCGCAACGGCGACCGCCGCTTCGGTATTGTTCTCCTTTGATGCGCTCTTGACAATATTTTATCATTCATTTTACCTAACTTACTATTTGCCTTTGTTGCCCCTTATTAACGTTGGTTGGGTGACGGTTAGTTGGCATTTCTTTCTTGATCCTCTTACCCTTTTTATGTTTACTCTAATTTCTGTTGTCTCTTTTTTTATCCAAATTTTTGCTTCTGCCTATATGGGGGAGGACGCTAGTCAAGTGCGTTTTATGGTTTACCTTTGCTTTTTTATGATTGCGATGATGCTACTGGTGGGTGCTGGTAATTTTATTCAGCTTTTTTTCGGATGGGAGCTTGTAGGTCTTGCTTCTTTTTTGTTGATTAATTTTTGGTTTGCTCGGCAAGATGCAAATGCCGCGGCCTTCAAAGCTATGGCGGTCAATCGTGTTGGTGACTGTTTTCTTATTTTTTCTATGTTTCTTTTTGCGTTTAACTATAGTACACTTGACTTTGACACAATTTTTTGTTTGTCCGCCCTGTCTCAACCTGTTTCTGCTCAAGTTGCGTTTTTTTGTCTTATTATCGGGGCTTTTGCAAAATCTGCCCAATTTTTTTTTCACACTTGGTTGCCTGACGCAATGGAAGGGCCAACCCCTGTATCTGCGTTGCTTCATTCTGCCACTATGGTCACAGCTGGTGTTTTTCTTACTCTTCGTTTTATGGATTTGTTGGAAGTAGTTCCTTATGTTCGTTATATGGTAGTTTTTTTTGGTCTTTTGACTGCTTTTTATGCGATGTCTATCGCCGCAGTCGCGGATGACACCAAACGAGTTACAGCTTATACAACTTTGAATCAACTGGGGTTTATGTTTTACGGTTGTGGTTCGCTTGCTTTCGCGACTGTTTTGTTTCATCTTTTGGTTCATGGTTTTTACAAATCTTTTTCCTTTCTTGTCGCAGCAATCGAGCTTCATGATTTTGAGGATGAACAAGATGGTGAGTCGGATCAGCCAGAACCAGCGGATACAAATAGTATTTATGATCTTCTTTCGGTGCTAGTTTTTTTTTCAATTAATGCTATTCCTTTTAGTTCGCCCTCAATTTCCAAGGAGTTTATGCTTTTGGCTGGCTTGGAACGTATGCCAGATTACTTTACGTATATGGTTAGTTTGGTTTTGTTCTCGAGCTTTATTGACGAAGGTCGGGATGACATTGAAACCGATCACCACGACGCTGTATTTTACTTGGACGAGCTTCATACACCTTCTTCGGTACCTGCCCCAATGCTGATTGGGTGCGGTGGTTTGGGGCTTATGTCTATTGTCTCAGCTTCGTTTCTAGAGGAGGTCTTTTTGGATTTGAATAGCTATGGGTCAGCTGACCCATTTTTTTGGCTTGATACTCGGGGGTCTATCCTTATTGCTTTGCCTTTTTTGTCTATTTTGCTCGCTGAATTCGACAATAGCTCAACCGGTGTAACTCCGGATTTTGGTCGTCAGCCCATTGTTGAACGTGCAGACAGCCGCTATCAGTCTATTTTGTTTAACGCCGAGCTGTGGTATTACGATGAACTGGTTTCTCGATCTACCGCTCTTTTTTTATAGATTTGGGTTTTGGCACACCAATATGGTTATGGATAAAGGTTTTTTGGAGTTCTTTTACGTCACCCTACCATTTCAATTTATTAAGCTTATTCAGCGTTTCGCAGACCTAGTCTATGGACTAACCGTGGAGCGTTTGGTAGTTGTTACTATTGGGTTGGCGGTATTTTGGTTTATTATGGTTCATCTTATTTTTTTCCATGCGTTCTTGATTTCCGTTTTCATTCTTTCCTATTTGCTAAGCGTAGTTTATACAAAATAAAGTTGCAATTTTTTGCAAAAATAGCTAAATCCTGTGTGGGGGAACCTTGTGGCCGCCAATCTGTATAGTTGGTTTCTGTGGAACTCTGGCTGCTGAAAGTAGTTTAGGCCCGCCCCCAAAACCGTATGGCACTGGGTTTTTTGTGCTTCAAATTTTTAATAAATAAACACTCATGAAAAATATTTTTTCTAGACTTTATACACTTCCAGAGGACGCGTGGCGCGGCCTTCTTAGCTTTAATCGCACCGTTTACCCTACAGAAAAAGTGCCGGAGTGGAGATCGGAGGATCTTTGGCTTCCGTGGTGGTTGCCACTTAGGTCTTATCCCCGCGTGCATACCTACTACGACCACCGTTTTCGTGCTTTTGTCGCCGGTCTTATTACGAAGCAGTATTCTCTTTTTGGCGTTTCTCCCAGTTCTAAGCACTACCCCGTTATTACTGGCCTATTTCTTCGGTTGCTCTGGTTGTTGGGTTCTGGCTACCGTTTTTTTCCTTCTGCCGCGTACCGTTCGTTTCCTTCTGCTGGCCGTTCGGATCAGCGGTTCCCAGTCGTTAGTCGTGGGTTTTTTGACGTTTTTTCTCCCTTGGCTATTATTTTCAGAATTTTTTATTTGGTGCGTTTTACCTTTGTAGGTCTCTCTGAACTTCATTACCTTCTAAACCCAACTTTTTTCCTATATCATCAGCCCCGCGATTTTGGCAGATTGCCATTCCCGGGAAGGGTTTTTGTTATGCTTGGCATGGACAAGGGCTATTGGCAAGCATATGGTCGAAAAGGTAATGGGGCCTTTGAAAGTGAGGATGAATACTTTTTTTGGTTGAGTCTGTACTACAACGGTTGGCGTGGCCGTTTCCATAACTTTTTGCGGATTCTGTTTTATACGGCTATCTTCGTTCCCTTTGTTTTTTTTCACTTGTTTCTTCGAACCCCCATTTGGCACCTTTTTTATTGGTGGTCGAAGCTACAAATGGGTTGGGCCTCATCGGTTACATTTGAAATTCCCGGTCCTATTCGCGAGATTATTGCTCGTACAATCTTTAATCCTATTGGTTTGTATTGGGATCTGTTTGTTGCGCATAGCGAGCTTATCGAAAATATTGGTCTGTTCCGTTCGAAGTGGTGGTTTCATTTTCATAGTTTGTATAGTAAGCAACGGCAGCTTCTCCATTTCAATCTTTCTCGGCGGGTAGGCTTGTGGGCTAATTTTGCTTCATCATTCTTTGACCACCTCCCCCGTCTGTTTCAACGTCGTTTCCTCCGTCCATCAAAAAGTTATCGTACGGCCTATAATTCCGCTAATCGGATCGTATTTCGCTGGGTACGAGCACAGATTCTTACTCGCGCAAGACGTATCTCCCTTCCTAATACTGTTCAGCAGCGAAATCGCGTGCTGCGCTTGTTTCCAACTCTTAGTATGACGGCTACTCGGGGGGGGTTCCACTCTGCTCTAGCAGTTCTAGCCGATAAGTTTTCGAACCGAATTAACCGAACAGTTGCTGATATCGAATTTTTGGAGGACACTGCGCCAGCAAGAATCGAGATTAAGCAATTGTCGGCCGGCGGAATCTTGACTGAAGCCTTTGACATGGAGCGAGAAGCTCCAATTGTTCTCGCTCGATTTAAATATTTTCAAGCGGTAGCTTATCGCTATCTGCTCAACAGTGCCGCCGTAGCTAATTTTTTGCTTGTTCGACTCTATAGATTGCGGCCTCCTCGTTTGATCTATGTTGGCCGTCTTTTTGTTTATGGATTTTGCTATATTTTTGGGTTTAAGCCCACTTTGGCCTCTAAGTTGTATCCTAACATTCTACTAGATTATGTTTTGTCTATTTGTGTAAGGATCGGGAACCTAATTCGACGTCTGGCTCGCTTCCTCGGCTTGGTTTTGAAATCATTTTTTCTGCGTATTTTGGTGTTGCTTCAAGTACTACCTCGCATTGGTCCCCTGGCGGCGGCTGATGTTTTTTCGCCGGTTTTTTCAGTTTGCCGCTCTTTGCTCAAAGCAACTCTTAACTATCGTGAGTTTTTTTTGGCTAAAAAAAATTTTCGTATTAATCACACCTATGGGGTTTATGACAACCCTGTCCTGTATGATGATGATGAGGCTGAGATTTATAGTCAAAATCATTCTGATTGGTTCCAGGATCCGCTTCCTGCAGAAACAGAAATTAGTAGCACGCTTGATAATTTTGATGGTGCTTTTTCTGTTGCTGAGCTTTATTCACCTGGTGATTTGGATGAGGATGATAGTTCCGGGGACGCTAGCTCAGTAGATTATTACCTAAATGTACCCCAGCATAGTCCCTTGATTGATCATCGAATTAATCCTGACTACTTTGAGGATGATAATCACCAAACTGAGGCAGGTTTTGGCTACTGGTTTTTTGGTATTATTATGCTACACTATGGGATTCACAGTTGGCTAACCCGCTGGCCTAACCCTAGTGTGATTAATACGGAAGACTATTTTTATTTTAACGACAAAAAGGCCGAAGATGTCTGGGCCTTCGAAGCCCCCAACCAAATGCACACCCGTAACATTGCTATTAGTATGGGGCCAGATCGTGGGGGTACAGACCTGACGGTAGCAGCGTTTAATCAGCTTATGCGATTCTCTTCCCAATATAAACGTCAGCTGGGAGATAAAGTCGCAAATTTGCCTCGCTCTAGTATCCAATATCAGCTAGACGCGATTCGGCGAACTCTGGGTGTTGGTTCCCATACGTCACGCGTTATTTCTAAGCTTAGCCGCGAGGATTGGCTTGAACTTACTCTTTTTATTGATTCAATTGTAAGGGGTAATTCAGCCGAAGTTGCCAATAAGTCTTTGCTATCTCGTTCTGACGTAAAACGTATTTGGGATCGTTTTGCTGACCGTTCGGCACGCATGCCACAACTTATTTTCCAGCGGATTATTTCTGCTCCCCATTTGCCGGCAGCGTTTAATGAGCATATTATTTACACGACGAACGTTCGTCGTAATTTCCCGTTTTTTGATTATCTAGCTCGGTGGCTTTTTGGCTCAAATTTTCGTTCTCTGTTTATTTATAAGCTGCTAAATAAACTATTTCGTCGTGCCAATACAGCTATTCAGGAGATTCGTCTCCAATTCCTTGGCGACGCTCGTGCACTAAGACTAGTTTACCTATATTGCTCTGGACTGCTTCCCCCTGCTACATTTGATTCGGAATTTTCACGTTTGCACAAATCGCCACAAGTTATTCACGCTATTGCTACTTATTTGCGTCGCTTGGCGGTTGAAGATTTTGAGGCAGTGCGCCGCATGGCAACTGTCCTGCCGCAGACCGCCTCTTTCTTTAGCCTATTCTGTTTGTCTATTGCTCCTATTTCACCGGCTCCTCAACCCAATCGTTATACTTATCTAACTGATTATCTCTCGCGCCATCTAACACCCATTGATACTAATAACACTTCTGTGCCGGCGGTCTTGGGTGGGATCGCTGGCTGGCATAGGGTTCCTGTTGAAAGTACTCGTAACCGAGGAACTCGTAATCGTTATCAACTAAATCTCCTCCCTACCCGGCACCCTTTTAATGTTCTTCCATATTTTTTCATTGCCGATTTTTTTCAAACCTTGTTGCCCTTTCGTCGCGCATATCGATTTCTAAGGTATAAGAATGACGATGAGGAAGACGAGTATCTTTATGATGATGAGGAAACGTGGGACCGGTTGGATAAAGGTTATAACCGTCTTTTTAACGAATACAAGTCACGGGGGCGCTATAAACTAAATAAGTGGAAACCTCAGTCGGATGAAGATAAGAAGCTTATGGAACCTCCAGAGCCTCTTCATTTGGTGGATAGTGAGTTTGGGCCTATTATTGACCCGGACCTTCAAAAGATTCTTGAGGCTGAGCGGACATTTGTATTCACCCATCGTTTGTTTCATATCGAGAGACTATTTTTCCCCAAGAAGCTTAGATATGCAAATCAAATTAAACGCTATCGTAAGCTTTACTTGCGTTCAATTTGGATGCAGCGGGCTACTACTCGTTCGCTAAGTATGGATATCAATGAGCTTCATACTTCTGCAGTTGTTAGTCCATTTCTTCGATTCTTTACAGAGGTTCAGGCCGCTAATGCCATCTTTTCAGCTACAACTCCACCCCAGCTTATCAACAACTCCAATTTTCTAGTAACTCAGGGAATTCCTTTTGAAGATTCGGAATCTGATTTGCTTGACTTGTACGATGAGCCGCTTTCGGTCGTTTTCCAAACTTATGAGCTTAGTGAGGAGGGCCCTGACGCTGAACTTGATGAAAATGCTCCACCTTTTGCCGCCGGTTTTCTTTCACAGTTGCATGAAGAGGACGAAGACAATTATGGGCAAGAATATAATAATTTTCCTGAATATGTTGAAGCTGTGCAGGCTTATGCTTCAGGTGATACTGAGGCTGAGCACTTTACGGAAGTTGATATCGCCACTCAGTTTTACGGTAAGCAGGCTGTTGCTTCGAATGACCTGTTTGAGCTAGAGTCACCCTATTTTTTTGAACGCTCTACCGAGATTTACCGTCTTTCAAGTGTTGAAGAGGAAGAGTGGCAGCAAGACCGCTTTGAACTCGGAGAGTCAACTTCGGTACCTCTGTCACGCCTGTTTCTGGGCGGTTTGCCAACCCGAGGTTCTTTTCCCGCTACTGATCCACGCCTATTTTTGGGCCCCCTCACAAGTCCCGGAGTTGACACCAGCCTGCACTATACGCCCGTCTTTGCTAAAGCGAAAGCTGCAGCCACCTCTACTTCGCTTGTTCCAGTGGGGTCGAGTCTGCCGGATTACCAGTCTGGGGTACTAGGGCTTTTGTCTAAGGCATTCTTTTCTGCTTTTCTAAAAGCTGTCACTTACGTTTACCTTCTTATTCGTGATCTACTCTACGCTCATTGGATGCAAACCTATAGTAACCAAAAGGATGTTAGAGTGGCCCAGCTTCATATTACTGCTTCTGCTCACTACTACCGTTGGCAAGAAATTTATGCCAACAAATACTATTTTCGGCGTTTTGCGGATGCTCTTCACCATTGGACTACTGACTTTGAGGCTTACCTTAGCGCACCGGTTCGTACTGATCAATACCGGAATTTTCGTTCACATAAGGCTTTTACACTTGTAGAGAACATTCGACACGCAGCCCCATTTACTAGATTTTTTCAGATGTTTCCGTTTAGGTCGTTCCTTTTTGGACCTGATGGATATCACATTGAACATCCCGGAATTAAAGAGTTTCCATACCAACGTGAATTTTATCTTATGTACTGGTACCGCCGTTATCACCAACGCCATTTTCCCGATTTGCCTTATGAGGTGACAGATCGGGAAATTCTTGAACTGCTCCAAACTCCAGTTAAGTGGATTCATGAGGGGCCGCTTCTGGAAGATCAACGCCACTTTTGGCCCCCTAATCAGATGGATAAGTGGTCTATCTACGAACGAACTCGGTTCGCCAGCTTTTTTGACTTGCCCAACTCAGGTGACCTAACTTCGATAGATTACCAAGACACGGTCCGCACCGGCTCGCCATTTGGTGGTTGGTTTGCGGTGCTAAAACCACTAAATTGGATGCCCCGGTGGGCCACGGACTTTCGGTTTAGAAAAACTTACGTGAGACCGGCTCATCGTAGCTTTACAATTAGCGATGATGCGTTTAACGATGATGCTCTTCTTTTTCAGAAACCAAATCCTTTTGACTTTACTGGGGGTGACATCGACAGCTTTTTTGCGGATGAGTCACCGATGCGATTTGCTCATCTCTATAATTCTGCCGTTGAGGTTGCAGCTTTTGCTGATCCGGAAGATGCATCACTCTTTAGCTATGTAACAGAAGCTGATCTTAGTTATCATGTTGATGAGTTCAAAGATCGGGCCCAAATTCTCTGGCTTGCTTTTTGGGACTTTCTTAGCCTAGTTGCGGATTATACTATTTATGGTACGGGCCTATTTGTTAGAACATACGTTTGGGGCCCTTTTCATTACTGGGTCGTTTACTCTGACCGTTTTTGGCTTGGGCTCACACTTCGCGTAGGCTCATGGGTTAATATTTTTAGATATCTGGTAAGTGGAACTTTGTTTTTGGGCCTTTATCTCTATCTTTTTTTTGCTATTCCCCCACTTACGTATTATTGGTTTGCCGAAACTTTCACAACGGGCTGGTTTATCATGCTAAACGGTCTAGTTAGTCTCGGTCTTCTTCTGTTTTTGCCTTACTTGTTTTTTAATCCAGTTTATCGCTACTATCACTCCCTATGGACTTTTGAACGTCTTGCGATTGTTATGGGGGTATTGTTTGTTTACTTCGAGTATGTCTTTTATGGTTATCGACCCGCTGGAGAGCGGTTGGGAGCAATTCCATCCTTTCCCGGTTCAATGGATGAACCTCATTGGCGTGAATATAATCTTGACTACTTTAGTGCAACAGTAAATGGTGGTTATGAACATATCGAACTATCAGGGCAATTTTACTCACCATGGCATCGCCGAGCGTTTTGGCGATTTTTTGACATGAGCACCTATTTTCGTGACGATGTCAACGGTCTCTGGCCGTACCGACAGTATTTTGTTGACTCAACGTACCCTAAGCGTTACTTTGCCTCCCACCATCTAGGGGACGAGTACTGGAATCGACATTTTTCGGTCATGCATACTGACTGGGAACTAAAGGGTCGTCTGCTGCCTGATTTGCTAGCTCTTTATCACGTACTAAGGTATGAGTACTTCCCCTTTCAAACTGACTTTTTTACAGGTAGACGTGCTTTGCGCATTTTGCCCCAAACAGCCCCCCTTAAAATTGGTGCTAAGGACATTTATGACTTGGCCGTTCGCCAGGTAACTGCGGAACAAACCTTTGATATGGCTGGGGATGAAATGGAGGGGTCTGAGTACATTGATGGCCTCATTGAGACTGGTGTTAAAAGTGCTAATACTAAACTCATTCGCCGCACTAGTACCTACTACGCCCATCCGCAGAAGATTCTGGCGTATCATCGTTATCCAGTTAGTCCTATTCATGGTATTAACTATTTTTTTGGGGAATCACGATTGAATGCGGCAGCTGTTACCACCTACGACTTTAGGCCAACCAGTTTTGTTCACGACCCATTTTATACCAAGAGTAACTCCCTGATTGATCCTGGTTTTACCTATAATCAGGCCGGCCAATCTCCGCGTGATCGGAATCGTGAAATTAGGGTTCCCGATTTTGTTGATTTGATGGCTGATGATGAGTTGGATGACGAGCAAGAGGAGTGGATGGTTGACGTGCCCCTAGTTTATGCAATTAATGAATTGTTTGGCGATGACGAGTTTTTTTCGGAAGATCCAAACCACGAACCCGACTATCTTTATTTCTATGATCCCGACGTGGACGGAAATTTGCATATTTTGGTTCCTCAGGCTCATTTTTCACGTCCAGATCGGGTTGAAACCTTCGACGAAATTAATTTGGAGCTTTATGATCTTGATCCTGACGTTGATGCGCCAATTGAACGCGATGCTGATGATATTCATCGGGTTGGGGCTGATACTCTTACTTATGATATTCAACTTGAGCTCCTAACTGGGGCTGCAGCCAAAACAGCTCAAACTCACGATTCAATTACAGTCGATTACCCTGGGGTGGAATTTGAGCCAGGAGAGTTTGACGCCGTTCAGGATTTTTATTTTTTCTCAGACCTTAAATTTTATGACCGCACTCAGCAAACACCTGTAACCGATATTGAGGAGGCACAGCTTCCGGCTGCTGAAGTTCTTACCACACGGCTCGATCAGTCCCCATTTCTTTATGACCGTTATTTTACGGCTTATCTTGCTGGAGATTGGAATTATCACCGCAGTCTCCTAAACCGCGCCTACACAATTACTTCCGCTGACAACCCGCTACTCCTAGCACAATATTATCACTTTACCCGTGCCCAAAGTCAAACCGCTCATTTTATGGATTACTACGCTAAAAATCTACGTGATTACTTGCTTTACTTTAAGCCTGAATCGGCTTACGCCTTTTCTGATATCTACGGGCCAGATCAGCGTTTGCGATTTATTACCAGCAAGTTTGGTAAGAAAAATCGTTGGCATTATCTTGTACCGCGTAAAGCCCGTTTTGAGTATCAAAATTTTGACTTTCGAGCCTATAGTACGAATCCGGCTAAGTGGCGACGGTCTACCCAATTTCCTTACTGGAATCGGTCGAAACCGAGTATGCCCCCTGAACTTGGGCACCGGCTAGTTGAGGCCCTATACAACAAGGGAGAAGACTTTTGGACATTTCACGACTTCTCTGATCTCGCACTAATCGCGGCGGCAGAGGAGCTGTCTTGGTTGGCACAGTCAAAGGGCTCTACTTTTAACTTTGGGCGTAAAAAAGTTAAAGCAATTGCAACAGCAGCGGATTCTCTTCGACGTTGGGGTCAGTTCTCCGCACAGGCTAAACGCTTTTCGGACTTTCACTATCATAGGGGCCTCGTACCTAATGCTTATCCCAATGAGCTTATTCAGCGTTCCGTGGCGTTTGATGCTAGTCTTTTTCCACCCACCTCTTCTAGTCTTGAAGGTCGGCCAGTCCTAGATCCATTTCATCGAGCCTTGCAAGATTGTTATCCTGAATTGCGTACCTCAATTTATTCTTCTTCTGCTACTTCTATCCCGCGGTACCTTTCTCATTATGGTTACGGTCATACTTATACCCTTTTTGATTCGGTAGCGACCGATCCTCTTACTATTTACGATTATTATGAAGATCATCCATTCTACACGTTTCCTTCTACAGTTGATCGATATGGTACTATTTATCATTCATTCGTTTTTGATTCAGATGATGTTTACGCTCCTATTTATGAGGATCCCGAAGAGTTTATCCATTTTGTAACGTATCCAGACTCGGATGATGACTATTTGGCCGCCATTGATAGATACGAGGCAAATTTGCATACCTACCTGGATCCAAGTTTGGCGCAGGTTACTTTGGGGGGGTTTCAGGGTATTGATTTTGATCGCGAGGCAGAATTTATTGCTAGAGAAGCAGGTATTCGTAATACGGACCCTCTATATCGACCCTCGCCTCGTCTGCCTTTCCCTAAAGCGGAAAAGGATGAAGAAACGGACCTCGATCCCGACGCTGAGCCTGAGTTTGAGCTTCCGGATGATCTGGCCGTATCTCCCTACGTTAATGACCAATCTGTCGAGTGGCAAGAGATGTGGGCTAAATTTCCGTATGAAGAAGTTCCGCGGTCATTTATGCATTTTAATTTTGACCTTTATCCAATTCGTGCCGGGGGTGTGTTTGATCGTCGTGACTTGTCCGCCTTTCGCAACGTGAGACGTCTTCACCAAAATCCATTTCATAAAAAAAAACGTAAGGAGATTGGCCTTTTCTTTAATCTTCGGGGGCTTGAAAATCAGCTTTATCATAGACGCCGCGAAGCGCCGGAGCCAGAAAAGTTTGATCCAATGGTGCCCCCCTTCGATTTTTTTGTTCACAAGTCACAGTTGAATGACGCTCTGACCTACCCTGTTCGGGCTGATCGCCTTATGGCTATCGCTGACTATAACCGAGTTCATTCCCTAAATTCCGTGTATTTTTCTGAATACCGTAAACTTTTGCCGGTAGATCCTACCATGCTTTTGTCTTTGCCAGGCCCAGCTAAATCGCTAAGTCTTAAAAGACCCCTTGATGACCTGGCAGTATTTTTTGCCGATTCAGCACGTCTTGTTCAACCTTATTCTGGTTTTCGTGCTTTGGCTGCTGTTTCCTATCCGGATGATATTACGGATCCGGACACATTTACGCCTGAACTTCCGGAGATTCCTGATTTTGACGAGTACGTGACAGCGCAGGAAGTAATTGATGCGCTAAATACACGTAGAAGCCAACGGGACGATAGTATCGTTGCTGCCTTTAATGCTACATCTAATTACGCTTGGCTATATGACACAACGTCACTCACCCGTGACATGGTGGATGAGTTCATTGATCCTCCGGAGGAGGATGAATCAGATGACTTTCTCGTCACACAAACCGAGGATCCGCTGCTTTCTATTTATCTGGGTGAGTTGGAGTTGGCAGATGAGGAGGAGGATAAAGACATTATTTCAATTTACCAGCGTATTATTGGCCCTGATCTGACGAAAGTTCAGACTATCCGCTGGTAGTAAGGGGGCAGGGAGGTTCGTTCATTTTTCTTGGTCGTAGCAGTTTTTTTATAATGTTTCTTCTTGACTTGATTATTTTTATTTATTTTCACTACTTTTCTTTTTTTCTGGCCTTGCTCTGTAGTTATTTGGTACTTTTTGCTCCGCAATTGGACCATTTTTTTCTTTGGCCACTTTTGGCCACTGTTTTTTTTTTGTATGCCTCTTCGGAAAATGTATCGCCTACGCCCATCTATCCGCTTTTTGAGAAACAGGACGAGGATATGGCACATACCCAACAAGGCCAAATTTTCGGCGTTTTTATTTTCCACCTCACGGTTTTGTTTTTGATTTGTCTAGCTGGTTCCATTGCTATTATTTACCGCACGGGTAACGCCGTAATGGATGCAACTGAGGTATTGGGTCTCCTTCACTATTACTTCGAGTCTCCGTTTTGGATTCGGCATGACATTTTGGAGACAATTTCTCTCGGCCGTAAGTTTAATCTGTATCAATACGCCATTTATCTGTTTCCGGGGGTTTGGGAAGTTCTTGAAGTTACTATTTTTAATTTTGAGCTAACTATCCCCGGTCTCTTCCTTAGCGTACTCAGCTGTATCTTGTACAGCGTGGTTTTGCTCAGCTCTTGGGCGCCTGCAATGCGCTCCCCATATTTCTATTTTTTCTACTTGTCGAGTTTGTTGGCGCTCCTGGTTTGTTTTTTGACGGATAACTTTTTTGTCTTTTATCTTGCCTTTGAGTTTATTCTAATTCCATTTTTTTTCATTGTGGGTTTTTGGGGTTCTAGACCACAGCGGTTTGGGGCAGCTATGCGGCTTGTTTTTTTTACTGTTTTTTTTTCATTGCCGTTGGTAGTGGCAATTTTCGCAAACCTCGCTGGTGACCTATTTTCCTTCCGCTTCGACTGCCTACATTCGACTATCTCTGTTCTGGGCTATCAATTTTCAGCCCTTTTTTTATGTAGCGGCCTTTATGGCCTTTGCTGTTAAAATTCCGCTATTTCCCGCCCATATTTGGTTGCCAGAGGCCCACGGAGAGGCACCTACTTTTGGTTCCGTATTGCTTGCGGGTATTCTGCTTAAGCTTGGGGGCTTCGGTTTTTTGCAGGTTTGCTTTCCAACGTCTGGTGAAGCGATTCTTGATGGCACTATGAACCTGTTCCCGCTCGTGTATACAGTTAGTGTGCTGACCATTCTTTATAGTAACGTGAGTGTTTTTGTACAAACCGATATCAAAAAAACTATTGCTTATTACTCGATTGGTCATATGGGGTTTGTTACTTTGGGCCTTACGTCTGGCGCTTTTGAGGGGTACACTGGTGCGATTGTTATTATGCTAGCCCATGGCCTTAGTGCAGCGGGTTTGTTTTTTTCCGTCGGTTACCTATACGAACTAAGTCATTCTCGTGCCTTGTTTTTTTATCGTGGTATCGCTGTCGTTGCCCCATTTTTTGCCTTTTTCTTTTTTCTGTTCATCTGTGCAAATATGGGTCTTCCCGGTACGATGAACTTTGTAGGTGAACAGCTAGTTCTTGCGTCACTTGTTAAGTATAGCCCGTTCGCCCTTGCACTTCCGCTTTTTGGAATTCTTATGAATGGGATTTCTTCCATTCTTTTTTTGAATCGATTGCTCTTTGGTGAGATCAATTTGGGGACCGCCCACCGCGTTCTTGATCTCAAAGCCAACGGCGTGTTTACACATGCCCTTATCGCGGCACCGCTAACAGCGGTGGGTTTTGCACCGGTCCTGTTGTTGAGGTTTTTGGTATAGTTAAAAAAATGATGATTCAACATAGCTTTTTTTTTGGGCTTGCTCTACTTGGAACAATTGCCTTTGCACTAATCAGCCTGGTTCAAGCGTATACGATTAAATCAATCTTCCTCCAACGGTTTCAGATTGGAATTTTTTGCTTTATCTACTTTGTTATTCTCAGTTTTCTGGCTTTGCGCGACCCACTTTCGCCTCTATTTTTTACTTCCCCAGCGTCAGCACAAAGCGAAATTCAAATTTACGTACTTCCGATCGTTGTCACTACTCTTTTTTTTAGCTACCATATTTTCTTGTTGTTTGGATTTTCAATTTGGTCTTCAACTACTTTCAATGCAGAGCGGCTTTATACCTACTACCTGGTATTTCTGTCAGCTATTGGCCTGGTCGGTAGCGATGACCCAATTTGGATTCTTCTCCTAATGGAACTTACCGGATTTGCAACTATCGGACTAATTGCAATCCAAGGTAGCGCCAGTGCCCGTTCGGTTGCTTTCACCTACCTAATTTTTAGTTCCGCAGCTACCCTTCTATACTGTTTCGGCGTAGCGTTCGCGATCCCACGACCAATCGAACTGTTTAACGTTATTTCTGCTACCTTTACTCTTGTGCCCTCATTGCTAATCGGAACGGCTTTCCTGATTAAGCTGGGACTAGGGCCCTTCGCGCGCTATCTTGTTGATGGACAAACGGTTGCGCTCTACCCTGATTTTGTATTTATTTCCACCGTTGGTAAACTTCCTTATTTGCTGGGGCTTTTTAATTTGGCCCCGGTACTTCTAACAGATTCTGCCCGAGTCATGCTTATTTTGTTTGTATTGATTTTTGCAGGTGTCGCAGCAGTGCTGATGGTAGCGGCTCAAACTATTCGCCGATTTTTCGCTTATAGTAGTCTTTTTAATTCAGCTCTCGCCGTCATCCTGGTCCTTTTTTCTGATCAACTATCAGATTTTTTTATTACCTACATGTCCTACTATATCTTTGTGTCACTTTTGCTCTATCTCGCCTTTAGTTTTTTTGGAACTCCCGCAACAGTGGGTTTTCGCTATCCCCATACCGAACCACGTTCATTCAAGGAACTAAAATCGCGCACATTGGGCGGTGCCAGCTTTGCTTTTTGGATGGCCCTATTGCTCAGCTCCGGATTGCCACCCCTTGGTATTTTTGTTGCTAAAGCTCTCGGACTCGGGGCACTGTTCTTGCATTCTAACATCTCAACAACGGGGTTTATTGTAGTATTTGTACTTCTTTTTATTTCGATGGTAAATATGGTGGCTTACTTTCGTGCAATGTTGGTTACACCCCAGAATGATCTAAACAACGTTACCTCCCCAGCCCCCAACTCTTCGCCGCTGGTTACCACAAAGGAAACAAATGATCAATTTTATAACTGGGGGGTGTATATCTTTTATAGTTCTGTCGCCCTACTCACGCCATTTTACTATATTATTTTTCGCTCATTTATGTAACTTAAAAAAATAGAATAGCTAAAAAAAATATATCACACCAGGATCTTACCTCTGGAACTTTGCTGCAATTCAAGTTTTATTATTAAATAGGATCACATGCGACTGCTATTACGTATCTCTAATTAAATGCGTGTTGACAAAGCCATCTACCGTTCATTTACTCTTTGTAACAGGCCTATCAAACCCGTTGAACAGTACTATTTTAAAAACCGAATCGTATTTTCAACGCGCTACGAGGAATTGGAATATATCTACTCTTCACATGGTAGATGTCTCTCAGTTCGGTCCAGGGGTAAAATGACTAGTCTGCATATTCGAAATGTTCGTTATGGTGTTGAGCAGCGGCTATTCATCGCCAACCCACGAATCATTCTTGAATATATGTAATTGACTACGCCACCTATATCGTATATTTGTTATAAGTGCAAGGTAATACTAGTAAACTTAGTTGGAGGGAGTGGGATTCGAACCCACGGGCGTTTTTGCGCCACCGATTTAGCAAATCGGCGCCTTAGGCCACTCAGCCACCCCTCGTTTTTAACTTATAGATATTAAAGATGATGAAAAAAACACTACGAAAAAAAGTTTCTTGTCGAACATTGGTGGGGATGGGTTTTCACATTGGGCATTCGCGACGCGAATGGTTGCCGGATTCTGAAACTTACTTGGTCGGGTATCGGCACGGGGTTGCTATCTTTGACCTGGCACAGACTTCATTCCACCTACGTCGTGCGCTGAAGTTTGTCGAAGCAGTGATTGCACGATACGGACACGGTTTTTTTTATGGTTTTACCGGACCTGCTGATAGGGCTAAAGCTGAGGAGCTAGCTGCACTGGGCCAAGTTGTAAGCACAGAAAGATGGAGCGGCGGGTTTGTGACTAATACCAGACAGTTTGGCAATTGCGTGCTAAATACCCGTAAGTTTCCCTATTTCGTGGTTTGCTTTCGTTTCGAACTACGTAATTACTCAGTGCTACGCGAAAAAACACGCCTTAAGCTGCCCCTCATCTGCCCCATTGATAGTAATTCGGATCCGGCCTACGCGGAGTACCCTATTCCCGCGGGGGCTTCTAATCGAGCCAACGTGGGATACCTAGGTGGCTTGTTTAGTAGGGCCGCATTTCGGGGGTTCGGAAAACGTCTACGTCGAATTGTTTCGCTGGTAAAAACGTTCCGCAAACGTAAAAAACGCGCTGCTCGCTCTAAACGGTATAAAAAGCCGGTTTGGCGCCGACGCGTACCAAAGTGGCTGCGCGATATTCGTCGCAGCTATGAACGTCCACGCAGACGTCTGCGTGGACGCGGACGTCCGCGTCCACGTCGACTCTGGCGCCGACGACGCGCACTATAACGCTGGTAACTAGTTTTAGACTGATTTTAAGTAAAGGTAAATAAAGTTTAGTAAATCAATTGGGAGGAAGCGGAATCGGACCGCTACGGTAAGCTTTTCAGGCTTATACTCTACCATTGAGCTATCCCCCAGAAAATATTTTTAAATATGATTAGTTTTAAACGATCACGTTTCTTGCTCACGAAGCGTTACCAACGGTTTTCGACTCATGAAATTCACCTTCGGCGCGGTAAAGCTACCCGTATTCGTCTGGGGTACAAGTTTTACCAAAAGATGTTCCGCCGGTTTCGTTCTAAGCGAACGTTTAAGATTAACGTTCGGAAACCACGGATTGCTGTTAAGCGAAAAACACCCTTTGGAAAAGCTCTTGAGATGAAGACTAAGTGGGTTTATCTGCTCGGGGGTATGCATAAGTCAAAAATCGCGCGCTTTGTTCGGCTCCAGCAGTCGAAACGCCGCAGCCACCTAGCAAAACTTGCTGATGCTCTGGAAAGCCGGCTAGACGTTCTTACAGCAAAAATCTCTCTTCTACCTTACTGCTGGATGGTTAAACAGTTTGTTAAGAAGGGCTACGTATACGTCAATGGATATCGGGCGCGACAGCCGCACTTTCGCGTTCGTCTCAATACACGAGTCTCGTTTGCAATCCCCCCCCATTATCTAGGGTGGTTCATGGTTTTTTTTAAATCAAGGCTCGAGCGTCGTTTGGTGTTTTGGCGTAGGATTCCGGGGTTCGAGTTTAGTCGAAGGACCCTTAGCCTTATTAAGTATCGTGCTGTACCTGTTAGACGGGTAGCCTACCCGTTTAACTTCAAGGTTAGTTACTTTTTTAGACTTTATCCGCGCTAATGTTTTGAAGGAATAGCATAGTGGTAGTGCAAGAGTTTGCAAAACTCTTGGTGGCGGTTCGATTCCGCCTTCCGCCTCATTATGAAAACTATTTTTATTCGGAGATTAAAGCGGCAGGTTTATACAACATGTTAACCCCACTAGACCTTATACGTGTCCTGCTGCGCCCAATTTACTGTTAGCATCTCTGACGGGATGTAGGGTGTCTCTAAATAAAAATGTCTTCATTTTGCATCTTACAAAATATGGGCTTGAGTGGAATCGAACCACCGCAACCCGCTTATCAAGCGGGCACTCTACCATTAAGTTACAAGCCCTGTAGTTCAATTTGGATAGAACACCGGATTGCGGATCCGGCGATGAAAGTTCAAGTCTTTCCAGGGCCATCCCCCCACCTACTTATTAAGGTGTTTTTCTATAGCCCAAAATAAAAAATGGCCCTTTCGTCTACTTGGCTAGGACACTGCCCTTTCACGGCGGAGAAGGGGGTTCGAATCCCCCAAGGGTCAAGGCTTAAAGTTACCGTCGTGTGTTTTCTAAAAAAACACACCGTGGTAACTTTAAGTTTAATGTTGGAAAATATTGCCGATTTTAATTTTGAGTTTCACGCTGAAAATACTACCCTTACAGGTTCAGTAATCGCCGTTGCCGATGGTGTTGTTCGTGTTGATGGACTAAGCGCTGTTCGTTCTGGCGAACTTATTGAAATTGATAACGAAGGTCTTCTAACTAATGCTATTGTTCTCAATCTTGAGCCGGATCAAGTATGCGCGTTGCTTTTGAACTCTGATACTCGAGTTCGCGTTGGAAATACTGCTACCGCTCTCGGTGTTCAGTGTGGTCTACAAGTAGGATACCATCTGTTGGGTAGAGTTGTTGATCCATTGGGTACTCCTTTGGACGGTGATGAAGATATTTCACCGCTTGAACTTGATGAAACTGTAACTGCTTGGTACCTCCTTGAGCGGGATGCGCCAGGTATTATTGATCGTAAGCCTGTTGATACTCCTGTTGAAACAGGTTTGAAAGTTGTTGATGCTCTTTTTCCAATTGGTAGAGGTCAGCGTGAGCTGATTGTTGGGGATCGTCAAACTGGTAAAACTTCAATCGCTGTTGATGCAATCATTAACCAATGCCGTGTTGCTGATCTTAAAGATGAGCCTGTTTATTGTATCTACGTTTGCGTTGGACAAAAACTTTCTTCTTTGGTCCGAATTACTGAAACTCTTCGGCGCGAAGGCGCTCTCGATCGCACAGTTGTAGTTGCGGCTAATGCAAGTGCACCGGCCGCTTTGCAATACCTCGCTCCTTACGCTGGTTGTTCAATCGGTGAGTTTTTCCGTGATCAAGGTGATCACGCTATCGTAGTCTACGACGACTTGACTAAACATGCAAACGCATACCGTCAAATTTCTCTTATTCTCCGACGTCCACCCGGCCGCGAAGCTTATCCAGGTGACGTTTTTTATCTACACTCACGTCTGCTTGAACGGGCAGCTAACATGTCTGATGAAAATGGTGGCGGTTCCCTTACAGCTTTGCCAATTGTTGAAACTCAAGCTGGTGACTTGTCTGGTTACATTCCAACCAACGTTATTTCTATTACTGATGGTAATATTGTTACTGATACTGAGCTTTTTCAAAGTGGTTTTCGGCCAGCTGTAAGTATTGGGCTATCTGTCAGCCGTGTTGGAGGTAATGCACAAAACAAAAACCTTAAAAAATCGCAGCCCGTTTTAAACGTTCTCTAAATGAATACCGCGAGGTTGCTTCTTTTGCTCAGTTTGGTTCTGAGGTTGATGAGGTTACTGCCCAACTACTCCGCTTCGGTTCACGCCTTAACGCTCTGCTAGCTCAACCAAATAACGATCCAATGCCAATGGAAAAACAACTCGTAATTCTTTTGGCTGCTAATTCTGGCTACTTTACTCGTGTTCCAGAATCAGATGTTTTGAAAGTTCAGGACGCTCTTTTGGCTTTCATCGAGGATTCAGCAGTTTTTGGTCCTCTACTACATAATATCGGTGATGATTTTGATGAGCAAGATTTCGAAGTCGCTCTAGATTTTTTCTTTGATTACGTTTACAGTGCTGACTAATACACGACTTATTTGACTGTTACCAAATTTTTCTGGGGATAGCTTAACTGGTAAAGTCCCGGTCTCCAAAACCGGTTTTAGGGGTTCGAGTCCTCTTCCCCCGGAATAACTGATCTTCTCGTTGTTATTACCAATGGTGCGCGAAAAAGAGATTTATATTTCCTCGGCCCCTAGTCTTGTTTTTGTGCGCTTGTTGTTGCCGGCGGGTGAGGCTGCATCAGCCCCCCCCCTTAGTGCCATCTTGGGGCAGGTTCAAATTAACTCGTCAGACTTTTGTAATCAATTTAATTTGCTTAGTGAGAAGGTTTATGAGACGGGAACGCTTGTAAACGTTCATCTTTTTAAAAATCCTGACGGCACCTTTTATTTTCGTTTGCGTGGTGTTTTTTTTCCTTTTCTTATGTTTCAGGCCGCTAACGAGTTGGGTTATGTTCCGGTTGAGATTTTGTTTGACCTTTGGCGGATCGCTTTGCCCGAAGGAGCTAAAACAGATTTTTTTAAAGCCAAGGAGCTTTTTGGGTCGATGCGTTCTATGCGTTTTCGTGTACTTTTGTAGAAAAAAATATAATGGTTAATTTTACTGCTTTTTACTACGCACGTTCATTTGCAAGTTTTACTAAGCCTTACCCAATTGTCTATAATCGAGCGCCCAAATATCTCCGCACGTTTCAGCAGGGTTACCTTGTCTCGACGCCCTTTATCCTTAACTACCTTACTCGAAAGTACCAATTCTCTAATGTCCTAGACTTGGCTCAGCCGCTCGCTAGCGTACAGCTAATAGCTTCCGCTTATCGGGCTATTCCAAAGCCCTTCCGTCGCGTTTTGCTCCCAGTAGTCTTTTTTAATGCTCAGCCAATTGCTCTGCATTACTATCCAGATAGCCGATTGGTTTTTTATAAGGCATTTTTTTTTAAACGCTTCTTCTTCGCCTTTTTTACTTATCGCGTCTTTCAAATGTATGGTATTATCTCTGCCGGAGTTGTATTTCAGACTAATCGAACATGGTCACATTTAACCAACTAGCACGCCGCCCCCGTATTCATCGTTACTACAAACCCTATACCCCGCGTTTGGCAGGCAGTCCGAATAAACGGGCGGTTTGTCTTAAAGTTTATACTACTAAGCCAAAGAAGCCTAACTCAGCTATCCGAAAAATTGCCAAGGTTAGACTTTCAAACGGACAACGTACTCTCATTTACTTGCCGGGTCAGGGTCACTCCCTCCAGCAGCATTCTGTTGTTATGATTCGTGGTGGACGCGTTCCAGATTTGCCAGGTATCAGATATCGGGCAATTCGGGGAAAGTATGATTTTACAGCTAAAGAAAGTTTTGATCGTAAAACCAATCGTTCTAAATATGGTACACCAAGTGGTAAAAAAAAAACATCTTAGATCGTCCCCCCGTTTCTACCCGTACAAACTTTTTATCGGTCTTTTGACAGTTCGTGGTCGTAGAGTCCGGGGACGACGGTTGACCGCGCGTTTGTTTTCACATATTCGTAAACGTTATAAGGTACCTCCGCTTGTTTTTTTTAGGGCCTTTTTTGAAAAATTTCGGCCGAAAGTTTTTCTCTACGCAAAGCGGATTGCTGGTATCACCTATAAAATCCCTGTTCCGATTTCCTACCGGAAATCGGTTTCAGTTTTGCTGCATTGGTGGATTAATTTGGCCCGGAAAAATCGTCGCGGACGGGCCTTTTACTCTGCTTTTATCCATGAACTTGATGTAGCCTACCGCTACTCAGTTAATAACCTTTCAAAAAAGCGTGATGAGGTTCATCGCTTGGCCCATTTTAATCGTCCGTTTCTCCGCTATTTGCGATTTTAGTGTATGTTTTTTGAACTCTATGATTTTCTTTGGTCGAGCATTTTCTCGTAATACAGGTGGTCGTAATAATCACGGTCGTATTACGGTGCGGCATCGTGGGCGACCACTGTCTCGCCGTTTTAACTTTTTTTTCCCCAGATTTGGTGCCTTTTCAATGCACCGGTATCGCCCGATCCAGCAGTCGTCTTCTCGATTTCTCGTTGCGTCTAAGACAGCTAAGCGTCGGTATTTGGTTACGGAATTTCCCCTTCGGTGTAGTGAGGCGCCTTACCGTTTTAATACGGGTAAATTTTCGGATGGTCTATCAACTGCCCGTCTTTATACGATTCCACCTGGAAATTTTGTGAACTTTGTTCAAAGTTCACAAAATGGTCGGCCCAAGTTTGGTCGGGCTCCGGGTTCAAAAGTTCAAGTTCTTCGTAGACGCGGTAGTTATACTACTATTAAGCTTCCTTCGGGGGAGTTGCGTAGGGTACACGCTAAGCTTTTTTCGTTTGCCACTACATCTGAGCCACTAGTATTTTCAACCCCTACTTATTATAAGGCAGGTCAGATCCGCCATTTGGGCCGACGTCCAAAGGTTCGCGGGTGTGCCATGAATCCCGTAGACCACCCCCATGGGGGCCGTACGGGGGAAAGTCGTCCGTCTGTCACTCCTTGGGGTGAACTAACTAAAGGGCGTCGAACTCGAACTCAACCTGTTGATCCAAAGATGATTCTACGCACTGTCCAACAGTTTAAGGCCTCTCGTCGTTGAAATTTTTTTATATGCGTGATCTTAAACGAGATTTTCCTCATTTTTTGGGCACTTTTAGAAAAGGTGCTAATATCTTTTGTCGATCGTATCGTTTTCCCTATGCGCCCGGCTATGAAAGGGTTACTTACTATAGTGGAAACGAGTTTAAATCCATGCTTTTCAAGGACACGATGGTTGGGCATACTCTCTTTGAGTTTGCTAGAACCAAAATTACAGGTCGTTCAATTCATCAGCGAAAGAAAAAGAAAAAGAAAAAATAATTTTTTCACATGATTTCTACACGCACAGCAGCTATTCGTTTTGGTGTTTCTAAATCGTGGAATATCAAGACGGCCGAACTAAGTTTTTTTGGCACGAACTTTGAGGTTAAAGTTCGAAGGTTTTTTTATAATTTTTTTGCTGGTCCACTTGTGGTTGGTGCTGGCGTTGCCTTGGCGGGTTTGGTTCTTCATCGGACGGTAAAAACCTTCATTGTGGAAGTTTTTTTGCAGGATTCACGCTTGCTGGATTGGTGGGCCACCCGACCCGGATTCCGCCTTCGCCGTCTTCGCAAAATTGGGTCTCGTGTTGCTACCTCGTCCACTCGCCCATTCCCTCGCTTCTTTCGTACATTGCCCTCTACCCGCAAATATTCGATCCCCCGTCACCTACCTTTCCGTCGTCTTGGGTCACCCTCTTCAGCATTTCGTCGTATTTCTCCTGCCTTGCGCCCATATTTTTACCGACGACGCGCGTTCCAGCGTGCCCTTGGTTATTCTAATCTTTTGGCGGGTGCTCCGGATGATACTACAATCTCTCGTTGTCATAGTCAGCATGTTATTTTTCGGCGTAAACACCGCTCCCTAATTAAGCGGGGTCGCCGTGCCCTTTCTCGAACCACATTTTTTAAATTTCGTGGTCCAATTAGGCCGTCAGTTTTTTCATATTTTAGAAAGCGAGTTGGTGTTGAACGGCCGTATCTTCGTAGACGGCTTCGTATGTTTCGCCGTCTTCGTCGCTTTCGCCGTCCCCGTCGGCGACGCTTCAAACGACGACGCGTTCGTCGTTTGAAGCGTTACTGGTTTATTCGCCGCTACGCTTCAATTTATCGACGTTATCGCAAACTTCCGCTTCGGTCTCTTAAAAGAGTTATTCGAAGTAAGTTTAAACGTGTTCGATCTCGACGTTATCGCGCATGGTGTGTTAGAAGACGCAAACTGCTGAATTTGCGTCGCGCCCGTCGGGTCTTTAGGGCTATGGGCTTGCCTCTCAAGAAGGGCTATAGCGCAATGGCTCGCCGTAGACTTAAGAGGGAGCGGCGCCGTCGCCGCGAACGTCGTCGTCGTCGTCGCGAACGTCGTCGTCGTCGTCTATTTCGAAACCGTAGGTTCCGTGGTCGCCGTTTTCGCCGTCCCCGTCGTCGTCGGCGTATTTTTCGCCGTCCAACCACCCGCATCCGACGCAGATTCTTCTATCGTATGCCAAAATTTTTTAGGTTGCGTCTTTTTGTGTTTTTTGCTCGAATGGCATCACTAATGGCCCGTCAATATTTTGGTATCCCAGTCTTTGTACGGTTGAATTTTATTGGTTATCGCGGGACGCTAGACTTTTACCTTAATTATATCACAACGAAGCTTTATTATCGTTATATTTTGAATGACGTTATTAAACCAATTGTTCGGCTTGCCGCAACTCGCTACCGGGGTTTTCGAATTGTTTGTAATGGTCGCTTTACTCGTGCTCAGATGGCTACGACTCGAATTTACCGACGTGGATCACTTCGCTCGAATATGGTTTCAATTCCTCTGGCTTATGGCCAAAGATCTGTTATTTTGAAATACGGGACCTGTAACCTGAAGATTTGGCTGCGTTACTAGTATATTTGACTTGCATTACTCTTTTTTTTTCATGGCTTCCCCTCAAAAACGCCCCTTTAAAATTTGGTCCAAATCGAGATCGTTTAATCCCAACTTGACTCGTTTTAATTCATTTGTTACAAATACGTCGGCTCCAGTTTTTGTCGACTACTTTTTTCTAAATAGTTATACTGGGCCGCGGCTGATTCCCGAACAATTGTTAGGTCAGCGTCTTATGCGTATCTAAGTCGCGAGGCAATTGAAGCTTTTCGAAAAGTGGTTTCTCCACACTTTCGAAAGCGGTCTAAGGGCCGGTCTCGTTTCCATATTCGTTGTTATCCCCACCTGCCCCTTATGAAAAAGCCTGCTGAGGTTCGAATGGGGGGTGGTAAGGGTAGTAAACTTCGAACCTTTGTTTGTCCTGTTCGGCCTGGTCAAATCCTATTCGAAATTTCGTTTAGAGCAGGTCCGTGGGCTAAACACATTCTTCGGCGTGCTTCGCGTAAGCTCAATTTTCCTGTTACTGTTTCATACGTTTTACTTTTTTATAATATTCTTAAGTATGCTTTACATTTCTAGTCAAACAGTCCTCTCTGTCATCGATAACTCTGGGGTTAAACGCCTCCGTAATGTTATGATTTATAGGCGTCATGCTGGTCTTCCTTCGGATCTTGGTATTGGTAGCTTGACCGCAGTTCGTCCCCGCAGAAAACTAAAAAAAGGTCATCTCGTTCGTTACCTCGTTATTCAGTCACGCAAGCAGATCCGTCGGGCCATGGGTTCTTACATCCGTTCTCTTTCATTTCGGGCTTTGCTAATGAAGCGGCAGGACTTTGAGCCTATTGCTAATCGCCTTAATGGCTTTTTTTTTCTTGAGCTCCGACGTTACGACGAGTTTCGTAATACAAGCTTGACGGTTTATATGGTTTAATTATATTCTTAATATTCAGTTCCATGCGTTCTTTCTACACCCGCCGTCGCTATTTTCGCTCAATTGCACCTGTTTTTACCCAAGCCCAATTTGCGGAATTTGAGGACATTGTTCTCGAACAAGCGCTTAATGTCCCAGTTAATTTTACTAGTTTTCCCGTTCTTTCGCTCAATTTTAGTTTGCCTCACGATGTTTCGCGATATGAGCTGGCCCGAGTTTTGTATATTTTTCGACGTATTTTTGCTACTAAGCCAAAAATTTCTCCCTGCACCGCTGGTTATCGGGTACACGTAAGCTTTCCGATTCGTAAGGCGAACCATCTTATGGGTTTTTTTATGCGCCTATACGCATACACGCGGACTAAGTTTTTGCGTTTCTTTTTTTCCGAGACTTCTTTTGATTTTAGTTTTCTTCTTTTTGAGCCTATCACCTTCTTTCCACTTGTTCATCCAGGTTTTGATTATCATGACTGGGTATACCCCTTTGAATTTTTGGTTAAATTTTCAATTTTTAATTATAAAGCGTATTATGATGATATCGTGGACGATGTTTTTAACATTTAAGTTAGCTGAATGAAAATGCGAGCATCTCTACCTCCCCGTATGCAACCAATTTCTAAGGCCTTGGCTAGTTGTCAGCTTGCACCTTATGAATACCGGCTGTATGCCTATCGTTTGACTGTTCTTATCCCCTATCGAAAGTATAAGGCTGGCTGCTTTTTGACGGGCCGACATAGAGGCTACGTTTCTGCTTATGGTATTTCTCGTCTTGTTTTTAAAGCATATGCAATGCACGGTGTGTATCCTGGTGTAAAAAAATTTGTATGGTAGCTATCAATCTCTGTGAATTTGCAGCGGCGTATAACTACGCCGTTTCGACTAAACGTCGTTCTTTTTATGTTCATCCTACTCGTATTAACCGAGCATTTGTGCTTTACATGCGCCGGGCGGGTTACGTTTTTGGATTTAAAAACCGTGGAGAACTGATGGAAGTTTTTCCCGTGTATGAACATCTTATGACTCCTCGTGTAACAGCTATTTCTACTCCGTCGAGACCAATTTTTTTTGGTCCGCATAAGCTTAGACGTGAAGTTCGCGCGGGTAATCGTTATATTTTGTTTTCACATACAGGACACTTTTGTGATTCTTACGATTGTTTGATGGGAAATGTTGGGGGACAAGCTCTTATTCGTTTTAGTTGATGTCCTATGATTATTACTACTTTTACAGGATTTAAAACTCGTGCGCTTGCTTTTACTTCAGACTCTAGTGGGCTTGTCATTGTTACACCTACCCGTCAGCTTTATTTTCCGTTTGACGGCCGATTTTTTTCCAAATTTCGCGCTTTTTGTATTTCAATGGCCCAGCTTGTTGCGCGTATTTCAGGCTTTAAATCCGTCTATGATGGTCTTCGGGGGGGTTACTTTTGTATTCTTCATGTTAAGGGAATTGGTTTCAAGGTTTTTTTTTCTTTTTTGCGCCGCGCTCTTTATTTTTTTTTGGGGTATAACCATCTGACAAAGTACTGCCTCCCTTCCCTTGTTGAAGTAAAACCCCTTAAGAATTACCTTTTGGTTTTTACCTTTCGTAAGGACCTTTTTGGGGGGTCTGTTTACCATATTCGCCATCTGCGTTTTCCCGATCCGTACCGCGGTAAGGGTATTCGCTACCGTTACCAAATTATGCGATTTAAACCTGGAAAGCAACGTTAATAAGAATCTCTGTTTATACCGTATGTGCTAACTTAATGCCCCGCTGTACAAATCTTCTTGGTCGTTTTGTAAATCGTCGTGATCGACTTGGCCCTTTTCTGGTGAAAATTTTTGGAATTGGGCTAAAACGCAGTCGTACAATCTGTTTGGCTTCGGGTTTGCGGTATAATCAACTGATTAGCCCTACTCCCCTTAAAAAAATTCGTTATTTGGAACAAATCGTTCGGCGTGTTATTGCCCCTGAGTTTATGCTTCGTCGTCAGGTTAATGCAAATTTGTTTTTCAAATACTCGAACGGTTCCTTGGCGGGCCAGCGGCTTGCACAAGGCCTACCGTCACGCCTTCAACGCTCTAAAACTAACGCACAGACGGCTAAACGTCTAAAGGTGGATTTTTCTAAACTTTCTTAGATTTTTTATACTTCATATGATTCGTCCTTCTAAGGGTCAAGCTAAGTTTTTTAAAAAACAACCTACTAATTCTCCAGAGTTTGGTAGTTCTAAGAAATCACACCCTACTTCTCACTCTCACTCTTATAACCAAGAGCGTAAACGCTTGCCAAAATCTTCTAGTCCTAGGAACCAGGCACCAGTACAATTTAAGGCCCAGGATACCAATCGTAAAACCAAAAATGGAGCTCATGGCTGGTGGGGTAAGCATCGCCATGGTCAGCGAATCATTGGTTTTCCCAAAGTCCGCAGAGTAAGCCGACCCCCACGCCGTCGTTTTTTGCGTCGTCCTCCGTATTTTACGCGCGGTTACTTTTCTAAACTTTTGCGTGTTTTTTTGTACGGTCGCCAGCCTGGCGACCGGCTTGCCTATGGGGTTACTAACAAGTACTACCGTGTTTACATTCCCTGGTCAATCAAGGAGCCGTGTCAACAGCCTAAAGAGTCGGGATCTAATAAACATGTACTGGCTCACCTTAAAATTGTACGCGAACTCCGCCGCAAATTCCGTTATAAACCCCGTGATAAATCCTATTATAAACGTCGTAAAGAGAAGAAACTTAACCCCCCCCGGATCCGGCGTAAACGAAAAGTTTTTAATGCTTTCAAATTGGTTCGTCAGCCGAGCTTGTTGCCACGCTTGCGACGGCTGGAACGACATATGCCGTCGACTTACTCTGTGCGGCGACGACGTCACCATAATGTATATCTTTCTTTTAAAAAGGGAAGACTTAATCTGCGAAAATTGGTGTTGTCTATTCGCAAAAAACGACCTAACCGTTATCAAACAAAGTTTGCTGCTAGGGTGCGTAGTGGTCGTCCCCATTTTATTTCTGCGCTTAAACGTCGTGCTGCCCGTTTGCTATTTAACCATATCTTTAGGTTCGGAAGCCGCCCACCGCTAGGCAGTCTTTCACAAGAGCAGCAGCAGCACTTGTCGTACTTGGTCTCTGAACTTCGTCATTTTTCGGCCGTACCCGCCCCTATTTATCGCCGTTTGACTTTTTCAGCGCGCGGATTTACCCCTATTTTCGTCCCTAAGTATCTTAAGCGTCGTCGGAAACTTCGTTTGCTACGTGAGCTTCGGCGCGACCTAAAGCCAAGTTTTTCTGCGTTTAGTGGGGTTAGACCCACTTTGGCTCCCCGGTTGCGTTTGTATTGGCTTCGTGCTTCCTATGGCCGTACAACTTCGCGTCGAAGCCGTTTCTCTAGTCCTTTTTTTAATGCCACCAATTCTTATTTTGTGAGCCCTAATGCGAAGCAAAAAGCCCTCTATCCTGACTCTCAAAAAGGCGCTAAGCTCCCCCGAATTAGGTATTCTCTTCTACGTGGTCTAAAACATGCGTCTCGCCTTTCTAATGCGCTTGTTGGGCACGTAGGCCGGCGTCTTCGCCTTGCTAAGAGCAGTAGAAATTTTAAGCTTTACCGGTTTTTGCTTTCTTATCGACGTTATTTGCATCGGTCTGAACGAGGCGCTTACCGTCATCTTGCTTATATTGCCCGGCGTTCTCTTATTCGTAGACGACGTCGTTATCGCCCTCTTTATTCTGTTCGTGGGCTCAAGAAGCACGTCGTCGCTGAGCATGTCCGTATGCGCCATCGGCTTCGACGTACCAGTTCTCAAAGCCGACGTCCAGCAAGTATTTTGTACCGCACCCCTAAACCTCGCCGCTGGCGACGCCGTCTACTAAAAAACTTGCGTCGGTTTTTTGCTGGAAAAAAAACTTTTCAGTTGGCGCCCCCTAAGCATGTTCGAAGGGTACGTCATGTTTCGTTTTATAATAGGTATCGATTTTGGAATAAATTTAGTAGCCCGGTTTCTTGGTATCGGCGCTACCGTGCTGTTCGCCGTAAGTTTTTGTTTCTCCACCACGTTTCACAAGCCGCTCCTCCAGTTGGTGGTTTTCACTTGGTGCCTAAATCTCATTCTCTGCCATCATGGTTTCGATCGAATTCTCATAGACACTATTTTTTTGCTAAACGGCAGTTTGGTCAGGTAATTCGAGCACGCTTGTCTCGTCGTCCGGGTCACAAACCGATTTATAGATCGGAGTCCCTGCCCCAAAGACTTTTTACTCCTGCTGTTGAAACGCGGTCGCGGTCCCATAAGTTGACTCGGGGTCAGCGACTCCTCTGGAGTGGTTCTAATACGGTTTTGCTACGTCGTTCACTTAAAAGATTTGATGCTACGTATGCGACTACACCACTTCTTCGATCTATTTTTGGTTATCGTCGCCGGCGCCGTAGACGTCTCCCCCGTGGTTCGCTTAGTCAATTTCGCCGTCGAGCTTTTAGCTATTTGGGTCGGCTTTTTTTTCGTAACAGACTGCTTCGTCGGGGGGTTAGCCGTTATCTGGTTCCTCTTTACCCCCGCGCGGGTCGCCGCTATGGCTCCCTGCGTCGTCGATTTCAAACTCGAGTTCGCAAAGCACGGCGGCGGCGTCTGCGCAAAAAAGCTCGCCGCTACCGTTACCGCCGCCGCAAGCTAATCCGAATCCGTCCTGTTGGTAATCCTATTTACCGCCCCCGAGTCTTTCGTTATTCAGTTTTTAAAGTTGGTCGAAATGTCTTTCGGGCCGTTCCTCAAGCTTGGCGCAGACGTCGTAGTTCCCGTTTGTTGGCTTATCACCGTTCCCGGTTTATTAAACGTGTGCTTGTAGGCCTGGCTCGGCCGCGTCGGCCATTGTTGTTCACTACTATTAAGTTGGCTCGATCCCGCCGCCGACGTGGCCGTCGTCGAGCTATTCGCCGCCGCCGTTCAAAATTTCCGGTTAACTTGGCTCGACGTCCCCTTCGGTATGTACGCTCCCGGTATTACCGTTTGCGTAGTCGGCTACGGTCTCATCTTTTTTCTCGGCGCATCTTTACTTTTATCCCAAAACTTCGCGCGCGCCAGTTGCTTCCAGTGGGTCATTATGATGTTCGTGGAAATAAGAAGGTTTGGCGTCATTTTCGGGGTCAGTTCCGCCGTTCAGTGTGGTCTATTCCTGAGCTAAAGGCGAATCACCTAGATCGTCAGTATCGGCGCCATTCTCAGGTTTACTACGTGCGTGCTAACAAATGGCTACGGCGCGAGCTTCCTTATAAGCTAAGACGGCGTCGTCATTTTCATCCGAAGATTGGTCGCGCTCGGATCCGCTTGCTTCGACTCCGCCGTCGCCGCTATGGCTCCCTGCGTCGTCGATTTCAAACTCGAGTTCGCAAAGCACGGCGGCGGCGTCTGCGCAAAAAAGCTCGCCGCTACCGTTACCGCCGCCGCAAGCTAATCCGAATTCGCTATCGTCGCCGCAAAAAAAAACGTCGTGGGCGTCGTCGGACACGACGCGGTCGATTTTATCGCTGGCTTCCTACCGCGATGAAATCACGTCATATGGTTTATTTTTATATGCGCCAAGTGACTAACAACTTTTTTTATTCAATTTTTCATCGGCGTCGGTTGCTGGCGACCTACTCAAATGGTCGTACTGAATTTGTGGGGTCCCGGCGGACTAGTGGGGTAGCGTGTGAATCAGCAGCAAAACGTATTTCTCTTCTGCTTCGGGCTAACAGGATCAGAGCTATCTTTTTTGTCTTTGACTCTCGCTTTAATTACTTTAAACGAGCCGTTGTCCGTGTTTTTCGAGCGCGTCGTTTTCGCATTGCTGGCTTTAAATATTATATGCGTAGGCCCCACGGTTTTCGCCCCCGTAGACGAGCTTCGCGTCGAGTTTAGTATTTTAGTTTACGGTGACGTGGTGTAAAGGTAACATACCTGCCTTGGGAGCAGTAGATTGTGGGTTCGAGTCCCGCCGTCCCGACTGTGCCTAGAAGCATATTTTTTTAGGGGTGTTAGCATAGTTTAGCTGGTCAAAATATTGGTTTGTGGCACCGATGTCGTGGGTTCGAATCCCGCTGCTCACCCCATTACTATTTTTTATTAATCTTTTACTTTTTTTCTGCTATGGAACATTTTGCACGTTTTGCCCCGCGATTTTCTCATTCACTGGCCCTTTTGTCCAAAATTGATTTTAGTGGCCTTTCCCCCCGCTCGTTGGCTCGTGCTTTTAGCCGCGGTCGTTCCTACGAGAGGTCTATCCGGTATGATATTAATTCATTTCAACGTCGCCCCCCCAATAAGGTGTCTTACTATTCCTTCTTTGATCGTCCACGCTATCCAGCTTTCTCGCCACGGCGAGCTCCTCGCTGGCCTCGGTTTCAGCGGGGGGGTTTGGTTTGGTCATTTGGGGTACTCGATCTTTTTGGGTGGGCCCAGACCGACTACTTTAGAGTTGGCCGTTCGCGTTTGAAATGGCGAGGATGGCACGAAAAGCGTAGAATCAGGGGCCGTCTTGCTTACGCACGATCGTATGGTTCTGCACGTTTTTCGTTTTATTATCGTCACCGTCGTTTTTACAGACGTCGTCGCCGTGTTTTGGTCGCCATTCGCCGTGCTAAATGGGGCCGGCCGATGCTGCGGCGTGTTAAAGCTCTTTTGCCGTACCGCTCATTTTCGGTGTTTTCGAATGTAAGTCGTCGACTTTCTTCTATCATCCAACCTCAAACTAGGTGCAGACTGTCTTTGGGTGCGGCTCCTACAATGCGGCTAAGTTCTATGGTGTCGCGAGCAGTTTATTCTGCCCTAAGTTATGACCGGCAGGCGGTACGCCATTTTTCTTATCCGCAACAGCAGGTTTTGCCCTCAAATCGGTCCTATTTTCGGCTCCGTTCAATTGCTCCTTGGCGCCGTCGTCTTTATCGCTGGCGTTATAAACCACGGCCGGCTCGGTACAACTGGTTTTATGCTCGTCGTTATCGGCGATCTGTGGCGCATGTTCTTGCCCGACGTATTCGCCAAAAGTTGTTTTCTGCAGTTCCAGGACTTCGGGCGAAACTAAAAAAAATTCGCAAGTCTCAAAAAGCTCGCCGCCCAACCAGGGCGCGGCGTTTCCCTAAGTTTCGCGGACCATCGCTCCAGCACTTGACGCCTAAGAAGCGCAAGCTTACTCTTCATCGAAGAGCGCTAAAGTCTATTAATAGAATTTTTTCTTTTTCTCGTTCGACCGCTCACCAAACCCATCGACCTAAGACTCCCCAGGTCAAGTCTGGGGGGCGTAAGACTCCCCAGGTCAAGTCTGGGGGGCGTAAGACTCCCCAGGTCAAGTCTGGGGGGCGTAAGACTCCCCAGGTCAAGTCTGGGGGGCGTAA